>Ga0210040_10005788_pt1 | contig 15609 bp, 11 predicted proteins | sample CryGeyCG12114_NA_FD_185462 | JGI IMG/M metagenome (GOLD analysis project Ga0210040, IMG submission 185462) | Groundwater microbial communities from aquifer - Crystal Geyser CG19_WC_8/21/14_NA (SPAdes) (version 2) | ecosystem: Environmental > Aquatic > Deep subsurface > Groundwater | place: USA... | reverse complement strand
AGCGTCCTCGTATTTTTGCCTGCATGCAAAAAGCTGCTCATATAATGAATCCTTATTGCTATCACCTTTCTCGTATGCTAAAAACTGATTTTTGAATCCAGCCCAATCCGTTAGTGTGCTTTTGATTTCGTAAAACCATTTCTGGTGATCCGAATTGGATGGAAAAAGCCTTGGCACGAGAAGTAACCATTTGTCCGGTTGGACATTTCGCCAAGTTAAATTATCCTCCACTCTCCCACGAGCACCGGGGTAACGGGGTATGAGGGTATTAGGGTAACTTTTTGCAATGTATTTAAATGGAGAAAAGTTACCCTTTTACCCTGTTACCGCGTTACCCCGGTGCTCGTGAATACCCCTAATATTTTTATTTCGACAAATAAAACGGTAGGTATGGTCGTATAGTCCTTATGGAACAGCTTAATATGACTTTTATAACTTTTCGCCATTTCTTAAAAATATACTTTTTTTCAACTGCAACTGGAACTGCACAACTGCAAACACTGAACTTACAAAATGCTAACGTAAGAAATAATTTGTTCATTAGTATATTCGATTTGCATGAAAACAAAAAGTATACATTTGACGTGCTTGCATGTATGCATTTGAAGATTATGCATATTTTTTTATACATTTGGCAATACCTACATTTGACTATTATACATTTGTATACAGACTCAACCCAACCAAATCTAAAACCCTAAAAAAGATAACCATTGGCATATATGATATAATGTCGAACAATGATTTGATGCATTATTTTTCTATTTCTCCAGCCACGCTATAATCTCCTTGGTTTACAAAAATTAGGTGCATATTGCTAATTAATTATTGATAGGTTAATTAATTTTAACTTGAATTGTATTCCCAGTACAGTCCCAGCGGTAATTAAACTTTAATCAACATTCATGGAATCATGGATAAATTTTCAACAAGCCAACACACGTTTATATAGAAAGGAATAAGTGGAGGAAACCATATTCATAGTAGTCAAATAAAATTCTAATGGTAGATTTTAGGTTTATAGTGAAACTTATTTTAAAAATCGGTGGTAGGAAATCATAAATAGCACAGGGCAGGGTTTTATATAAGTAATGGATTGCATATCGCGGCTTATGATTGACCCGATGACAAACAATTTGTGTGAGCAAACAAACATTTCTATGCTGTTTATGAATGCAATTGGTTTCCACCTTTATAACGTGATAATTTAAAATTATAAAGTTGTATCTTAATTGTTAGTTAATTATGATTTGACTAACTAAAATTTTATTGCAGAAAGTATTCGTAATTTAGTCCACGGGAAACATGAAACTATCGGCTTGCTGCTGTAAATGAACTCATGCATGTATTTGCCGCTTTACCCTGGTATGTAGAAAGTATTCCTTCTCCCCATTTTATTTTGAGTAAAAAAATCCCTTGCAGCATATAAAACAATTTTGAATTTTTTTAACTTCCAATTAATCAGAAATATCAAATTATTTATGAAAATTAATCCTTTACACTCAACTTTGAGAGCCCTTTGCATGACTGAACGTTTGGCCAATATTTTGCATTAACGCAAGGTATGACAACATTCCTATGCAATTAACAAGACGATGAATCAGCTGTACACTTTTTTGGGGCCACTATACTTCTCATGCGTCAAATTAATTTTTAACTCCTTACATCGCTGATAGTGCATAGAGTAGAGTAACCGAAAAATGCAGAATACAAAATCTGTCTTATTTTTATGGATCATCATAAAATGTGCAATCTTTATTCATGTCTATCCGTCAAATACGGTACCTAACTTTTGTCACGCTTCAGAATCGTCCTCCTTATTGGATTTCATTTCGGCTTCAATCTCCCTCGGTTCCCTAAGATCGATAACTAGCTTTGTTGGCTTTCTTTTAGTGATGCTCTTATTTTTGGTCACTTTGGAGCTAAAAATTTCAAAAGCAGTCGCCAAGGTATACGTGAGTTGTCGAGCCGTGTTTCGACTCTCACATACAAATGCATGACATCGGTATATGTCTGGTGCTGACGAGGAGCTCAGTGCCTGGGATATTTCTTTCTTCCGTTCCTCGGGATCTACTTGCTGCATTTCAGGATCTGTAGCCTTTCGCAGTTGGGACAATTTATCTGAATCTGGTTTCACAACTATCATTGCAAACACACGCGTGTATCTACAATGGAAGCAGACCAAATTCAATCAAACTTATATACAGGACATTCTTAACCAATTTACTTCCTTGCTCACATTCTAAAACAGAGAAAATTTAAAATTTGACTGTGTTAAGCTCCAAACAACTCATGTTCTGGATTGAATCGATAACTCTGTAAAAAAAACTTCACGCATACATTGTGAAGCTGTAAAAAAGTTATATTTTCATCCTTCAAATCCTCTAGCAGTTTAAAATTGTTTACTTGAGATTGTAAGGCACCGAAAAACTCCTTTTTCTATTAGATTTCCATTTCGTAAAAAATTTTGTATTTTACGGAATCTATAAATTGTTGGTTCTGAATTTAGGATCCTGATATTGTGTAATAATAAGTATGTATAATAACCTGCTTTAGTGGGATACATGCCTATTTATATGTATGTCTCAGAAATTATGACTCAGTAAATGTTACATTATTATTATTAATATATGAAAAAAGCTAGCATTTTATATATTTTGTCGTCTAAACCATAGATAGTATTCTCTTTTGGATTCTAAACTCATATTTGTCTTAGTTATTTATGATTCTAGACTTACATGACATCTTGGACTCCATAGGATATGTTTTCAATGGCAAACTTTCCCTTGGGGAAGAATGGATTGATATTCTGGGGCATGGGACTCACATGGATCCCGTCTTGATCCACCTGGAGCTTTAGCAGCGCTAGACCCTTGTCAGGATTGGCCGACAAGGACCGTTTGGCTTCGATCACCATTTGATCCACTGGGTCCCGTGTGTGCTTAATGCCCCACAAGTCGCTCGTCTCCCGGTATCCCAAATATTTGACCACGAATCTCTGAGAAGAAACATACAAAATATTTACTGCAACTACAATGTATGGGAAAACAAAAGCTCCAAATGGTCAGTTGCATGAGAAAAAAAATGCACAGCAATCCATTAAATAGGAAATTTTTCTTCAACCCTATTGTAAATTGTAAAATACTTACAATTCCAGAAAACTTTAAAGATTTAAGTTTCAAAACTGTTTTTTTAAATGACAGTCTTGATGAATTTTGTAAGTGTACAATAAAGAAATGTGAAATTTTCTACATATTTTTTGTATGAATGTATGATTTTAATAATATCTAAGTACGTAGTGCGTATAAATATTCACCTGCGGTAGTTGTATGTTGCAAGTGTCGAGATTGGACTTGCCCACTTTTTGACTAGAGGAGGACGGATCATTTTTGTTTTTATGTTTTGAGTTGTCCACTTGACTTTGTGCCCGATGCTTCAACATTTGGGTATCTTTGCTGCCCTCAGCTGCAAAATCCGTTAAAAACTATACATTTTGAAACAACCCACACGGCTCTCATTTCAGTATTTCATATTAGTTAGCGATTAAACTTCATCACTGATACTGACAGAGTTTAATGAAAACGCATTCCTATCTCCTCTCATTTACTATTGAATACCGCATTTCTAGGTTTTTTTCCTGTCATTCCAAATCTATTCTTTTCAGTAAAGGGTAGCGGTGGAATCCGAAAACAGGTAACTTTTTGCTTTCTGGCAATTTAAGAATTTTTTTCATTATTAAGAGTAAAAATGGTAATTTTTCGTCCGTTTTAAAATACTTTTTTGCTGCTTAAGAATCTAATAGAAATCTAAGAATTAAAAGCATCAAAATTTTCCCTCTTTCAGAATCAAGCTCTTCTCTAAAATTTAAAGCACTAAATTTTTTGCCACTGTTAGAAAAAAGAACCAAAATATCCTTTTTATTTTACGTATAAATTGGGAATACTCACTAAAAATGTCCATACAGGTCTAGTATACAACAAAATGCGGTGTTTGAAATCGCTGACTGCACACAAATAGATTGCTATAGAGGAAACGGATGTTGTGCACTACATAATGCCTTTATATAAAGTTAGTTAGAAAAAAAACGTGCACTTTGACATTTAATCCAAACTTACCATTGTGCTCATGAGGGTGTGTTGTACTTTTTTGGCTCCCACTTTTGTGCACATCATGTGCAGATCCATTATTGCTAGACTGCTGATGAGCACCACTTTTTACCAATCCAAAATCATCATCCATTTTGGTTTTCTCTATTATTCCTTTTTGTTCAACGCTATTGAAATATCACTCCTTTTGTTCTCTTTCCGGTTTCATTTGCTCTCCAATCTGCAGCAAAAATAATTGTCATCATCAGTCAATCTAGTCAACACTTTGGGCAGCAAATGATATTAACGGAAAAATATTGTTTTAGGCCATATATTCAATAAAAATCTTATGCAATTATTACAAATAGAAAATTACATTGATATCACCGTTATTGAATTTATGTTAAATAAAATGTACTGCAAGGAATACTTACCACAGCTATAGTAATGTCAGTAAGGCAGCATTTCCCCTTCATCATATGAGTATTAGATATGACACTTTATCACTATTCTTATCTTATCACATTGTATGGGAAACCAAATTGAACAGGTGAAGAGTATTGCCTAATGGACTACACATTTAAAGCTAACTATCTTAGAAAATGTAACTTCATGATCATATTGTGTACACTGAACTCTAAACTGTTAGATGGCATGAATGAATTGTTAGTTAATGTATAGTAATTAAAACTCGTATGTATGTTCAACTAGGCACTACTCAGGTTTTAGATGGATTTGATTTGATTATTCGTTTATTTCAGTCACAATATTACATAATTCGTGCAGACAAATTTTTTTCAGCAGTAGGTCACTTGAGTTAATAAATTCAATAAATTCATAGATTCATAAATCTTCGGTAAGCTGTGCTCATTATGCATGAAGTCTGTTGTTTTATCATATGACTAATTATTTCCGCAGCTTCCAATGATGCTTTAAACTGCATTCAAAGAATATGATATAAAAGTTTCACATATTGAGGCAGACCTAAAGTAGATGAGAGTAATAAAATAAGCCAGGTTGCAGCCATTCATAGACGGCCTTCAAAACCTGAACTAGAGATTACTAGACTTGATCTAATAATAATATGCAAACGGAGTAATGCTGCTGTAAGCAAAAAAACTTGCACGCAGCTACTATAGGGCGGAAACCTTGGCAGAAGTAAATTATTCAGATTTTCAAAATTTTGTCTGACTTCAATAAATATGGACAGATTGCAGTATTTGGGGTTATGTTCGAAATCTCTTTTCTTGTGGACGGAATTCTCCGAGTTTTTTCATAGTTCTGGGGCGGTGGTGGTAGCGTTTTGAACATCTTCCTAAATACTGCCTTTCGTCAACTTGAGACACTTGAAAAAAGAACATTTAAAAAATTAAAAAAATGCTCAAAATGTAATTCCTTACCATCCGTACTCCCACAGCTAGGAGATTACGATTTTTCGAGTAAATGCAAACTTTAAACATAATCCAAATTGAACTGGTACTTTTTGATGCATAAAATATTTATATTTTTGTGAGCTTGATCGATTTATCTTATCATTTTGTCACTTATTGGTGTAAATATAAGTTTATGTAACTGACGTGTCACCATGTGAATTTTGATTAGATTTGTAAAAACTGTGTTTAGCCGCTAATTGAGCTTAATTGTCTTTAAAATGCATGAAGCCATTGACTGATGTTCAAGAAAATTTATAGGCCCAATAAAACGGTGCTCATCAACATGTGTGCCAAATTTGGTGGTCCTTGCTTCATGATTGCGACCTAAGTCGTAGTACATAGGTTTTCGGTCACGATGCCTATAGGGCGTAGCCATGGCTTTCCGCCCTAAAAACTACAAATTTAATTGCCAGTGCACAGGGACTGGGTCTCGATTTACTGTCGCATCCGCCCTAGCAGTGAACACTGTATTTTTAATTTGAAATTAAAGCAGTTTGATCATCAAATTACACAATATATGAGCCTTAATTCCCACTTTATGGAAACTGAAACAAAAAAAAATATGGATTTAGTGGGAGCAGCTATACTTTTCATTTTATTCACCGTCACAAAAAGTTCGCTAGTGCTCGTGGACTACTTTTGTGACCAATGCTCTCCCAGTGTAATCGCTTTTGCATTGAATGTAAGTGCAGAGCATCCAGTGGATGTGGTACACAGACTGGAAGACTCCATTGCCCTGTATATATACACAACGAAGGATTCGGAGCCGGATGTCATTGTGCCCACAAATGTCACAGAGTTCCCACTTAACAAACTAATATATAATTCACGGCTCAAAATCGTTATCCATGGGTTTGGATCCAGTTATTCAAGTTTTTTCAGTCAGCAAGTGAAAAATGGTACCTCGAACACTACATTGTTTAGGACGGGCTGATGTATTACTGATTACATGTTATATAAATTGTCTTTCAGCTTACCTAGAGCGGGATAATACGAACGCCGTGATTCTAGTAGACTGGTCCATTTTGGCAGCATTTCCTTATTACAAATTGGCTGCCGCTCACACTGAGGCTGTGGGGAAATTCGTAGGCGAAATCATTAATTTGTTGGTTTTGGAGAATATTTTCTCTCCCTCAGACGTCCACATCATAGGTATGTCAGACCCCTTATACAAGCATCACAAATTGTGTTGACTACAAGTAAGTAATGGATTATTGCAGGACATTGCTTGGGTGCCCATGCTGCTGGGGCTGCTCATTTCACAATGAACTCTCAAAAGCCAGGACAAATCGCAGGTAAAATAAAATATTTTTCGACAACTAAAGGTCGCAGAATAAACAAATTTCTTAAAATGGATACCCGAAAACAGGTTTGGACCCTGCTTCACCACTTTTTAGCGCGTGTCAGCGGAGCAAGCGCTTATATCACCACCTGGACAAATGTTCTTTCGTGTTTACACGATAACTTTTGTAAATTTCAACCGAATTTTCTGTAACTTGGCATACATAATCAGGGACCGACAGGGACCAACTCTATTGTTTGCGGAGGTTGTGACACTATGGCAACCTTGAATTCTCAGCTATTTGTTTTTTATTTGAGCTCTGATATTTTTTTAAATATTTTTTTTGAAATCTACGGACAAAATTATGTATACAAGTGTTTGGTTTTTTTTAAAAAAAGTCAATTTGAAGTCAGCGCAGAGCTTTGATTCAGAAAAAACACCGAAAATGTATTTTATTGTCTAAACTACGGGCACAAATAGGAAAAATAACATTTTTCAGTCATTTAAAAGTTTAATGTTGTCAAGGGACGTTGTTTGAACTATTTCTGACACTCTGATCATCGTTATTGGCGGAAAAAATTAGCACAAGCAAAAAAAAATTATTCTGAAAATTCTCTGGCCTTCGATTGAAGTCAGAAATAATTCCATCTGTCCTGTCGAATAAAAATTTCTTACGGTGTAAAAAGCTTACATAAGCAAAAAAAACCTCTTTTGACTTGAAAACAGTTTGAAAACTAAGAATATGTCTTACATTTGTCGTGATCACGGCCATTATTATGAACACTTTCGTTCGTCACACAAGAATAAATCCAATATGGTGTAAAACACTTATCTGATTTAAAATTAACATATTTTGACTGAAAAAAATTTAGTAAACAAAACTAAAGGCAAAAATTTTCGTCTAACCTGGTGAAAAAAATTAGGGAAACGAAACCGAAAGCCAGGAATGACAATATTTCAATAAATCATTTTTAATTTGGTCACACTAAGACAAATTATTATCCGCCCGCTTTGATGAAAGTTGAATATGGTGTGAAAATCTTTGCTTAACAAAACCTATACCTTTGCAAGCAAAAAAAAGTTTGGGAAACGAAACCACAGGCAAAAATCGTAAAAAATTTACTAAATTGTCTTGACTACCGTCTTATCTTGCAACAAATCAATCCGTCCACTCATATAATTGTTGAACATCGTGTTGAAAGCTTATACAAACAGCATCTACCAAATCTAGAGTCAAAAAATATTTGGGAAACGAAACCATAAGCCAGGAAAGACAATATATCAAGAAAACATTTTTAATTTGGTCATACTAAAACAAATTTTCATCCGCCCGCTAAGATAAATGTTGAATATGGTGTGAAAATCTTTGCTTAACAAAACCTATACCTTTGCAAGCAAAAAAATGTTTGGGAAACGAAACCACAGGCAAAAATCGTAAAAAATTTACTAAATTGTCTTGACTACGGTCTTATCTTGGAACAAATCAATCCGTCCACTCATATAATTGTTGATCATCGTGTAGAAAGATTAGGCAAACAATATTTACCCAATCTTGAGTCAAAAAATATTTGGGAAACAAAATCGCAAGCCAAGAAAGACAATATTTCAATAAATTATTTTTAATTTGGTCGTACTAAGACAAATTTTTATCCGCCTGCTGAGAAAAAAGTTGAATATGATGTGAAAATCTTTGTTTAACAAAACCTACATTTTTGCAAGCAAAAAAATGTTTGGGAAACGAAACCACAGGCAAAAATTGTCATAAAGTTATAAAATTGCCTTGACTATGGTCATATCTAGGGACAATTCAACCCGTCCACTATGACAAATGTGGAATATAGTGTAGAAATCTTATTCAAAAACTATCAAAATGTGAATTAATAATCTCGTTAGCTGACACGCGCCCTTTCCTTGCGTGCAAGGTTTTTAATGATGTTGCTAGAGAGAAACGAATTGATGACACGGACGCCCATTTTGTGGATATCATCCATACGTAAAATTCTTTTACAATTTTCGAAAGAGATATTGGGCTGTGGAAATTACTTTGCACTGTATTTATAACAATATATACGGGAGGTGAAGTGTTAGGGTTGAGTTCCCGCCTGGGTCATGTGGACTTTTTCCCAAACTCCGGAAAAACACCAATCCAGGGTTGTTTTTGTGATGGTCAGTACAACATGCCATTCTCAGGATATTCGCAATAGTTCGTGAAAAGGTGAATTGCCGGGCATAAATTCTTTCTTCTAGTTGAGGATGAGCAGCTGGGAGGTTGCAGTCACGACATGGCTTGCAAATACTACATCGAGCCCATCCACCATCGGAATTCGTTCTTAGGCTGTCAATGTGCAGACTGGGCCAGCTATGATTCAGGCGACTGCGCCTGTCCGTCTGCAGTTGTCATGGGGGACGGCACTCCTCACAAGTAAAAGGCAAAGTTAGCTATGTCAGTTGATAACCATGATGATATACTCATGAGGAAATTTTTTGTTGAACGCATGCAGTGCCCGCGGAGTGTATTATTTGAATACCCAGGAATGCAGTCCATATGGGAACAAGAAATGCATCCAAGTGCCCTACCTGCCTCCTAGTCTTCTGGACTGTTCATTTGCTGCAGCAGTTCCTCTTATAGTTGCCGCCCTGGTCATATTTGTGTGCTACTTCATCTGCCGACGCTTCAAGTCGCGATAAACAACACGTGTTTTTGCCAAAGTATATCCCAAACTTAAACCACCAACTAAGGTTGGCTGGTGGTTTCCGCGATATAAGATACATTTTTGTCAATGAATTATCTATTTGCTAATCAATGATGAAGGTAATGTTGTCATGGGCTGAAATACAGCCTATTCCATCTGTGTAGATTTGGACCGAATTTCCGCATGGCAAGGGTGAGTGTATAGTGAGCAGTTGAGCAGATATGCCGGCCAGCATCAAACTCGTAAATGACTCGTTCCCCACAAACAATCGACAGAATGTAAGCAGGATGCTAAGTGACAAACAATTTGGCATATTTATCAGAAAATTCTTGACAATAAACGGAATATAAAATAAAATTAAAAGTTGAGAAAACACATCTCTTTTCGTCTCCCTATGTTGTATTGGTTTTGTTTTGTATTTCTAAAATTCAGGTCAGTTGTGCATAAAAAAAGCTTCCATAGGATTTCACTGTTGCAAAATTTGTGAATATGAGATTCCGTGAGTCAATGTATTTGGGATTCGAGCATGGCCCAAGTGCTGAAGTACATTTTGAGCTCACGATCTGATTAATTGAAATCGTGAGTGAACATTGTTTTTGGTCTACAAACGTATAGTTTATTAAATTGATATGGGCTCAACTTTTTGTCACTCTTTTGGGTCCTTGGGATCTGCCAATACTGTTTGTGCAATTGTTTGGTTTGTGCCCCTGGGTGCAGAAAATTCAGAGTTTGATGACACACTCTGTGACACTTTTGTTTTACCTACTCATTTGTTGCTTCCGTTCACTTAAATGTGTGGTTTACACTAGCAATGAGTTACAACTATATTTCCTGTTTAAAAATTCAATTATTCTCCTCTTTTCTAAGCCTCACATCTAAATTATGAATTCAAAATAATCAAAAATGTTTTGTCTCAAAATTTTGGTCCACTAAGTCCACTTTAAAATAGTTAATAAATTTACGTACATGTCTTCAAGATTATAGAATTCACTTAAGTTTCAAAGTGTTTTCTGAAGACTTGAAAAATTTCTATTTACCGTGCTATATGTAAGTATGGGGGACAAAATTATGAAACATTTTACCAAAAATGTGAAACCTTTCTTACATGCATTGGAATCCAAAGTGTAAAATTTTAAAACAGGGTAAAATTTTGCAAATAAATGGAAACCTTTGCTACAGTATAATCGCTTGATTTGATTCCCTGTAGCAAATAATAAAGTTATATAATGTGGAAGCTAGTTTGCGTAGCGGAAAATGGGACGCCAAAGGGGACAATATTTTAAACCTGCAACCATATTACATAGGAAACCAACCCCCAAGTACCTTATTATCATTTTGATTGTTGTTGTGCACATCTTCACAACATGAGCTTTGTTTCAAATAATTGAACAATAACTATCTAATCATGGCTATGCACAAAACACATGCACTCATCTTCTTTTTGCTACAAAAACATTGAGTAGCTATCATTTTTTTATCAGTCTCTGTTATACCCACCTCTGCAAATGATAAAAAACAATTTGAGGTAAAAAGTGGATAGTAATTTACGTAATTTTTCATCCCATTATGGCTATCTCCCTATTTTGGATTTCACTTTTTCTGTTGGTAAGTCATTTTCTCATGTGTTTACGTTAAAGTGACATTTATAGTCTCAATTGTAGTTTTTCCAATGTCTCTACGGGTTCGTTGCTCAGTTTTTTTACATAATTTGTCGTTAAAAATAAAGAATTGTTCGTCTTTTTTGTTTGAAGACTAGAGTTGTTTTGTAGAAAACAAAAGTATAATCTGGGGAGTCGTGTGGACCAGAATTTAGAATTTTCAAGATAGTTTAGTTAGTGAAGGGTTGTATAATGTGGATCTTCAAATGGTGACCATGGGTCAAAAAGTTACAAACACGGTGAACTCTAAATACATAAATCTCAATTGGTACAGATAGTCTTGACACAATCAGAATCTATGCAGTCATGTTTTTCCAACAGGAGCAAATAAATATTAGATTTTCGTTCAAATTTCATGTTTCAACTGTCAAGAAATGCAGATTTTGCCTGCAAACTAAGGTATAATTTGATCTACTTTAAAGATAGTACAGGGAAGTGCATCTTGTGTGGATTACACATTATTTATAATAATTGCAAGCAACTAATTATAGCTACGACAGCATAATTCGTTTTTTAATGAGCGAATCACGGGGTGCCATTGCTGATTAAAAATTAGGTTATCTCTGCGCCATTTTACAATCTAACATCACTATGATTTCCAAGTTTTTAAATTAGTTTGAATTGTGTGCAATTATTTTCAAATTTCAAGCTAATTTTTATTAGTTTTTTTAAATTCTAAGATTTTTTTTAAACTTCATGCAAATTTTTAATAGTTTTTTCGGATTAAATGCATTTTTTTCAATTTTGAGTGTATGTTTCATTGTTGGTTTAATTTCTAGTAAACTTCAAATTGCTATGTTAAATTTATTGATTGTTACAATGTGATTTTAAAGCGAGCGTTTGATTAAAATTTTTCCCCAGATTTCGAGTACATTTTGGTGAAAGAATTCAAATAGTTTAAGATTATTCTGTTAACATAATTATGTGAAGATGATAAATTTTTTACAGATTTTGAGTAGTGTTGAAGGATCATATAGAGAAGGAGACGCAGGGATAGACTTTCCAGCTTACACGCAAATCCCGCCTCGGCTGGCATTCACATGTCAAAATCAAATCCCTGGCTATTATGCGGGTAAACAATTGAGTACCAAAAAATCTTGTGTTGAATTTTACAAATCTCGTTTTTCTTACCAGATCCTGAAACACAGTGTCAGGTTTGGCATTGGTGTCTTCCTAATGGCCAAAAATTCAGGTCCGTTTTTCTCCATATTAACAATTGCATAATGTTTTTTAAACTTCTCAAGATTTCAATATAAATTAAATTTTCATGCCTTTAACAGTTTTTACACTTTTTATAAGTTATGGTGCGATATTTTCAGTTCCGCATGGATCCATAGTAGAATTTTTTTTTAGTTTTGTAAACCCACCATTAAAGTTTTTAAAAATTTGAATTTTAACAATGGTGCTAACCAAATTACAATTCATTTTGCTTTTCTGGAATCTAAATCATTAAAATCATCCAAAAATATGTACTCTTTTCTAATTGCTCACAAATTATTGTTTGTTTATTGTAGCTTTCTTTGCCCCAACGGAACAGTTTTCAATCAAAAATATCGTGTCTGTGACTGGTAAGAACCCTCAATGTTAAAACAGCTGGGATACCCAACTTAATATTGCATAACAAAACTAACCAACTAACTAGCGTATCTAAACAAATACTACGATAGATGATATTGTTGACCCATATTTGAAAAGGATGCCAAAATTGCATTATCAACTCACCTACCTGTAATCAAAGAACTCCTCGAGATCGTGTCATTATTATTATCATGCTCCTCATGACTTTTGTCCCATCCAATTATCAACATATGACAAAAGTTCCCATCATCATCATCATCGTTTCGTGCTCTACATTAGTTAACATATGCAAAAAAAAACTGTGCAAAAAAAGTATACATCTTTTTGCAAACATTTCTAGGTGGTACAATGTGGAATGCGCCCAAGCAGCCGATTTCTATGGGATCAATGAAGACCTATATAAAGACTTCGACGGCAATCCCATTTGATAACTATAAAATACCAAAACTCTGTATGTGTCAATAATATGTGAATAAAAAGGAATGCAAATTATTGACAATTAGTTAAGTAAACATATATTATTGGGTTGCAAACATTACACATTCTATTGTCAATACCAATATGAATGATATAAAAGGGAAATTTTTTCTCCTCGGGTCAGTTAGTATATTTGGTGGACAGAAATTTTCAAATTGACAAAAAAATGTTTTCCTACTTCGTATATTTCAACATTTTCTTGGCCCTGGTTTGTGGGCAAGATTTTGAAAGGAAAAGTGAAATTGTTAGAGTGAGGGTCAGTTCAGAATCATCAGATGGAAAACAGTATCAATTCCCGGCATTCAAAAGGAATGAGGCCGTAGAATCCGGGGATTTGGACAGTCCAGTGCCAAATAATGTTTGGGTGCCCGCTTCTCTGGATTTCACGTGCAAAGGACGCTCACCTGGATATTACACAGATCCTTCTCCGCTGTCCAAGTGTCAGGTAATCATTTTGAACACAACTTCTTTGCAAAGAGAGTGAAGTTTCAATTGAAACCAAATCTTGTTTTGTGACAACTCGCATCTTCTTTACCTTTGAATGCATTTTTTGAGCCATATTACGATTTACTGGCACTTTGCACGTTCATTTCAATTTCAAACATTTTGGTTCCAGGAAGTTGAGTAAACGCTTTTTTTCACCTTTGTTCCTTTGTTTGGCGTAAAGTTTGGTATTTCCCATCATGGGTGGCGCTGTCGCGTTTTAATGCATTGCTATTTTTTAACCAGTAATCAGCAAGTGTGTCTCTAACCAACTAACTAAGCATATTGACTTTTACAGCTTATCAATGTTTGCATTTGAATTCTTGAGCAATAAGGATTTCCCAGCGTTTAAGTTTATAAAACGCAGTAAATTGTTCCAGTCAAAATAAAATTCGTAAATATTTACAAAAAAGAGAATGCTAGTGAAGTTTTGGTCAAAATATTGTAATTTTGTTTACTAGATGGCAGGCACAATGTTTACTCGTATTTGTGCAAAATACATAGACATGTGCGTGGTCGACAATTCAGCATTTAACTTTATCGCTGCTTACTATGGTCCATGAAAATAAATTAGAAAACCATTTTTTTTTGCATTTGCTATACAACATGCTGCTGTGAACAAAATTTCGTTTATTGTAGGCTTTAAATTTTTTAATTTGCTGCTGAGCTGTTCAACCCAATTGAACAAAAACTGAGATGATTTTTTTTATGCTGCTAATAAAACAGCTGCAGCATGCAAAAAACTTGACAACATTACGATGTTGTGCTATTGCAGGCAAAATTTCGTGGAGGCACATGTTTAGTGAACTCTTTTTTTAAAATCTATTTGTTCAGGTGTACCACATGTGCATGACGGACGGAAGGAAATACTCGCTTTTGTGCGGGATCGGCACAGTGTTCAACCAACGGACCTTCGTTTGTGATCATTGGTACAATTACAATTGCCAAAACGCTCATGAGGACTCGAAACTTAATGAACAATTGTGGACCAAATTCCTCCACTCCCTGTCTGTCCCCAAATCAGAATCTTATGACGACCAGGATGATGCCATTGATCAAGATTTAATACTCTAGTTAGTTAAAAACATCAAATGTCGGTCCGTCCGTCCGTCTGTCTGTCGATCTGTCTGCTCTATATCTGTGACCGCAATTTAAAGTCAGTTACAAAAGACTGATAATCAATTGAGATAGGGAAACAATAGTTTTGATGTGTGAAAAATTCAGTTTACGAATTTGTTTGTGCGAATTTAGTTACAAATTCCGCAATGCTAAGGCAAATTATTTACCCAGGTGTTTTTTTCCTTGGGTATCCCTATCCCTGTTTAATTTTTTTCGCAAGCAAGCGCATATTTATTTCAATTTGTACTCAGGGTTGATAATTATTTGAGTACATTTAAGCATTTAAATTTGAAATTTAAATTAAGCCAGTTAAATCAATTGGGTCCTCAACAGGTAAAATATTTTAAAAAATACTTGTTTACAACCTATTTACTAACCAAATCGGTTGTTATACACAGGCTTTTCAAAAATGATGTTCTTATAACAAGAATTAATTTTAAGATTAAAATTCAATGTCAAAAAAATGAAATTTGCGCATTCCTATGCAGCATTTAAAGTTTTCCTTAACTCAATGTCCCCTTTGCAGCTAAAAAATGGTCATTCTGTTGTACACATATTTATCTACTGTTGGTTCCACACATGAGTTTCAAGTACAAACAACACAACTGAACCCAAGCTTTGTGCATTACCTGAGCCACTGGGTTGGCAATGAAATCCAACAGAAAATACACACATCATTCTCACATTTTATGTACACAATGCACTATGCACTCTACCAGAACAAACAAAATATCAGTGTGTCATTACCATTGTATCCACTATTCACTTTATACATGTACAGTATTCTTTCATATTATCTTC
>Ga0210040_10005786_pt1 | contig 15612 bp, 14 predicted proteins | sample CryGeyCG12114_NA_FD_185462 | JGI IMG/M metagenome (GOLD analysis project Ga0210040, IMG submission 185462) | Groundwater microbial communities from aquifer - Crystal Geyser CG19_WC_8/21/14_NA (SPAdes) (version 2) | ecosystem: Environmental > Aquatic > Deep subsurface > Groundwater | place: USA... | reverse complement strand
AGTACGTGGGGGAGACCGAGCGGCACATCCGGCTGGTCTTCCAGCGGGCCCGGGAGAAGGCCAGCGAGGGCACGCCGGTCATCGTCTTCTTCGACGAGATGGACTCGATCTTCCGCACCCGCGGGTCGGGGGTCTCCTCGGACGTGGAGAGCACGATCGTCCCGCAGCTGCTCAGCGAGATCGACGGCGTCGAGGGCCTGGAGAACGTCATCGTCATCGGCGCCTCCAACCGCGAGGACATGATCGATCCGGCGATCCTGCGGCCCGGCCGGCTCGACGTGAAGATCAAGATCGAGCGGCCCGACGCCGAGGCGGCGCGGGACATCTTCAGCAAGTACCTGACGACGACGCTGCCGATCCACGCCGACGACCTCGCCGAGCACGGCGGCAGCCGCGAGGCCACGATCGCCGGGATGATCCAGTCGACCGTCGAGCGGATGTACACCGAGACCGAGGAGAACCGGTTCCTCGAGGTCACCTACGCCAACGGTGACAAGGAGGTCCTGTACTTCAAGGACTTCAACTCCGGCGCGATGCTGCAGAACATCGTCGACCGGGCGAAGAAGATGGCGATCAAGGACCGCCTGGAGACCGGCGTCGGCGGCCTGCGGGTCGGGCACCTGATGGCGGCCTGCGTGGACGAGTTCAAGGAGAACGAGGACCTCCCGAACACGACCAACCCCGACGACTGGGCGCGGATCTCGGGCAAGAAGGGCGAGCGGATCGTCTACATCCGCACGTTGATCAGCGGCAAGGGCGCGGAGAGCGGCCGGGCCATCGACACCGCGACCAACACCGGCCAGTACCTGTAACGGGCGGACCTCGACCTCCGCTGGACGGGGCGTGGGGCCGGCCCCTGCTGCTGCGGCAGCGGGGGCCGGCCTGCGTTCCGGCGGTGGCCGCCGTCCGGTCACCGGCGCCGCCTAACCTGAGGCCATGAGCGTGCGCAGGGTGATGGGCACCGAGCTCGAGTACGGGATCTCCGTGCCGGGTCAGCCAGGAGCGAACCCGACGACGCTGTCGAGCCAGGTGGTGAACGCCTGGGCGGTGGCCGAGGCGCCGACGCCGCGGCGGCCGCGGTGGGACTTCGAGGAGGAGTCGCCGCTGCGCGACGCCCGCGGGTTCGACCTGTCGCCGGCCACCGCGCTGGACCACAACGACCTCGACGAGGACGCCGGGATGGCCAACGTCATCCTGACCAACGGCGCCCGGCTCTACGTCGACCACGCCCATCCGGAGTACTCGACGCCGGAGTGCACCAACCCGCGGGACATCGTGCTGTGGGACAAGGCCGGCGAGCAGGTCATGGCCGAGGCGGCCCGCCGGGCAGCCCGGATCCCGGGCACCCAGCCCATCCAGCTGTACAAGAACAACACCGACGGCAAGGGCGCCTCCTACGGCGCCCACGAGAACTACCTGATGAGCCGCCGGACGCCGTTCATCGAGATCATCCGCGGGCTCATCCCGTTCTTCGTGACCCGTCAGGTGTTCGCCGGCGCCGGCCGGGTGGGGATCGGCACCGAGGGGCGGACACAGGGCTTCCAGCTGTCCCAGCGCGCCGACTTCTTCGAGGTCGAGGTGGGGCTGGAGACGACGCTCAAGCGGCCGATCATCAACACCCGCGACGAGCCGCACGCCGATGCGGACAAGTACCGGCGGCTGCACGTGATCATCGGCGACGCGAACCTCGCCGAGCTCTCCACCTACCTCAAGGTCGGGACGGCGTCGCTCGTGCTGGCGATGATCGAGGCCCGGGCGCTGACCCAGGACCTCACGATCGAGGAGCCGGTCGAGGCACTGCAGGCGATCAGCCACGACCCCTCGCTGACCCACCGCGTCCGGCTGCGCGACGGCAGGCGGCTGACCGCCATCGAGGTGCAGCAGGAGTACCTGGCGCAGGCCCGGAAGTTCGTCGCCGACTCCGGGGACGACGACGAGCAGACCGCCGACGTGCTGGACCGCTGGGCCGAGGTGCTCGACGAGCTCGCCATCGACCCGATGCGGCTGGCCGACCGGCTGGACTGGCCGGCCAAGCTGCGGCTGCTGGAGGGCTACCGGCAGCGCGACGGGCTGGAGTGGGGCGACGCCCGGCTCAAGCTCGTGGACCTGCAGTACTCCGACGTGCGGCCGGAGAAGGGGCTGTACCACCGGCTGGTGGCCCGCGGCTCCATGCAGCGGCTGCTCACCGACGAGGAGGTCACCCGGGCGATGACCCACCCGCCGGCGGACACCCGGGCCTACTTCCGCGGCGAGTGCCTGCGGCGTTACCCGGCCCAGGTGGCCGCGGCGTCCTGGGACTCGGTCGTCTTCGACGTCGGCCGGGACAACCTGGTGCGCATCCCGACCATGGAGCCGCTGCGCGGGACCCGGGAGCACGTGGGCGCGCTGTTCGAGTCGACGTCGACCGCTGCCGAGCTGGTCGACACCATCACCGGGTCGTGATCTCCGGGCGGCTTCCGGTCACACCCCGCGGGTAGCTTCAGTCCCAGCACCGAGGCAGCACCGAGCTCAGGAGGACGACATGGCCACCAGGGACACCGGCGGGCAGCAGCGGTCCACGCGTTCGCGCGAGGAGACCGAGGAGGTCGAGGCGTCGGTCGACACCGACGTCTCGGAGCGCACCAAGGAGGTCACCGACGACGTCGACTCCCTGCTCGACGAGATCGACGGGGTCCTCGAGGAGAACGCCGAGGAGTTCGTCCGTTCTTACGTACAAAAAGGGGGCCAGTGACCAAGATCATCTGGCTCGTCGTTGATCCTCGTGGAGGACAAGTTCTGCAGGGACTGCGGCACACGTCGACCCCTCGCTGATTTCAGCAGGAACAAGCGATCACGCGACGGGTTGGCGTTCTACTGCCGCGAACACCTCGCGGCGCGCGCACTGGAGAGCCGAGAGAGCCGGCGGGTCCAGCCGCGCCGTCACCGCGCGGCACCACCGGACGTCCATGTGCCATCGGGAGCGAAGTGGTGCCCCGACTGCTCCCGTGTACTGCCTTTGGCGAACTTCCCGCGGTCGCGTGCCAATACGACCGGTATCGCGACTTACTGCCTGCCGTGCCACAACGCACGTGGCAAGGAGTCCCGAGCGAAGGTCGGTGGCTCGCGGACGTACCACCTCACGCGGCGGTACGGGATCTCGGCGGATGAAGCCGATGCGATGCTGGCCGACCAGGGCGGGTCGTGCGCCATCTGCCGAACGGCTCCGGCGGTGCACGTCGATCACGACCACGAGACAGGTGCCGTCCGAGCGCTGTTGTGCTTCAACTGCAACGGCGGTCTGGGGCAGTTCCGGGACGATCCCGTCGTCCTCCGGGCGGCGGCCGACTACGTCGAGCACCACCAGCAGAACCCGACGTCGACCCGCCGTGCGCGTCGTACGACCAGCTTCGGGATGGCCCGGTGGCTGCGGTTGCAGGCGGCACCGCCCGAGCCCGTGAGGCGCCCGGTCGGCTGGTGAGCCCGCCGGTAGGGTCGAGCCGACGTGCACCGGCGACCCGGTGGACGGTCCTGAGCAGCCGCGGAGCGGCAGGAGAGGCGGGCGCGTGAACGAACAGTCGACTGGCCGGAGCGGGTTCACCCCCGCCTATCTGGACCGGGTGGGCTCCTCGTTCACCGACTTCCTGGGCACTGCCGCCCCCGACCTGCTGCCCGGCCGGCGCACGCTGCCCGGCGTCCCGGTCGGCGAGCTGTCCCCGCACGCCACCACGATCGTCGCCGTCACCTACGCCGGCGGTGTGCTGATGGGCGGCGACCGGCGGGCCACCATGGGCAACCTGATCTCCAGCCGGGACATCGAGAAGGTCTACGCGGCCGACTCCTGGTCGGTCATCGGCATCGCCGGTGCCGCGGGCATCGCGATCGAGATGGTCCGGCTCTACCAGGTCGAGCTGGAGCACTACGAGAAGATCGAGGGGTTGACCATGTCCCTCGACGGCAAGGCCAACCGCCTCGCCGGGATGATCCGCGGCAACCTCGGTGCGGCGATGCAGGGCCTGGCCGTGGTCCCGCTCTTCGCCGGCTACGACCTCGACGCCGCCGAGGGCGTGAGCCCCGGCCGGATCTTCAGCTACGACGTCACCGGCGGGAACTACGAGGAGCGCGGCTACGCCTCGGTCGGTTCCGGCTCGCTGTTCGCCAGGAACTCGCTGAAGAAGACCTGGCGCCCCGGGCTGTCCGCCGACGCCGCCGCGCGCACGGTCGTCGAGGCGCTCTACGACGCCGCCGACGACGACTCCGCCACCGGCGGCCCGGATACCGTGCGCCGGCTCTTCCCGATCGTCTACCGGGTCGACGCCGACGGCGCCGTCCGGCTCGGTGACGACGAGGTCGCCACGGTCGCCGAGGCGATCGTCGCCGACCGGTCCGCCGCCGAGAACCGGGAGGGCTGACCCATGACCATGCCCTACTACGCATCGGCCGAGCAGGTCATGCGGGACCGCTCGGAGTACGCCCGCAAGGGCATCTCCCGCGGCCGCAGCGTCGCCGTCCTCACCTACGACGACGGCGTCCTGTTCATCGCCGAGAACCCCAGCGCCACCCTGCACAAGGTCAGCGAGCTCTACGACCGGATCGGCTTCGCCGCGGTCGGTCGCTACTCGGAGTTCGAGAGCCTGCGGGTGGCGGGCGTCCGGCTGGCCGACGTCCGCGGCTACTCCTACAACCGCCGCGACGTCACCGGCCGGATCATCGCCAACGCCTACGCGCAGACCCTCGGCGCGGTCTTCACCGAGCAGATGAAGCCCTACGAGGTCGAGCTGTGCGTGGCCGAGGTCGGCGACACCGCCGCCACCGACCAGCTGTACCGGCTCACCTTCGACGGGTCGATCGTCGACGAGTCGGACTTCGTCGTCATGGGCGGTCAGGCCGACGCCGTCACCAGCAACCTGCGCCAGCACTTCACCCCGGGCATGGGCCTGGCCGAAGCACTCCGGGTCGGCGTCCAGGCGCTGTCCGCGGTCAGCCCGGCCACCGCGGCCAACGGCGGCCCCGACCAGCTCCCGGCCGAGCAGCTCGAGGTGGCGGTGCTCGACCGCCGCCGTCCCAAGCGCGCCTTCCGCCGGCTCGTCGGCGGAGCCCTGCGCGCCCTGCTGACCGACGAGCCGGCCCCGGCGGGGCCCGCCGGCAGCCCGGCGGAGGCCGTGCCCCACCACGCGCCCAGCGCCCCCGCGCCGGGCACCCCGGCCGGCCTGGGCGACCCGACATCGGTCGACACCGCCGGGGGCAACGAGGAGTCGTCGACCCAGCCGACCGCCCAGGACGGCGTGGGCGGCGGCACCGACGGCGACAGCGAGCAGTGAGCGGCGCGGCGAGCTCGGCACACGAGCCGAGCTCGCCGCGGACGCCTAGGCTCGGTCAGGTGGAACGACGGATCTTCGGCATCGAGACCGAGTACGGCGTCACGTGCACCTTCAAGGGCCAGCGCCGCCTCTCACCGGACGAGGTGGCCCGCTACCTCTTCCGCCGGGTCGTCTCCTGGGGACGCAGCTCCAACGTCTTCCTGCGCAACGGCTCGCGGCTCTACCTGGACGTGGGCAGCCACCCCGAGTACGCCACCGCCGAGTGCGACGACGTCACCGAGCTGGTCGTCCACGACAAGGCCGGGGAGCGCATCCTCGAGGGCCTGATGGTCGACGCCGAGCAGCGCCTGAACGAAGAGGGCGTCACCGGCGACATCTACCTGTTCAAGAACAACACCGACTCGGCCGGCAACAGCTACGGCTGCCACGAGAACTACCTGGTGGGCCGGCACGGCGAGTTCAGCCGGCTGGCCGACGTCCTCATCCCGTTCCTGGTCAGCCGGCAGACGGTGGTCGGTGCGGGCAAGGTGCTGCAGACGCCGCGCGGCGCCGTGTACTGCGTCAGCCAGCGCGCCGAGCACATCTGGGAGGGCGTCTCCAGCGCCACCACCCGGTCCCGCCCGATCATCAACACCCGCGACGAGCCGCACGCCGACGCGGAGAAGTACCGCCGGCTGCACGTGATCGTCGGCGACTCGAACATGAGCGAGACGACGACGCTGCTCAAGGTCACCATCACCGACCTGGTGCTGCGGATGATCGAGCAGGGCGTCGTGCTGCGGGACATGACGCTGGAGAACCCCATCCGGGCCATCCGCGAGATCAGCCACGACATGACCGGACGGCGCAAGGTCCGGCTGGCCAACGGCCGGGAGATGTCCTCGCTGGAGATCCAGCAGGAGTACCACGACCGGGCCGCGGAGTTCGTCGACCGCGAGGGCTACGGGCCGGTGCACCGGCAGATGCTGGAGCTGTGGGGCCGCACCCTCAAGGCCGTCGACAGCGGCGACCTCTCGCTGATCGACCGGGAGATCGACTGGGCGATCAAGTACCAGCTGCTGGAGCGCTACCGGGCGAAGAAGGACCTGACGCTGTCCAGCCCGCGGATCGCCCAGATGGACCTCGCCTACCACGACATCCGGCGCACCCGGGGCCTGTACTACCTGCTGGAGCGGGCCGGCCAGGTCGACCGGGTCACCCACGACCCGCGGATCTTCGAGGCCAAGAACGTCCCGCCGCAGACCACCCGGGCCAAGCTGCGCGGGGAGTTCATCCGCCGCGCGCAGGAGAAGCGCCGCGACTTCACCGTCGACTGGGTCCACCTGAAGCTCAACGACCAGGCGCAGCGCACCGTGCTGTGCAAGGACCCGTTCAAGGCCGTCGACGACCGGGTGGAGAAACTGATCGCCAGCATGTGAGCCGGCCGGTCACACTGCGCCGGTGGTCCTCGAGGTGAGCGTCGTCGATCCGCACGACGACGCGGCCCTGCGCGCCTGGCACGCAGCACTGCACGAGGGCGCCACCGCCGATCGGGTGGCGCCTCTGGTGGCCACCTGGCCGGCGTTCGCCTCCTCGCTGCAGCACCCCGGCGACGCGTTGCGCCGGATCCCGGTCGCCGCGCACCGCGACGGCTCGGTCGTCGGGGCGATGCTGGTGGAGCTCCCGCTGCAGGAGAACCGGCTGACGGCGACGGTGGAGATCGACGTCCCGCCGCGCCACCGGCGGGGCGGGGTCGGAGGGGCGCTCTGGCGCTGGGCCGACGAGCACCTGGCAGGGGAGGGGCGCACCGTCGTCCAGACCGAGGTGCACGTGCCGGCCGGGCACGTCCCGCAGACCTGGCCCGGGGCACGGTTCGCCGAGCGCCTCGGTGCCCGTACGGAGAACGTCGAGGACCATCTGGTGCTCGCCCTGCCCGCGCACCCTGAGCCGGCTCCGCCCGCGCCCGGGTACCGGCTGGTGTCCTGGTCCGGCGCCTGCCCCGAGGAGTTCGTGGACGCCTACGCCGCGATGTGGTCGGCGATGAGCGACGACGTCCCCACCGGCGGTCTGACCCGCGAGTCCGCCCGCTGGGACGCCGCGCGGATCCGGGTGACCGAGGCCCGGCTGGCCCGCTCGTACCGCACCCTGGTGACGATGGCCCTGGCCGCAGACGGCGAGCCGGCGGGGTACACGCTGGTCTACGCCGACCACGCCGACCCGGACAACGCCCTGCAGGACGACACCTTCGTGCGCGAGGACCACCGCAGGCACGGGCTGGGACTCCAGCTGAAGGCGGCCAACCTCGCCCAGCTGCCCTCCGGCCCGCGCTGGCTGCACACCTGGACGGCGACCGACAACGCCCCGATGCAGCGGGTCAACGCCCGGTTCGGCTTCCGGCTGGTCGAGCGCACCCACGAGTACGAGTTGCTCCGCGGCCGGTGAACCGGCCGGCGGCTGGTCAGGCCGGGAGGGGGCCGAACAGGGTGAGCTGGGCGGCGTACCGGCCGGCGGCCGCCGCGGCCAGGAAGTAGGCGCGGTCCTCCTCGAGCCCGCGGCCCATCGTCGACAACCGCACCGGCAGGGCGGTCATCGCCGCCTCCAGGCCCTCGGTGTCGACCCACTCGACCTGGTTGCGCTCCGGCTGGCCGGCCAGGTCCTCCTCCACCTGGCTGCCCAGCTCCGAGCCCAGCCCGCGCGGGGCCACCAGGGTCACCCCGCCCAGCGCCACCCGGCCGAACGCGGTGAGGGAGTGGTGGGAGACCCCACGGTGCCGCGGGCGTGGGTCGGCGTCGGAGATCCGCAGCGCCCCCACGGTCTGCCCGCCCAGGACGTGGACGGCGTTGCACGCCTCACCGGCCGCGACCCCGGAAAAGCCCCACGGCGTCCCGGTGCCCAGGTTCCCCGGGCCCTGGGTGACCACGGTGACGTCGGCGTGCAGCACGTGCCGGGCCGCCAGCAGCCCGGTGTGCAGGGTGACCGCCTCCAGGTCGCCGCCGAAGGACTGCCCCACGGTCACCACACCGGCCAGCGAGCCGGTGAGCGCGTCCAGGGTCCGGGAGAACGCAGCCGGCAGCGCTCCGCCGTCGGTCATCACGTAGGCCACCCGCAGCGCCGGGTCGGTAGCCTGCACCCCGGCCAGCACGGCGGGCAGTGCGGAGTGCAGGTCGGCGACGACGACCGGCATGCCCCCGACGTCCTCGGCCTCGGCGATCAGATCGTGGTGCTCGGTCTCCTGCTCGTCCACCCCCTGCACCGTCACCTGCAGGGGCGTGTACCGCCCCTTCACCAGGTGCCCGGGGCCGGTCGGGTCGGCCGGCAGCCGGTCGGGGACCGCGACCACCAGCGCGTACCCGCCGGTGCCCAGCCGCTGCGCCCACGCCGTGGTGTTGAGCAGCACCTCGTCGCCCACCTCCGGTGAGCCGACGACGGAGGGGTGGGCCAGCGCTTTCAGCGTCCCGTCGCTGGGCACCTCGACGGTCATCTCCTGCGCGTCCCGCCAGGCCCGGCCGAGTGCGATCACCCGGCCGCGGCGCCAGCGGATGCGGGAGCCGGGGGAGCGCGCAGCGGAATCCGTCACCGGGGCAGGCTAGCCACCGCCGGGCACTAGCCTGTGCCCGTGGCGGCGAAGCGGGCGGAACGACTGGTCAACCTGGTCATCGCCCTGCTCGGCACCCGGCAGTACGTGTCCGCGGCCAAGATCCGCGCCATCGTGCCCGGCTACGAGCCCGACGACGGCTCCGAGCGCGCCGACGAGGCGTTCAAGCGGATGTTCGAGCGCGACAAGGCCGAGCTCCGCGAGATCGGCGTGCCGCTGGAGACCGGGCGCACCAGCGCCTTCGACACCGAGGACGGCTACCGGATCGCGCGGGTCGACTACGAGCTGCCCGAGATCACGCTGACCGGCGAGGAGGCCGCCGCCGTCGGGCTGGCCCTGCGGCTCTGGCAGTCCGCCCAGCTGGCCGGTGCGGCGCAGAGCGCGCTGGTCAAGCTGCGCGCCGCCGGTGTGGAGGTCGACTCGACCCGCAGCATCCCGATCCAGCCGCGGCTGGACGCCGGGGAGCCGGCCTTCGAGCCCTGCTACGCCGCCGCCCGCGACCGCCGGGAGCTCACCTTCGACTACCGCCGTCCGGACGCGGACAAGGCCGGCCGGCGGCGGGTGCAGCCCTGGGGCCTGGTCGCCTGGCACGGCCGCTGGTACCTGGTCGGGGACGACCTGGACCGCCGGGCACCGCGGGTGTTCCGGGTGTCCCGGATCAGCGGCTCCCCCAAGGTCAGCGGGCCGGCCGGGGCCTTCGAGCCGCCCGCCGACCTCGACCTGGCCGCGGTCGTGGCCGGTCAGGAGTCCGGCGAGGAGCAGCTCGTCGTCGTCCGGGCCCGCCCGGGCACCGCGGTCGGGCTGCGCCGGCACGCCGAGTCGCTCGGTCCGGTCGAGGACCGCAGCGGCGCCATCGAGGACCGGCTGCAGCTGCGCACCACCGACCCGCGGGTGCTGGCCGACGAGCTCGCCGCCTACGGTGCCGACGTGCTCGTCGAGGCCCCGCAGTCGATGCGCGAGGCCGTCGTCGCCCGGCTCACCCGGCTGGCCGCAATGGGGGAGTCCCGGTGAGCGAGCCCGCCAGCGCACCCAGCAACGCAGCACGGTGCCGTCCGGGGACGACGAGCGCCGGCGAGGAGGGGCAGTGACCGCGCCGAGCACCGCCGAGCGGATGACCCGGCTGCTGGCGCTGGTGCCCTACCTGCAGGCCCGCCCGGACGGCGTCCGGCTGGCCGACGCGGCTGCGGACTTCGGCGTCGGCGAGGCCCAGCTGCGCCGCGACCTGGACCTGCTGTGGGTCTGCGGGCTGCCCGGGCACGGCCCGGGTGACCTGATCGACCTGGCGTTCGAGGGTGACCGCGTGCGGGTCACCTTCACCGCCGGCATGGTCCGGCCGCTGCGGCTGTCCACCGACGAGGCGGTCGCGCTGATCGTCGCGCTGCGCACCCTGCTGGAGCTGCCCGGCCTGGCCGAGGGGGAGGCGGTGAGCCGCGCCCTGGCGAAGGTGTCGGCCGCCGCCGGCCACCCGGCCGAGGTCCGCGCGCCGGTGGCGGTCAGCGTGGGCGCCCGCGAGCAGTCCCTCGACGTCGTCCGGGACGGGCTGGAGCGGCGCCGCGCGCTGCACCTGCACTACTACGTGCCCAGCCGGGACGAGCGGACCGAGCGCACCGTCGACCCGATGCGGCTGCTGCTCGTCGACGGCCACTGGTACCTGGAGGCCTGGTGCCGCAACGTGGAGGGCACCCGGCTGTTCCGGCTGGACCGGATCGACGACGTGACGGTGCTGGACTCCCCGGCCGCCCCGCCGCCGGAGGCCCACGAGCGCGACCTCAGCGAGGGGCTGTACCAGCCCGGGGCGGAGGAGCCGCTGGTCCGGCTGCGGTTGGCCCGCACCGCCCGCTGGGTCGCCGACTACTACCCGGTCGAGTCCCACGCCGAGGTCGCCGACCCGCCCGGTGGGCTGGCCGTCACGGTGCGGACCTCGGACCTCGCCTGGGCGCGGCGGCTGGTCGCCTCGCTCGGCGGCGCAGCGACCGTCGACGAGCCCGTCGAGCTCGCCGCGCAGGTGGCCGGCGAGGCACGGGCGGCGCTGGCCCGGTACGCGGACTGATCCCTGGCCGGGCACAGCGACCGCACACCCCCGGCGGTTAGGGTCGGCCCCGTGTTGCTGATCGTGTGGATCGCCGTCGCCGTCCTGGTGCTGCTCGTGCTCGGCGTCCTCGCCTACTCCGTGCTGGGCGCCGCGGGCCGGCTCAGCCGTGAGCTGCGGGGCCTGGAACGTGACGTGGCGCCGTTGCGCGCCGAGGTAGAGGCGGCCGCCCAGCGGGCTGCCGCCCAGCGTGCCGACCGCGCGGAGAGCACCGACTGAACCCCAGGTGGACGGGGTGCGTACAGCGCCCGCCGGCCCTGGTCCAGCCTCCTTCCCGGCGTACAGTCCGGACCAACCCCACGACTCGGAGGAACCGATGAACCTCGGCCCGATGGAGATCGGCCTGATCATCCTCGCCGTCCTGCTGCTCTTCGGTTACAAGAAGCTGCCCGACGCCTCCCGGTCCATGGGGCGCTCGCTGCGCATCTTCAAGAGCGAGATGAAGGGCATGAAGGACGACGACGTCCGCGCCAAGGACGAGGCCCGCACCACCCCGGTGACCGGTCAGGTCATCACCCCCACCCCGTCGCCGACCGTGGCCCCCAGCGCCGTCGACTACGAGGCCGAGGCCGCCGCCATGGAGGCCCGCGCGGCCCAGGCGCGTGCCCGGGCCGAGCAGGCCCGCGCGTCGGCCGTCGCCGACGACCGCCGCTGACCCGGGGCCGGTGGGGTCGGCGCCCGTGACCACGGCTGGGCGGATCCGCGATCGTCGTCCGCGGCGTCCCGAGCGGGACGCCGCGGCCACGATGAGCCTGATCGGGCACCTCCGCGAGCTGCGCAACCGGATCGGCATCGCGCTGCTGTTCGTGCTGATCGGCACCGCGGTGGCGTTCTGGTGGTACGAGCACGGGCTGGGTGAGTTCATCCGGGCGCCGTACTGCAACCTGCCCAACGACCTGCGCTACAACGACGCCGACGGCAAGTGCGGCCTGCTGGTGACCAACGTCTTCGGCGGTGCGCTGATCCGGTTGAAGATCGCCTTCATCGCCGGCGTCGTCCTGTCCGCGCCGTTCTGGCTGTACCAGCTGTGGGCCTTCCTCACCCCGGGCCTCAAGCGCAACGAGAAGCGCTACGGCGTCTCCTTCGTGGCCATCTCCTCGCTGCTGTTCGCCCTCGGCGCGGCCCTGGCCTACATCTCGCTGGCCGCCGGCCTGCGCCTGCTGCTCGGGCTCGCCGGCGACGGGGTGGTGGTCGCGCTGACCGCCGAGGAGTACATCGGCTTCGTCATCTCGCTGCTGGTCGCCTTCGGGGTCAGCTTCGAGCTGCCGCTGATCGCGGTGGTGCTCAACCTGGTGGGCGTGCTGTCCTACGCGGCACTGTCCAAGAGCCGGCGCTGGATCTACTTCCTCACCATCGTCTTCGCGGCCTTCATCACCCCCACGCAGGACCCGTTCACCATGCTGCTGATGGCCGGGCCGATGTGCGTGCTGTTCGAGATCGCCATCCAGATCGCCCGGGTGGTCGACAAGCGGCGTGCCCGCCACGCCCTCGCCGACGGCCTGGCCGGACTGGACGACGACGAGGCGTCGCCGACCATCGCCGGTCCCAGCCCGCTCGACGAGACGCCCAGCCCGCTGGACGAGACACCCAGCCCGCTCGACGAGCCGGCGCCCACCCAGCGCTGACCGGTGTCGCTCGCTGAGGTGGCCGTGCTGGTCAACGCCGCCGCCGGCCGGGGCCGCGCTCCCCGGGCGGTCGCCGCGGTGGGTGCTGCGCTGCGGGCGGCCGGTCTGACACCGCGGCTGCTGGCGGCCACCGACCGCGCCGACGCCGAGCGGCAGGTCGCGGCCGCCGTTGCCGACGGGGTGGCCGCGGTGGCGGCGCTGGGCGGGGACGGCGCCGCGCACGCCGCCGTCCAGGCGCTGGCCGGCACCGGCACCCCGCTGGGCGTGCTGCCGGCGGGCACCGGCAACGACCTGGCGCTGGCCCTGGGCGTGCCGGCCGACCCGGTCGTCGCCGTCCGGGCGCTGGCCGAGGACCTGCTGGCCGGGAGCAGCCGGACCGTCGACGCGGTCCGGACGGGGGACCGCTGGTGGGCCACCGTGCTGTGCTGCGGCTTCGACTCCGCCGTCACCGACCGGGCCAACCGGCTGCGCTGGCCGCGCGGGCCGCGGCGCTACGACGTGGCGATCCTGGCCGAGCTGGCCCGGCTCCGGCCGCGCCCGGTGTCGGTGACCGTCGACGGCACCGGGAGCCAGCTCGAGGTCACCCTCGTCGCCGTGGCCAACACCCCCTGGTACGGCGGCGGGCTCCGGATCGCCCCCGGAGCCGACCCCTCCGACGGGCTGCTGGACGTGGTCGTCGTCGGGCCGGTGAGCCGGCGGGAACTGGTCCGCACCCGGCCCCGGCTGGCGGCGGGCACGCACGTCGACCACCCGGCGGTCACCGTGCTGCGCGGCCGGGAGGTGTCCCTGCACGGCGCCGGGCTGACCACCTGTGCCGACGGGGAGCCGGTGTCCCCGCTGCCGGCGGTGTCGGTCTGCGTGTCGGGTGCGCTGACCGTGCTGGGCACCGACCGCCGCTGCTGAACCCGACCCCGGCCTGCCTGCAGGGGGGCAGGCAGGTCCTTACTGTGGGGGCATGTCCAGCCCGGCCGAGCGATACGCCGCTGCCCGGCGGCGGAACGCGCACCCCACCCTGTCGGACTTCACCGCCGAGCTCGGGTTCTCCCTGGACCCCTTCCAGGTGGAGGCGTGCGAGGCCCTGGAGGAGGGGTCGGGGGTGCTGGTCTGCGCGCCCACCGGCGCCGGCAAGACCGTGGTCGGTGAGTTCGCCGTGCACAAAGCCCTGCAGGAGGGGCGGAAGGCGTTCTACACGACGCCGATCAAGGCGCTGTCGAACCAGAAGTACAGCGACCTCTGCGAGCGCTACGGGCCGGCGAAGGTCGGGCTGCTCACCGGCGACAACGCGATCAACGGCGACGCCCCGGTGGTGGTGATGACCACCGAGGTGTTGCGCAACATGCTCTACGTCGACTCCCCGGTGCTCACCGACCTGGGCTACGTCGTCATGGACGAGGTGCACTACCTGGCCGACCGGTTCCGCGGCGCGGTCTGGGAAGAGGTGATCATCCACCTGCCCCAGCACGTCCGGCTGGTGTCGCTGTCGGCCACGGTCAGCAACGCCGAGGAGTTCGCCGACTGGCTGGTCACCGTCCGCGGCGACACCCGGGTCGTGGTCAGCGAGGTCCGGCCGATCCCGCTGTGGCAGCACATGCTCGTGGGCGGCCGGGTGTTCGACCTGTTCGCCCTGCGCCCCGCCGCGCACGCGGCGGAGTGGGAGCAGACCCCCCGCGGGCTGTCGACCCGGGAGCGGGGCCGGGCCGTCGTCGACCCCGAGCTCGTCCGGTACGTGCACGAGCAGGAGCGGCGCTACGACTCCTGGTCCGGTGGCGGCGGTGCCGGCCTGCGCGGCGGCAGCCACAAGCCGCGGTACCGGCCGCCGTCCCGGCCCGAGGTCATCGAGCGGCTGGACCGGGCCGGGCTGCTGCCGGCGATCACCTTCGTGTTCAGCCGCAACGGCTGCGACGCCGCCGTCCACTCGTGCCTGGGATCCGGGCTGCGGCTCACCGACGAGTCCGAGCGCTCGGCGATCGCGGAGATCATCGACCGGCGCACCGGCTCGCTGCCGGAGGGGGACCTGCACGTCCTGGGGTTCTGGGAGTGGCGGGAGGGGCTGTTGGCCGGGTTCGCCGCCCACCACGCCGGGCTGGTGCCGGCGTTCAAGGAGACCGTGGAGGAGTGCTTCGTCCGCGGCCTGGTGAAGGCGGTCTTCGCCACCGAGACGCTGGCGCTGGGGATCAACATGCCGGCCCGCACCGTCGTCCTCGAGCGGCTGGTGAAGTGGAACGGCGAGGCGCACGCCGACGTCACGCCGGGGGAGTACACCCAGCTCACCGGCCGGGCCGGGCGCCGCGGCATCGACGTCGAGGGGCACGCGGTCGTCGTGTGGGCGCCCGGGGTCGACCCGGCCGCCGTCGCCGGGCTGGCCAGCACCCGCACCTACCCACTGCGCTCGTCCTTCCGGCCCAGCTACAACATGGCGGTCAACCTGGTCGGCGCGTTCGGCCGGGAGCGCGCCCGGGAGCTGCTCGCGTCCTCCTTCGCGCAGTTCCAGGCCGACCGGTCGGTGGTCGGGCTGGCCCGGTCGGCCGCCCGGCACGAGGAGGACGCCGCGCGGCTGCTCAAGGAGATGAACGGGGGGCTCACCAGCAGCGCGCTGGACGTCGCCGGCTACGCGAAGCTGCGGCTGGAGATCTCCGAGCGGGAGAAGGCGCTGTCCCGCGACTCGCAGGCCAAGCGGCGGTCCGACGCCGCGGAGTCCCTGGCCGCGCTGCGGGCCGGCGACGTCATCCGGGTGCCGACCGGGCGCCGGCAGGGGCTGGCCGTCGTCCTGGACCCCGGTGTCACCGAGCTCACCGACCCGCGCCCGCTGGTGCTCACCGAGGACAAGTGGGCCGGCCGGCTGGGCTCGATCGACTTCCCCTCGCCGGTGACCGCGCTGGCCCGGGTGCGGGTGCCCAAGAACTTCAACCACCGCAGCCCGCACGCCCGCCGCGACCTGGCCGCGACGTTGCGCAACGCCCGGACGGAGAACGACCTCGGTGCGCGCCGGACCAAGGGCCGGTCCGCCGCGGCCGACGACCCCGTGCT
>Ga0210040_10005785_pt1 | contig 15613 bp, 12 predicted proteins | sample CryGeyCG12114_NA_FD_185462 | JGI IMG/M metagenome (GOLD analysis project Ga0210040, IMG submission 185462) | Groundwater microbial communities from aquifer - Crystal Geyser CG19_WC_8/21/14_NA (SPAdes) (version 2) | ecosystem: Environmental > Aquatic > Deep subsurface > Groundwater | place: USA... | reverse complement strand
ATACTTCGCACCATCGCGCTTGCTCAACTTGCCGTTTGGGCCCAGGATCAATGGCAGGTGCGCCCATTGCGGCATTTGTTCCAATCCAAACAAATGTTTCCAGAGAAGGATATGCACCGGCGCGCTCGGCAGCCATTCTTCACCCCGAAAGGCGTGGGTAATTTGCATCAGGTAATCATCTACTACAACCGCCAAATGATATGTAGGCATGCCATCGCGTTTCAGCAGCACTTTATCATCTACCGTACCGGTATCAAAACTAATCTCGCCCCGTATCATATCGGTAAATGCTACCGTTTCCTTTTCCGGCATTTTAATACGAATCACGTGCGGGGTTTCATTTGCCAGTAACGCGTCAACTTCTTCTTTTGGCAAGCTTAAGGAATTGCGCATCTGCATACGCACCGTTTGATCGTATTGCGGAGCCGCATTTTCTTCTTTTCGCAAATTGGTGCGCATCGCTTCCAATTCTTCCGGTGTGTCAAAAGCATAATACGCGCAGTCTTTTTGTATTAATGCTTCTGCATATTTGCGATAGATTTCTTTACGTTCGCTTTGCCGATATGGCCCAAAAGCACCACCGTGTACCGGGCTTTCATCCGGCGTAAGGCCGCACCAGGCAAGGGTTTGATAGATATAATCCTCCGCACCGGCCACATACCGGCTTTGATCCGTGTCTTCGATGCGCAAAATAAAATCGCCCTGCTGCTGTTTGGCAAAAAGATAATTGTACAATACTGTGCGCACGCCGCCCAAATGCAAGCCTCCTGTAGGACTTGGTGCAAACCGAACTCTTGTTTTACGTTTCATAGCGGGGCAAAGATAGTTGAGAGTTGACAGTTGTAACCTGCCGGCAGAAAGCACTGGCTTATATCGATTGCTTTCTGCCAGCAACTTTTTCAAAACCCCATATTCATTATTATGCCTTTATTCAACAACTCCGGATCAGCGTTGATTAAGAGGTAATATTAGAAACACCACTTACGCTTTTTATCTTTGCCTTTGATGCATCGATTTTTTATAAAAACGCCCTGGCTGGTAAAACGGTTCTTCAGCCACTATACCTGGAACTTTTCCCGTAACGAGCCTGCGGTGTACCTAACCTTTGATGATGGCCCGCACCCGACTATTACGCCCTGGGTGTTAGACCAGTTAAAGACCTATAATGCACGCGCCACTTTTTTTTGCGTGGGCGAAAACGTGGCGCGCTACACGGATACGTATAACCGCATTTTAGCCGAAGGACATGCAGTTGGCAACCACACCCATCAGCATCCTAATGGCTGGCAAACGCAAACAGAAGCCTACATTGCAGATGTAAAAAAATCCGCTGATTATATTCAATCGTCTTTATTCAGACCCCCGTATGGCCGCATAAAAAAGGCGCAGGCAGCCGGTGTGAAAAAAGTGCTGGGTGCGCAAACAAAGATTATAATGTGGGATGTATTAAGCTGCGATTTTGATCCGGCTTTTTCCAAACAACAATGCCTCCAAAACGTTGTGCAAAATGCCGGAGCCGGAGCCATAATTGTGTTTCACGACAGCGAGAAAGCAGCGCCGAACCTGATGTATGCATTGCCGGCTGTCTTGGAACATTTAGCCAGAAAAAAACTGGCGTTCAAGCCTATTTCATAGTGACAGTCATATAAATAATTAGGGCCTGGGTAGAAACCCTGGCCCGTTTTTAATCCGTACCCTATGAAAACTGTCATAAAGTTATAAGAAAAAATACAATCGGGACAAAGTAATTTGTTTTTTACGATTCTTTTTTTGCAGTTTAAATGCATCATAATCATTGGATAACGCGTGTGCACGGGCTTATAGCTCTTTATTTCAGGCCGTATAAAAGTGCTTGCAGCAAATGTGCGAACACGCTTTTCTTGTAATTAGATAAAGCGGCCGGGCAGGAACATTTTAAAATAATGGCAGGCTTTAGCATAACTTTACAACTATTTATCTATGCAACTTATTGATACTCATGCCCATATTTACCTACCTGAGTTCGATTCCGATCGCGAAGAACTTCTAAAACGCGCTGCTGAAAAAGGCATAACGCATATACTGATGCCAGCTATTGATACGGCAACGCATAAAGCAATGCTGGCGGTGGCGGCGCAATGGCCGCAATGCCAGGCGATGATGGGCGTACATCCCTGCAGTATAAAAGAAAATTATAAAGATGAATTAAACGTTGTCGAAACGTATCTGCAAGATCAAAAATTTACGGCAGTTGGCGAGATTGGTCTTGATTTTTATTGGGATGTGACCTTTAAACAACAGCAGTACGAAGCTTTTGAAATGCAAATAGAATGGGCCATACAGTATAATCTTCCAATTGTTATTCACTCGCGCAACGCTCTCGCCGAATGCATTGATGTCGTAAGCAACTTTCCGAATGCCCAAGGTGTGTTTCACTGCTTTTCCGGAACCGCAGAACAAGCGCAACGCATTATGGAACTGGGCTTTTACTTAGGCATTGGTGGTGTGGTCACGTATAAAAAAGCAGGACTGGATAACGTGCTTAAAGCTGTTGGTTTGGAAGCTGTAGTGCTTGAAACAGATGCACCGTACCTCACCCCAGTGCCGCATCGGGGTAAGCGCAATGAACCAAGTTATATTCCATTGATTGCAGCCAAAGTAGCTGAAGCACTCAACCTTCCAATTGAGCTAATTGCCACCATCTCTACACAAAATGCAAGTAAGCTTTTCAAGCTATCCTAAGATATTGTATTTTCGCACCCCTGAAATGGAGACTTGTCCGAGTGGTTGAAGGAGCACGCCTGGAAAGTGTGTATACTCGAAAGGGTATCGAGGGTTCGAATCCCTCAGTCTCCGCTGAAGTCAGTATCAAAAAGCATTAAAAGCCTGCAAATCGTTGATTTTTGGGCTTTTTTAGTTTACGGCCGGCACCAAATTATTCATCCGTGCACAATCTGTTGGTGAGTAATTCGGTGAGTCGGACAAAGGGCAAAAAGTGACTCACCAGAAACGCTACAACTTAATGTATATCAGCTTGTTCAATTACTGAACATCTCGATTTCGGATGAACTGCATTCTTAATTTTAATAACGTAAAAAGAATGCCATGTTAGCCAAACGATTCAGTTTGCTTTTTTACCTGAAAAAGCCCAAGAACTATGTAAAGGGAAAGCAGCCCATTTACATGCGTATTACCATTGATGCGGCACGCGTGGAATTGTCCGCGCAACGGGAGTGTGAGCCGGAGCGCTGGAACTCCCATGCCGGAAGAGCAGCCGGCACAAAGGAAGAAATCAGGAGCCTGAACATTTACCTTGATTCCATGCAGGCAAAGGTTTATGAAGCACACCGAAACCTCTTAGACAATGACGTGCCTGTAACGGTTGAAAACATCAAAAACAAGCTGCGGGGTACGCACGAACATCCTAAAATGATTCTCCATATTTTCCAAGAACACAATCACCAAGTTGAGAATTTGATCGGGAAAGACTTTTCTTCCGCTACGATGAAGCGCTATAAGACGTCATTGGAGCATACCCGCAATTTCATCTTGTGGAAATACAAGGTTGCCGATTTGGAAATAACCCGGCTCAACTATGAATTTATTTCCGACTATGCCTTCTGGTTGAAAAGCATCCGGAACTGCAATCATAACAGTACCATGAAGTACCTGGCCAATTTCAAAAAGGTGGTGCTGATCTGTGTGAAAAAAGGCTGGCTTGACAAAGACCCGTTCCAAGGCTTTAAGCTGGCCAAGCGGGAGGTGGAACGCCCCTTTCTTACGGAAAGCGAGCTGCAGAAAATCTCCTCCAGACAGTTTGCAACCGAGCGGCTTAATAATGTAAAGGATATTTTTCTTTTCAGTTGCTACACCGGATTGGCCTATGCCGACGTAAAAAAGCTGAAACGCTATGAGATTGCCGTTGGTGTTGATGGGGAACAATGGATCTTCACGAGGAGGCAAAAAACAGAAACAGCCACACGAATTCCATTGCTGCCGGAAGCACTTCAGATATTAAATAGGTATGAAGATCATCAGCTGTGTGTTATCAAAGAACAATTACTGCCCGTATCAAGCAATCAAAAGATGAACGCATATTTAAAGGAAATAGCCGATGTCTGTGGCATAAACAAGAATCTTACCTTCCATATTGCCCGGCACACATTCGCCACGACGGTTACCTTGAGCAATGGCGTTCCTATGGAAACGGTATCAAAGATGCTGGGCCATAAGAATCTGCGTACAACGCAGCACTATGCCAAGATACTGGATAAAAAGGTGAGTGAAGACATGCTTGCATTACGAAGCAAAATGACACCTAAAAAGCAAGCCTAACCCATTTCATTCCTAAACTATTATTACGCATGCAGATCAATCATATATCCAGCAATATTAAGCAGGCTATTATGCGGCTGGGCAAAGGCTTCTCTTTATCGGCAATTAACGTCGGCTTGAGGTCAGTGGTCAGGAGTTTTTTTATAGACTTGCTTTTTACAACCGGCACCTGCAATTTCTTATGGCTTTTGAATTATAGAAGGGGAAGTTTAAACCAGAATATGCGGGCCAGCTTAACTTTTACCTTAATGTGCTGGACGACTAAGTAAAGCTTCCGCACGAAATGCCCAGTATAGGAATCGTGTTTTGTAAGGAGAAGAACAACGCGGTTGTGGAATACAGCGTAAAAACCATTGATAAGGCTATGAGTGTGGCGACGTACAAAACAAGCAACGAGGTGCCAAAAGGAATGAAAGGAATATTACCCGATGCAAGCGAATTAACTCAGTTATTGTAAATATTAAATAATACAAACAGAAGCAACATCTGGAACTTAGAAACGGAATCCCTATTTCAATGAAGTCAAAAAATAAAATCCTAAGGAGCGAATAATGATAGTGATAAGAAGAATGTCTGTATGATTTTAAAAGAGGTACTATGCCTTGTTCAATTGGGGCAATTGCCAGTCGGGCCGTATGTAGTGGCAGGTATACCCATTGGGATGCTTTTGCAGGTAGGCCTTGTGCTCTTCTTCAGCATCCCAGAAATCGGAAGCAGGCGCCACTTCGGTAACAATCGGGCCGGGCCAGATGCCGGAGGTGTTCATTTCTTTGATTAATTCCTGCGCAGTGGCCTTCTGTTCTTCACTGAGGTAAAAAATAGCCGATCGGTAGGAAGTTCCAATATCGTTTCCTTGCCGGTTCTTTGTGGTAGGATTGTGAATCTGAAAGAAATATTGGAGCAGCTTGCGGTATGGCAGCATTTGGGGATCAAAGGTGATGGCGATGGCTTCGGCGTGTGTACCGTGATTGCGATAAGTAGCATTTTTGACGTTGCCGCCGGTATAGCCCACAACGGTTGCTGTTACACCTGGAAGATCGCGGATCAGTTCTTCTACACCCCAGAAACAACCGCCCGCCAGTATTGCTTTTTCGCTTGCCATATCGTTTTGTTTAGATGAAAGGTAGACTCAAGTTTAACGCCAATCTCGTTTTTAATGAAGTGTTGACAAACAAGAAGCAATGCATTTTCCGTATTGAGCGTTCTTTTTACCGTTGGCGGCGTAAAGTGCAATCATCGTTTCAGCTCACCAATGTCAGAAGCGCAAATATCCTGCTCGGCGCACAGTAATTAACTTCAGTTAGTTGTTGGAGAAGCCGGCACTTTAAGCCTCTCAGGGCAAAAACGGCGTAAAATGAGAAAAAGGGAAAATACTCTTATCCAAGGCATAGTACAAAAAGAAATCTTTAATATTTGAATTAAAATAGGTAGTTAGGATAGAGTTAGTTTAGATAGAATACTAAATAAAGGGACATTTTATATACAAAGCTATACTAATAAGAAGTTAGCCTTCTTTTCAAACATTTATGATTGAATTGAAACGTATTGATATTATGTAGTTAAGTTGATAAACATTGCAGCAAGATAATAAAGATAGATATAGGCAGAAGTTTTCTCTTAATGAGTTGCAATCTACGGTACTGATTTAGTTTATTGATGGTTTCTTCAATACTGTTTCGCTGCCGGTAAGCTTTGTAGTGTATGTGTCTTTGCTGCAACTGGCTTTGCTTTAGCAGTATGATTGCTTCACTGCTTTTACTCTAAATAGTGCAACAGCTAATCTGTATCGTATGCTTTATCAGCTCTCGCTTGATTATGTTTCTGTGCCTGCACAGGGCCCTGCATGTTTTAGTAATGAATCATCCTTATCGTTTAAGTTTCAGGAAGACTTTTCGACCAGGTAAAATGAAACAAATATTTGATTGAACACAGCAAATACTTTTAAATTTGTCTTGTAACATAACTTTGATCCACATTGAAAAAGGTTTTATTTATAATAACATTGGTGTTTGCAACTTTTTCCACTTTTGCACAGGGTGTTTCTAAGTCATCAATGCGAGTTCTGTTTATTCCACTTGATGACCGGCCACCATGTCTGCAGTTTACGCAGCAGATGGGTTTAATTGGGAATGCGGATGTTGTTACGCCTCCTAAGGTACTTCTTGGCAGGTTTACCACTGCAGGCCAATCTGACAAGATCATAGAGTGGTTAAAGCAACAGGATCTACAATCGTTTGACGCTGCAATTATTTCACTTGATATGCTTGTCTATGGTGGGCTGGTAGGATCGAGAACGCATGATGTTAAATCTGAACAAGCGTTAAAACGTGTTGAGGTAATGCAGGAGATACGCAAAAAAGCGCCGGATCTTCGTTTATATGTACAAAACGTCATTATGCGGCTGGCACCCACTGCTGACGGCAAGAACGAGGCGTACCGAGCCGACCTTGCAAAGTGGGCTGAAATATCTGTTAGTAAGGACGCTAAATCCAAGTCTGAAACCGCTGCATTAGAAACAAGAATTCCTGCTCAGGCTTTGGCTGATTATAAAATGGCAAGACAACGGAATTTGAAGGTTAATTTAAAAGCAATAAATTTTGTTCGCTCCGGTGTTGTTGACTATCTGATCTTGTCGCAGGATGATGCAAAGCCCATCGGTATTCATGTTGCTGACCGCTTGAAACTAAACGCTGAAGTTAAACGATTAGGATTAACAAACAAGATTGCTGTGCAGCCTGGTGCAGACGAAGTGTCCATGCTCCTTTTAGCAAGGGCGCTTAACCATCATTATAAGATTTCACCTCAGATCAAAGCTGTCTATTCTTCGGCCATCGCTGCAAATACGGTTATGCCTTTTGAGGACAAGCCTTTAAGAGAAACGGTTAGTTACCATATAAAAGCGACCGGTTCGCAAGAGGTGCAGAATGAGAATGAGGCTGATCTTCTATTCTATATTTTTGCTTCGAGGCATGATGCCGGCAGAGCTACAAGTTTTGCTGGGGAAATAGAAGAGAGGATCAGGCAAGGTAAAAAAATTATCGTTGCAGATATTGATCCAATAGGTAATGTACAGGGTGGTGATTCTGCTTTTGCAAGTGAACTTGGAAGCCATGGCTTATTTCCTGAGTTGAACAGTTATGCTTCCTGGAACACTGCCGCCAATACCATTGGTACAACACTTCCACAGGGAATTGTTTTTAATGTAGCCGAAGCGAAGCTTTTGGCTGATGAAACCGTTAGGGATCGCATCTGGACTGCTCAAAACTGGTTTACGTTTCATCGTGTGCTAGACGACTATTATTTTCATGGTTCAGAACGATTGCAGGTGAATAAACATTTTGGCCAGGAAGGATTAAGTTCAAAGAATCTGAATGATGCCGAAACTGAACAGGTTGAAAATTATACCACACAGTTACTTTTAAAATCATTTGATGAATTGAATGTTATTTATTCTCATAAGATCGCAACTAGCAGGCAAAAGGATGTACAATGTGGGCAACCTTCTAATATGAGCTTTAAGCTCCCCTGGAACAGAACGTTTGAAGCCGAGATTGATTTTGATGTGGTTTGTACTAGTAAGTAGCAGCCTTAGATCATTGATTGATTATTGGTCTTCCGAATATGTCTATTTTTTCGGCACCTGTCATCATATCAACAGACTTAACAACAATGTGCGATGCATCACTGCAGCGCATATCTGTATAACGGAATTTATTCATTGCCAGTTCTTTCTTTCCACGAAATAGTTTAGTGTTCAGCCATTGTGCATTCACTACGTTTGCGGCTGTTGGCTTAACCGGTTTTCCTTCGTTACCAAATTGATCAATTGCATTAACTCGTTTGAATTGTCTTTTTTTATCGTGTGCAAAACCATCAGCATCAAAATCAACTGAGAAACTTTTTGTTGGGTGCGCACCGGCATCAGCAACAACCAGTCGCAATCTTTTTGGTTTGACCATTCTTACTTCCATATACACGGTATCTCCCGGATACCATGTATATCGTTCAGATTGAGGCGCATTGCTCCATACTTTCGTACGCCAGAAAGGCCGCCACGCAATCCGTCGTTCGCTAAGTTTGCCTGCGGCATCCTGAGTAAAGGCCCAGGTTAATCCTGCATCTACTTCATATTTGCCACCGGCGTTACCACCCATATAAACAGAAAAATTATCAAGTGGCTGCTTTGTCTTTTCGTTAAGTCGTGCTTCATCTACTGTTGGCTGGCCCAGAATAATCGTTCCGCTAATACCTGTCCATACATCAAAGCTGCTAACCGCTTTTCTATAATACGCCCCGGCAAAACAGGGAAGTGACGTAGGGGGCAGAATTTCATGTTTTTCAGGAATGAAGTTATTATTTGCAGAATGATGCCTGAAAGCGTTGCAACTTGTAATTACAAGAACAAAAGCAACAAAGGAAAAGAGGAGAACATTTTTATGGATCGTGCTGATGAACATACGAAGTTTGAGAGTTGAAGTATAAAATATAGGTAGTGATCTTGAACTTATGACAAACTTTTTCAAAACCCCATATGAGGTTTCAACGAGCTTAGCCCGGCAGCAGCTTTAAATTATCCGGAGCGATTCCCGCTCTGCGCTTGCCGGGTGTTATTAAAATCCATCATACATTTAGGGCCACCGCCAAAATGTGAATTGTGCTGGAACAAATGATATCTGTTGATTGTTTATACGAGTTGGCTTTCGAAATTTTTGTCTTTTATTCTCAACTCTTATAAAGAACTATGAATCTCAAGCAGGCCACTTTGTTTCAACGCCTTGTTTCTGTATAAAGCTTTGAAAATCCTGAAGCAGGTTTGCCTTTTCACGCACTTCTGCCGGAATAACTCTATTTCTGATTGCATAGGCGGTAAGTAACCCAACAGCTTCCCCAATGCCCCATTCCACAGGGTGTAAGCGGTAACATCCATTTGTAATATGCGTTGTGCCAATATTTTTATTTGCAGGCAGCAGGTTCTCCATCCGTTGCGGAAGCAATGCACCCAGCGGAATTTGAAAAGGCAACGAATTAAAATCGATATAATTATTTCCACGGGTGCTTGGATGCAGGTCAATATGGTAACTTCCCACACCTATGCTATCATAAAAATCAGCACTCCTTTTTGCGGCTTCTTTGCCATATACAAGTTCCCTGTTTGTTACGCCCACATGTTCTTCTTTTACTGTAAAAAGTGCTTTTATGCGACGCGCTTCCCGGATATAAGGATACTTTGCCAAGCCATCTTCTGTTCCCATAATGTCTTTTCGCAATCGCAAGCCCGGCCATCCATAACCACCGCCTGGCTTAGGAGCTTCTGTTTGTAACCAATAAAGTAAAGACAAGCTTAATTGTTTGGCCCGCTGTACATGCTGTTTGAATTCTTTTTCAGTTACGCCGATAAGATTACCCAGCGTATAGTCATTTTGAGGCCAGTTAACAGCGCTGATATCACCCGCATAACTTCCTTGTTGAAAATTGTTTTTATTAAGGATGCGGCGGTAGTTCCATAAGTTAAGAGAGTCGCCTGTTTTTAAACCTTCAGGATGAAAGCCTAAAGGTGTCGGCACTAGTGTAACTGGTTTAGGATAGCTAAGCTGTAGTAATTTGCCGGGCCACGCAGGAGTTGTTTTAGGTACATAAGCCCTCCAAAAAGCATAATCTGAAGGTTTATCAATGGTATGGTTCGCGCCCGGAACATAATCCATTGCAAAACAAACCGTAAAGGCCTGCTGATTATCGGGGTCGCCAACTTCAGGTGCATGTAACTCACCTGTTTCTCTTTTCGACTCCGTTCCTGTAACAAATTCGGTTCCTGTTAATGGTAGCAGATCGCCTAATTCTGTGGCATCGGCAAAATAGGGAGCCGATAACAGTATTTCCTTTCCGCTGCGTTTACTAAGCCCTTTCAATGCTTTTACTTTGGCACCTGTTACATCAGCACTTACTATTTTATGCTCCAGCAGTAAGGTCAATTTTCCGGTACTAATGAATGGTGCGAGCATTGCCTGCAGCACTGCTAAAGAAACCCGTGGTTCATGACACAATTCGGAAACAACGCCATCACCGGGATTTAAATATTTTCGGGTACGTGCAGCTTCTGTAATCGGATAATTGCTTTTATAAAAGCTCCTCACATCATTTCGATACTTACGGTATAAAGCTGTTGCTCCATGTGTTTCAATCCAGGGATGTTCATCCGGCGGGACGCCTTGCTGAGTAAGCTGCCCTCCAATCCAGTCTGTTTCTTCCGTTATTATTACGGATAAATCATTTCTTAAGGCAGCAAGTGCTGCGGCACAGCCACCAACACCACCGCCTGCAATTACAAGATCAGCAATTAACTGTTCCGCTTTTGTATTTAACTTTTTATCGGGCAAATACTGATTAGCAAATGAATGATGGGGTAAAGAAGATGATGCCAAAGCGCCGGTGCCAAGTCCAATAACTTCTAAAAACCTTTTTCTGTTCATGAGTAATTTTTACGCTTCTGAAAATTTGGATTTGTATCCGTTCACGCCATAAAACAGGATATAAACATAACAAAGAAGAGGCAGTATAAATGCTATGCGCCAGTCGTAATTATCTTTAAGTAAACCCTGAGCAAACGATATAATGGCACCCCCCGCAATAGCCGTAGATAAAAGTCCTGAAGCTTGTGTGGTATATTCTTTAAGACCACTGACAGATAAAGAAAAGATAGTTGCAAACATAACAGAGTTACATAATCCAACCCCTATCATAGTCCACACAGCTACCATGCCCGTACTGTTAGTAGAAATAACTATGAGAACAACTGCCATAATAGCGCATAGGCTTAAAACCAAAGACGGTTTTACAAATTTCAATATATAAGATCCGATCAATCGCCCTACAAGCATACTTCCCCAATAAAAAGCAACATACGTATTGGCTTCGGTCACGGTGATTTTCAACGTGTCGGCAATATAATTTGTAAGGAAAGTGCCAATTGAAACTTCTGCACCAACATACATAAAGATGCCGATCACCCCGAAGTTTAAGTTGCGAAAAGAAAGAATGTTTCTTTTTCTTGCCTGTGGAAAAATTGCGGCATCTGGCGATATTTCAATGACAGGCAGTGTAAGTCTTGAGACAATTATTGCAATTAATAGTAACAAAGCTGCAATGCCGAGGTAAGGATATCTTACTGCTTCACTAGGTACATTTGATGCCTGCAGCCGCGATAGAATCAAATAGGCACCGAAGATCGGTGCTGCTGTTGTCCCAATAGAACCTACCCCTTGTATTAATGTTAATCGTGAAGATGCGGTTTTGGCAGGACCAAGTACGGTTATGTATGGGTTGGCAGCAACCTGTAACAGTACAATGCCGATTGCCACAATGAATAATGCTGCTAAAAATAAATAATACTGATGCCAGACGGAGGCCGGGTAAAATAGCAACGCTCCGAGTGCTGCAACCGAAAACCCCATCACCATTCCGTATTTAAAACCAATGCGTTCTACAATTTTACCGGCCGGAATAGACATGATACCATATGTAAGAAAAAAATAAAACTGCACTAATGAAGACTGGGAATAACTTAATGCAAACCCTTCTTTAAAGAAAGGAACAAGTGTATCGTTAAGGCAGGTGATAAAACCCATCATAAAGTAAAGCACAGCAAGCGAAATAAGTGCTGGTGTATGATTATGCGATTTATGGTCTGCATGGACAGAAGAAATGGGTTGTTGTGTAGATAGTATGGCCATATCAGTTTTAGTTATGTGAGCTAATCACGCTGAGATAGAAATTTAAATACGAAAGGTTGTTTTATAGCTTTAAGTTCATTTTACAGCAGCCATATCAATAGCTGCATGCAAGTGGCAAGATGCGAAAGAACATCGGTATCCTGTTCAACTCGCTCTCTATTTTTAAGGCATAGTAAATCCCGTTTTATCAAAATATCTTATTATAGTTATGCGTGATACGTTATTTATTTCGGTGATCATTTCCTTTTTATCTCTTTCCCTTTAGTGCTAAAGGCTTACTTCTCCGTAGTACGCTTCAAAAACACATTGTTTCTTGCAATTAAACAGCCGCCCATTACACCGGCCTTTTCACCCAGCTTTGACATTTTTAATTTAGTATCGTTATTTACAAGGCTTAACGAATATTTACTTAATGCACTCTTAATGGGCAACCTTATAAGATCGCCTGTTTGGGCAAGCGTGCCGCCTATTATCACTAATTCAGGATTGAAAATATTGATTAATACAGCAATGCCTTTTCCAATCTTATCACCGAGATGCGCAATTAGCTCAATAGAAAGCATGTCGTCATTTTGAGCAGCGTCAATAATATCCGGTAGTTTAAGCTGGTCTAAGTTTTCGTATTTGGTGACTAATTGAGATGAAGATCCTGCTTGTATCTTTTCTTTGAACAATTTGATCAACGCGTTGCCAGATGCTTCGGTTTCAAGACAGCCTTTTTTTCCGCAGTGGCATAATATTTCATTATCAAAAAATGGTATATGGCCAAGCTCTCCGCTAAACCCCGATTTGCCATAATATACTTTTCCATCCACCAAAATTCCTAAACCAATGCCATAATCTATATTAACAAACAGCACATTCTTTTCATTGCTTACTATCCCAAAACAAAATTCGCCGTAGGCCATTGCCCGTGAATCATTTTCTAAATAAACTTTAATGCCTAACCTAGATTCAAGCGTGGTTGCAAGCGGCTCTTCATGAAAATGGAAAAAGCTATAGCTATATCCATTCTCATTATTGATACGTCCCGAAAGGTTTATGCCTATTCCTAGTATTTTCTCTCTTTCGATTGATAAATGAGCAACAAATTCTTCTATCGCTGCAATTAATTGTTCAAAAGCTTCGTGGCTATTTTCAAGTGTATACGCAATATCTTCTTTTATATTTACCAGCTTTTTCTTAAAATCAAGCAAGCCTATATTTATTGAATACCTTTTTACATCTACGCCAATAAAAAAACCCGCTTCCGATACAAGCCCGTACATACTCGCTCTTCGTCCGCCTGTGGAGTCAACTTTTCCATCATCTTTTACCAATGCATCCTGTATTAGTTCATTGATAAGGTTTATCATCTTGGGCGTACTGATATTTAATTCTTTTGTCAAGTCGGCTATGGTTGCGTTTTCAACATTATCTAAATGGGTAATAATGGCCCTTTTCAAAAATTTATTTTTAAAAGCTACCCCAGAAGCATTTTCATCAAAAAAAACTTTTAATAAAGGTTGCTGCATAAATTTTATAATAGGTGTTTATTCAATTGCATAATGCCGGAAAAATTAACCTTTGAATAGAACCGGTAAAATGCTGATATGGGGTTTTTGAAAAAGTTTAGCATGCAATTGAATACACGATCTTTTGATTCTATAAAGCAACAAAGAATTTTAGATTTATAATTAAATATTTTAAAAAAGTTTTTGTAGTTTATAAAAAAAGCCGCAAGTTTAGTATTCAATTCGCTAAGTTTTTAAAATGAGCATCACCAATATACCCCTTGCGAGTCCTCTCAAAGCGCCTGCTACAATAAGTTTCTATGCTTCGCAATATAAAAATGAGTTATTAAATAATATTCTTCCTTTTTGGATGCAAAACAGCAAGGACGAGGAAAATGGCGGTTATTTTACCTGTTTAACCCGCGATGGTAGGGTTTATGACAGTGACAAATTTATGTGGTTACAGGGTAGAGAAGTTTGGTGTTTCAGCTATATGTATAATAACGTGGAAAAAAGGCAAGAGTGGCTTGATATGGCGCTGCATGGCGCTGACTTTATGGAGAAATACGGCAGGGACGAGGATGGAAACTGGTATTTTTCGGTAACTGCCGATGGTAAACCACTAGTACAACCTTATAACATTTTTAGTGACTGTTTCGCTACAATGGCATTTGCTTCCTTAGATAAAGCAAAGCCTGATGATCGTTATAAAAAAATAGCCATTAAAACCTTTGAAAACATATTAAAACGGCAGCATGATTGGAAAGGTCAATATAACAAAGCTTATCCTGGAACAAGGCAGCTTAAAAGCTTCAGCCTTCCCATGATCCTTTGCAATTTGTCACTTGAATTAGAACATTTATTAGGTGCTGAACGGGTTGATCGATTCATTCCCGCGGTAATACATGAGGTAATGTCTGTCTTTTATCAACCGGACCTGAAACTTATTTTGGAAAATGTTTACGAAGATGGCAGTTTTTGCGATTCATTTGAAGGACGTGTTTTAAATCCCGGCCATGCTATTGAAGCTATGTGGTTTATAATGGACCTTGGAAAAAGGATTGGTGATGAGGCTTTAATTAGGAAAGCATGCAACATTATGCTTTATACCCTGGAATATGGATGGGATAAAGAATACGAAGGCATCTTTTATTTCCTGGATGTAAAAGGCTATCCTCCGCAACAATTAGAATGGGATCAAAAACTTTGGTGGGTGCATGTAGAAGCTTTGGTAGCGCTTGCTAAAGGTTATACACTTACTGGTGATGAACGTTGTCGCCAGTGGTTTGGAAAAGTGCATCATTATACATGGAAACATTTTAAAGACACCGAACACGGTGAATGGTTCGGTTATCTTAACCGCCGTGGTGACGTTCTGCTTCCACTGAAGGGCGGTAAATGGAAAGGCTGTTTTCATGTGCCAAGAGCTTTGTACCAGGTTTGGAAAACATTAGAGGATAACGGGGCGTAAAAGCAACTTTTTCAAATAACCATGGTTCCGTTTAAATCGTCTGCTAATCACGAAGAAAACTTTACCGCCATATATATTTTGTAAACACTAAAGTGAAATACTGATTATGAGAAAACTCCTCTTTTTGCTGATGTTGACTATTTCCGGGCTGCTGGCATTGGCACAGGAAACCCTGGTAACGGGTAAAGTTGTCAATGCCGCCGGTGAGCCCGTATCGGGGGCATCTGTGATAGTTAAAGGTCAGAATAATGGTGTAGCTACCAATGCCGCCGGTACATTTTCCCTAAATGCCCCAAGAGGGGCAACGTTGGTAATAACCAGTGTAGGTTTTGCTCCGCAGGAGCTAATTGCAAACGGTACCCCACTTACTGCAACTTTGATCGCAGATAACACCCAGTTGTCCGATGTCGTAGTGGTGGGTTACGGCACGCAACGCAGGGCGGCAGTTACTGGCTCTATTGTTACTTTAAAGAACGAAGCCCTGACACGTAGGCAGGTAGCTAATACAAGTAACCTTTTGCAGGGACTTGCTCCTGGCGTAACGGTTCAGCAACAAAGTGGTAAGCCCGGTGCTGATGCCGCATCCATGAGGATTCGTGGTATTAGTA
>Ga0210040_10005784_pt1 | contig 15614 bp, 1 predicted proteins | sample CryGeyCG12114_NA_FD_185462 | JGI IMG/M metagenome (GOLD analysis project Ga0210040, IMG submission 185462) | Groundwater microbial communities from aquifer - Crystal Geyser CG19_WC_8/21/14_NA (SPAdes) (version 2) | ecosystem: Environmental > Aquatic > Deep subsurface > Groundwater | place: USA... | reverse complement strand
TAGGCTATTACTCCTATAATAAAGATATAATTAAAATAATATATAGTATAATTTATATTATAGCTAGTAGGAGTAGTATAAGTAGTAAAATAATAGAATAGTATATATTAATATATATTAATTAAAAGGTAAAGTAGTTTACGTCTATAACGCTACTATAGTATATTAGATTAGTAAGTACTATTAAAATTATATTATCTACTGCGTATATAATAAACTTTACTAAAATATATATAGTCTATTATATAGCGTTCGCAGCTAGGACTACTTTTAATAATCTATTATTATAGCTATTTTTAATAGCTAAAAGATAGTAGAAGAGGAAATCCTAAAGAGGCCTAGGTATATATAATAAAGAAAATTATATATAGTTTACCTACTATTTTCTAGATATTAACGCTCTAAAGGTAAGTTAGTTAATTATATATCTCTACATTAATAACTATAAGAGATAGTATAGTTAAGTATAATTACTTATAAAATATAATACTAGATAAAATATACATTAATTATAGGTATATAAATAATAGTATAGGCTACTATAGTAACTCTTCTATAACTATAAAGGCTCTATAAGCTAAGTATAATAAAATAATAGTTATCTATCTTATATTATAGCTAGCACTTATATTAAATTAGGTAAAGTTAAGAATTATATTATAGGCTACGTAAGATAATTATAGAGGACTAACTATTTAGAGTAATACTAAATAGTATTAGTAAATAAACTAGTAAGTAGCTATATATTATATAATTAATATAAATAATCTAATATAAGAAAGGAAAATTTATATAAAACTTATATTTATATACTAATTATAAGAGTAGATAAAAGCTTAAGAATAGGTATTCTATAGTTATTCTACTACGTTATAATACTAACTAAATAATATATATTAAGTTAGTACTAGAATTTATAGAATAGGCCTTAAAGATATACTATTAATACATAGAGAGAGATCTAAGGAGGATAATATATATTATCCTTAAGTAAACGCCTTCTAATATTATCCTAGTATAAATACTCTTTATTAACTACTAATATAAGACTACTAGCTAGCTACTAATAACTATAGTCTAATATATTAAATATATAATATAATATCTACTCTCTTAGCTCTAGTTAGAATATTTATCTACTTAACTAATATATAGTATAGCTACTAGAAGCTTACCTATAGTTTAACTTAAAGTACCTATATCTAAGCTTAGTACTTTTACCTAGGCCTTTATAGAGCTAGAGTTTAAAAGTAGGTATAGAGATATAACTACTAGCTTACTTATATCTATACTAAAGAGGCTTAACTTCTACTTATAGTTAAGACTAATAATAATATTATAAAATATTATTACTTATTCTTTTACTATATATAATCTACTAAAGAAGTAGCCTAGTTACTTCTATATTATAATTATAGTAAAGTAAGCTTTCTACTATATAATAGCGCCTATAAAGGAGACGTCTCTTAGAACCTATAACTACTCTTTACTTAATATAGCTAGGTAGATATTTAGCTTAACTATAAGATTATAGATAAACGTAGCTAGTAGAAAGCTATAAGTAAAAGAATTTTAACTAAAGAAGACTAGTATATTATAAAGCATAGTAATAAAGAAAAATTAATTCTCTAACTAGAACTAGGTATACTTAATAAAAATATCCTTACTTAATAATTAGTAGTATAATAGAGGCTAGGTTATATAATAATTATATAAGGTTCTATTTAAGATAGCCTAGTTAATAAAAAAACTTTTACTATATAAGTTAAAAGGGCTAGTAGTATAGAAGATACTTAAATAGATATCTAAGACTTTAATAAACTTATAAAAGCGCTAGTAGCTTCTATAGTTCTTAAGTATTATAATAGATAGTATTAGCTATTTATATAGTATACTAGGAGTACTAAGTAATAAGTATAGCTAGATCTTCTCTATTATAAAAAGCTTAGTATAGATTAGATTATAGACTTCTATAGGAAGGTAGTTAATTAGGAGTTAGTATAGAGTACGTATTATAATAGCTTAGAAGATAACTATATCTATAGTTACTTCCTAGTAGGCGTTTAATTAGGACTAAAGGAAAGTACTATAATTAATTAGGCTATAGTATTAGGTATTAAGACTATCTTTATTATTATTAGAGTAATTAATTAAGTGTATATAGTACTATACGCTAGTAGGAGATTTATATATATAGATTATATTATAGTAGGTCTACGCAACTATATTTTAAAGGTAAAAGAGTTTAGATAACTAATTAGAGTTTATAAGTATAGTAAGGAACTTAGCCTTAGTAAGATAATTAGCTAGTAGTATTATAGAGTAAAGCGTATTAATAAAATATAATAATTTACTATTATAACAGCTAGAGGTAGAAAAAGGCGTAGTAATACCTAACTTTACCTACTACTAGTATATAATCTAGACTTTAACTTAATCTTATAGGTATTTAAATAGAGTAATCTTTCTATAGTAAATACTAAAATCGTATAGTATTATAATATAAAAGGAAGGATATTTTAGTTATAAAAGTAGAGATATAATCTAGGTATTAAAGAGAAGAGAAGAGTTTATAGTAACTAAGCCTAAGTAAGGTTACTATTACTTATATTATAAGTAGGTATTATCTCTAGGATAATAGTATAAATATATTACCTTAGAGTAGTATAAGATTATATAATATATAGTAGGGTAAAAGGTATATATAAAATAACTATAAATAAGAGTAAGGTTAATAAAGTATTATAAAAAGATAATAGAAATTTATAATTCTTCTAGTAACTATAGGCTAGGCAGCTATAATACTAAATAAAGAAACTAATACTAATAACTAGTCTAGAATAATTAGATAATACTAATTAATACCTATTTAGTTAAAAGTATTCTCTATTATTTTACTAATAAAGGCTAGGTTATAGAAATAAGCTAGGGATATCTATAAGAGAAAAGTATATAAAGTAAGATAACTTATATTATTCTTAACTAAATACCTACTCTAAGGGAATATACTACTATAAAAGCTATCTTATCTATTATAGCGCGTAGTATCTTAACACCTATAACGCTCTAGTATAATATTTAGATTTTACCTATATAACGTCTAATATTACTAGTATAATTATCTTCTACTTAATAATAGAACTTAATATTCTACCTTCTTATAGTATAAAAGATATAGCCTTAGATATAGAGTTAGTATATAACTAGAAGAATAGTAATAGAAAAATTTTCTAAGATAGTATATTAGTAATATAGCCTTAATAGATAAGAATATTATTAGTAGAGAATAACGTAAAGTGCGTATAGAATTTAAACTATAAACTAGTAATAACTACGTATAAAATATACTTATAAGTATAATAATAGTACCTATAAAAGGCTTCTATACGTACTTCTATAGTATAGAATACTAGTAGATATACTACTATAGTAATTATAAATAAGTAGTAAATATTCTATAGTAGGTTAGCTACTAACTAGCCTTAATATTCTAAAATAGAAATAGTAATATAATATATTAGAGAAAATAGATAAAGGCTATAGCCCTAAAGATCTCTAGTAAGAAACTCTACTAGAATACTAGATTTAGTAATAATAAACTTTTAATAGCTAAACTATACTATTATATATTTAGCGTATATAAACATTATTATTAAATTAGTCTATTTTAAGCGCTAAGTATAACTACACTAGATATTATAGAGCTAATAGGCGCGTCTAACTAAAATATTAAAGATAGCCCTATATAGTTAAAGAGTATATTATAGGTAGTAGTCTAGTATCTTTATAAGAATATTACTATAAACTAGAATTAACTTATCTACGATAAAGAGGGTATTACTAAAGAAGCTATCTTCTAGGCCTTAGAAGTTATATATACTAGAGCGATAGCTACTAGAGTTATACCTAGTATTATTATTCTTAATAATAAAGTAACTATAGATAATATCCTATACCTTATATAAGAGTTATATTATAATAGACTTATAAAGTAAATAAACTAAGACTACCTAGTAAAGTATAACCTTCTCTATAATATAGCTAATATTCTTATTTTAAAGTATAGATATTAATAGAGTACTAATAAAGGAGCTGTACTTATATAGATAATATATACTATAAATAAAAACTATCTCTTAGGGCTTAGATAGTATAGGAAAAGAGAATATTAAAGTCTAACTACGCTTTTCTAAAGAGGTAAGAGTATTATTTATAGTATAGATATTAATAGATAAATATAGTAGGACTTATAGACGATCTTAAAGGCTAATAGTAGTAGTAAATTAGTACTAGAATTATATATTCTCTTCGTCGCGCTACTATATAAGCTAATAGTTATATTAGTTAAAGGTATATAGTCCTCTTCTATTATAACCTATAAAGAAGTTATACTTATACTTAGTTAGATAGGAAATAGAGAGATTAAGAGGTATATTCTAAAGTATATAGTAATAATAGATAGTAGCTTTAAAGGTATTAAGTAGTTTATAAGATATAGTAGTAGTTAGTATTAAGGTCTAAAAGATAGTATATCTTTAAGATAAAAGTATATAATATATATAGGTAGGAAGCGTATAGAAAGCGAAGAGGAGAAAGAATTTAAAAAGTATAGTAGCTAAGAACTCTAAAAAGAAAAGCTAATAGCTTTAGCTCTAGTAGTAGGTCTATAATAATAAGGGTGTTACTAGTAGTAATACTATTATTATAGTAATAACTTTTAAAGTAGAGGGAAAGAGAGTACTATAGAAGATTTTAGTAAGCCTAAAGTAATAGAGGAGTAAAAAGATAGTATAATAAGAAGATAAAATAAGATCTAGTAGATATAAATAATTATAGATAATAGAATATATACTAGAGTAGGCATAAATAGTAAGAGATAAAAAGAAGAGGATTTATTTAAGGATAATAGATATTATCCTACTAGAATACCCCCCCTTTCTTAAGGTAGTAATAACTATAATACCTAAAGTAGCGCTAAAACTCTTTAAAAATAGAATTAAGTATAAGTATTATAAGTTAGTAATAAAGTAGAGGTTATTAATATAATAGTAGGTCTTAACTATTAGAGGCCTAGTAGCGTTAGTAATAATAGGACTAAAAATATTATTATTAAATAGAAAGAGACTTAAACTACGTACCTAGAGTACTCTAAGTCTATAACGTAACTTAAAAAATAAAAGTAAATAACTAAGCTAACTTCTCTACCTACTCTAGAATATTATAGTCCTTAGCTTTTATTTTAGTTCTATATCCTAAGGTAGTCTATTCTAATATTATAATTAGAACTTATTTCTATAAAATCTAATAATTATATTATATATATATATAACCTCTATTAATAATAGTATAAGAATATAGACTTTAGTAAAGTAAGTATTAATAGAGAGCGCTATAAAGAGTAGACGAAGATATAATATTAGTAAGCTAAATAGTATTATTTATAGGTATTAGTATAGAATAAGCGGTTTATACGCGCGTTAGTAGAATCTAAGATATTTAGAGTAGATAGTACTTATAGATAACTATTTACTAGCTAGTAGTAAAAGCTGCTTATAACCTACTTAACTAATATTAGTATAATAGTAAGAGACTAATAATATAGAATAAGTATATAATAGATAGTAAGGTAATTAAGATAGAAATATAAATCTAATCTATTATTCTTTATAAGTATATAATAATTAACTACGTATAGATATAGAGTAGAAGCTATATATATATACTAGTATTACGTACTACTTAACTTAGCCTACTTTTACTAGTACTACTATTCTTATATAGGGCTTTTTATAGAGGATAACTTATTATCTTCTATAATATACTCTATATAGTATCTTAGTCTCTACTTAGAAGTTCTACTACTATTACTAAGACTACTACGATTATAAGGGTTACTATAAGTAGTCTACTCTAAGTAATAAGTAGAAGAGCTACTACTATTAACCTACTTTAGTTTCTTTTTAGCCTTACTAAAATTAGGTATTAACTTAATATTACTATTATTAGAGGCTGTAATAAGAGCTTTAGACTTCTAGTTAGGTATACTAGAAGTCTCTAGTTTCTTATACTTTCTCTCTAGCTTTATAGTACTATTAGCTATTACTATAGTATTATCTTTTATATCTTATTCTACCTTTATAGTAGTATTAGCGCGTACTTTAAGAATCTTCTATATTATTACGTTAGTAGTACTAAGAGCTAGATAACTAAGGTACTTCTAGTTAGTAAGGTTAAAGATACTTAGACTACTATTAATCTTTTATATAGCTTTAGTTAGCGTAGTAATAGGCATAGATCTACTAGTTAGAATATCTTTAGTAAGATTTAATAACTTTTTTAAAGTACTACTTTATTAAGTAACGCTATTATAGTAGGTAAAGAGAGGGTTAGAAGCTTTTAGTAAGAAGTTACTACTTTTCTATATAGCTATATAAGCTACGCCTTTTAAATTATCTATATTACTAACTTTAAAGTTTAAGCTAAGAGTAATATTTAAAATTTAAAGAAATTTATCTTTAGAGTAGAGTTCTAGCTTAACTTTATCTAGTATAACTACTTTAGCGTAGCTAGGTAATTAGTTATTAATTAAGGTACTATAATAGCTATAAAAGTACTTAAGCTTAGTATACTTAATAGATATTATAATATAATTATCTTTACTACTAGTGCCTTCTATATAATACATTAACACTATAATAGTTAATAATATATTTTTTATATAGTAGGTAGTCTATTAAGTATTATAGGTCTTCCTAATAATATAAGTAATAATATAGTAGTTATAAAGCTACCTAAAATAGACAATATAGCTAGAAGCTTATATTTAGATACTATAAGAGAGTAGAAGTAAGAGCATATATATATTATTATAGGAGTAGTATAGGTTAAAGCTACTATTTATATAGTAGCTTAGTACTAGTACTTTAATATTATTTTAGCTAATACTCTTAAAGCCTAGCTTCGTCTAGCGCTTAAGGTATTACTAGAAGTATAAGATAATATCCTACTTCTTAAGCCTCTTTATAGTAGTAATAATAGTATTTACCTTTATACTAAAGATATATAGTAATATAGTATAAAATATAGACTCTTATAGGTTATTTATAAAGATTAGTACCTTTTTATTATAGAGATTAAGCTAATTAGTAATTATAGTAAATATAGTGTAGAGTCTTATAGATAAGTAGATAATAGTAGCTATAAGTATTATAGGCGTAATCTAGGAAGAGTATATACTAAAAATCTTAGTGCCTTAGCCCTTTAGCTCTACTAAGTTATAGTTATTACTATTCTTATAGATATTAATAGCTAGTTTTTATATAAATATTATATTATATTTATAATTATTCTTCTAGAATAGTTTCTAGTACTCTTTTAGTTTAAGGTTCTCTACTAGTAGCTCTTTAGCCTTCTTTAGAGAGTTACTATCTTTATTAACTTCTTCCTTATCCTTATTACTAACTACGTTATTATTAAGTTTATTATTATCTAAAGCTGCGTTAAGTATAACTATATTAGTATCTATATCTAAGAGCGCGTCCGCTATAGAGGTATTACTATTATTATCTTTAATAGTAAGCACACTATTAGTAGAATTCTAGAAAGAGTTATAAGTAATAGGAATCTTAGCCTTATAGATACCTTTAGTAAGTAGTAATAATAGATAAATAGCGCTAAGACTAAGTATATAAGTAGAGTAACTATTAAAGATTATTTCTTAAGACTCTAGTAGATCCTTTAAGTTTAGTATAATAGAAGAGTATAGGTACTACTAGATAAGTAAGTTATATAAGTTCTAGAACTTAGATTTATTCTCTAGTATAAGCGTATAGTAATAGGTAGTAAGTATACTACTACTAATAATATATATAGTACTGTAGTAGTTAATTATATAAGAAGAGTAGAAATTATAGTAAATTATTATCTTACGCTAGATATAGGTAAAATAAAGCCTAACTTTACTAAAAGATATTTTCTAACTAATATAATAATAGTTAAAGGTAGCTATAGTATATATATACTATTTATTTTAGGGGTAAAAAAGTATACTATTTTTATCTATAGTATAGAGGTCTTCTAGAATATAATCTTATTCTTAATAGATACTAAAGTAAGCTATATTATTATCTTAAAGTAAGTAGATTAATAATAAAAGACTACTAAAGTCCTTATACTTAAAAAGGATAAAAGTAGTAGTAATAATAGTAACCTAGTCTAGGTTTAGTAATTAGATAGCGTAAGAGGAATATAAAGTAATACTTATATATAGTTAGATCTATAAAAAGGTAATATAATAGTACTATAATATAGATAAAGGTAAATAGATAAAGATAATATATATATAGTAAATAGTAAAAGAGAAGTATAAAGAAATAAGAGTAAATATATTATAAGTAAGTATAGAAGAGAGGCTTTTAAAAGAGGATAACTATAGTTATCCTTAACTAAAAGCTCTATCCTATACTAGGTAAATAATAAGGTAAAAGCTAGGCTCTAGTGCTTAGTTCTACTTAAAATCTATATACTTTATAAACCTTTAGTATTCTAGCCTTTATTAAGGATACCTTTATTAAATAAGCTTTCTAAATTAAAAAGTATATACTACTTAGGCTAAGTCTTATCTTATAGAGAATAGAACTACTTCTTATAGATATCTTAGTTACTAAGTCTAGGTAGATACTCTTTTTTAAAGTACTTACGCGCTACTAGAGGTCTATAGTAAGACATTAGAACCTAGTAAGATATAATAATAATTACCTAATATATATATTTATTCTTTTAGTTAAAAAGTCTATATAAGTAGGTAAGATAATTAGTAATACACTTAATACTAGTAGAGTTAGTCTTTATACTTCTACTATATATATATATATTAAAGTTAGAGAAGAGGTTTTAGAAAGTCTTATATATCTAATCTATAAAGTATAATAGTATAACTATAAAGAGTAGATAAGAGGGAGAGTATACAGCTAACCTATCTACGTTACTACTATTCTTTAGATTCTAGAGATTAAGCTTTCTCTAATTAAAGTATTATAATATATTAGTAGGAATATAGAGGAGAATAAGGGTATTTAAGAGAGGATAATATATTATCTTTATTAAATAGCTCTAGTTATAGGGTAGGTAGTAGATATACTTATAAGCTTATAGTATAGCGCGATAGTATTAGACTTACTAATTCTAACCTTATCTATAAGAATAGTACTATAAGCTACGCCTATATAAGACTTCTCTTTTACTTATAGGTCCTTATCTATAATAAGTACTAAGAGTTATTTTAGCCTTTTCTCTATTACTATAATATAGTAATTTAAGAGCTCTATAGCTACTATTAGTTACTACTAAAAGTTAGTTAGTAAGTTTAGATCTTAACCTAAGAGGTAAGGATCTTTTTATTATATAACGTAGGCCTTATTAAGGAAATATTAGTAATCTTTTAGTTAGAAGGTATTATTATCTATTATTTTTAATATAGAGTATACTACTATATAGACGCTAAGATTAAGTATACTATTAGTCTAAGCCTTATTAATATTAATAGTAGACTTTTCTAAAGTACTATTAGACGTTAATATACTAGCTAGTTTCTTATATATATTCTCTTTTAGGAAGTGCTATATAAAGTCTATATAGTTATTAGCCTTAATCTACTTCTTAGAGATTTACTAAGCGCTATAGTATATAGCTATATATAGATTCTTTAATTACGTTAGACGCTCTATTAGCTAAGTTACTATACGCTTATATATAGTTTCTAACTCTTTCTACGCTTACTATTAGTTAGTAAGCTCTTTAAGTATTAGTAGCTTAGGCTATAGTCTTAGGAGAGCTAATTCTCTATTAGTAGCTTTATCTATAGCCTCTTTAGTATCTAACTCTATTTTTAAAACTTCTATCTTTAGACGTATAAGTCTAGCTATAACTAATATATTAATATACTTAATAGTAAGGTTAGGTGCGTAGATAGGCTTAACGCCTAGATTAAAATTTAGTTCTAGATTATTATTATTATAGATCTAGTTATACTTAATAAAACTCTATAGTTTAGTAATCGTCTTAGGCTTATAACTAATTACGTAACTATCTTTAAATAGATAGTTATATAGATTAGCTAGATCTAGCGTATATTTAGAGATATAGATAATAATAAACTACTTCCCTCTAAAGTAAGTTAAGTTAGTAGTATTAATACTCTTACTATAGGTTATAATATTTATAATAAGCTTAGTTATAACGCGCTTATAGTATTACTTTAGTAATATAGTTATATAGGTTTATTCTACTTTAGAACTACTATTAATATCTATTATCTTTTACTTCTTTATTACTTTAGCTTTTATAGCGTATTAGTCCTTTTCTCTAATATTATTTATTTTCTTTACCTAAGTAGTTATAGTGCAAATAGTAATAGTATTCTCTAAGTTCTATTACGCTAAGGCTTTTTACTTTTCTTAAGATATAAGGTAGTTATAGTTAACGTAGTCTTTCTACTACTTAACTTTAATAGTACGTAGCTTAGTTAGTATGTATTATTTAATAGCTTATTAATAATTTATCTTAGAGATTCTACTCTTAGAACTATCTAGAATCTTAACTAGGTAGTTAACTTAGTTTAGAAAGAAGTAAAGGTAAATACCTTTATTATAGAATAGCCTACTACGTAGATTAAACTATTACTAAATAAACTTAGAGAAAATAATAGTATAGAGCTTATCTTCTAGTATATCTATATCTATAAAGTTATAAAGACTTACTTATAGAGTATTAAGGTTATTATTATAAAGCTCTATAAGCTATAGCTTAATATAGCTAAAGATAGAATAAGAGATACTACTTTTACTAGTCTTATTACACTTATTATACGCCTTATGTATATCCTTAAAGAGTACTATATTATAGAAAATAATAAGGCTACTCTTAATATACTTAGTAAGATTAGTACTAGATACCTAGTTAAAGTATAGAGTAATCTAATTATTAAAGCTTTAGGCCTTTAACGTATAAAGCTTATTAGCTTAGAGAGGACTAGATATAGAAAGTAGTATATTAGTAATAGAGTTAGTAGATACCTTCTTATTATTAAGATTAAATATATCCTTAGTTAAAGACTACTAAATAAAAGAACTAAGAAGCTCTAGTAAGCTATTAGGTATCTTTAAAGTTACTTTAGAAGCTATAATAATACTCTACTTAATAACTATTAGTAAAGGTAAGCTATATAATAGGGGTAAAAAAAGAGAGTTTAAGAAAGGATAATATAATAAAAGGGAGGTAGAAAGATATAGAAAGTATAGAAAGGTAGTAAGAAGAATAAGGTAATTAAAGAAGAATAATAAGCTATTATCTTCTTTAAAATACTCTTCTATATAGAGAAGAGAGAGAAGAGCCTTAAGTTAGTAGAATAATACTTAAAGCCTATAATCTACTAGTAACTATAGTATATAGGTAGATTACTAGCCTTTATACTCTATATAGTAAAGATCTTAACTAAATATAGATCTTATTAATAGTAAAGAAGAAAGAGCTATAGAGAAGGGCCTTTAAAAGAGGATAATATAGGACTTATAATTACCTAATAGACTAGCGCTATATAGCAGTTATAGTTAAGGTAAAAGATATTAACTATAGTAAGCTATAATTTTATTAGTAAAACTACTTCTTTACGCGCTAAAATTACTATATTAATACTATAAAATCTCTTACCTATTATAGATAAATATATACTAGTAAGTACTATAGCCTAGAAAGTAAGTTAAGCATTATATATATAAGGTTATTATAGAGGTAGTAGATAGAGTAGAGAGGTTAGAGCTAGAGCGTTATTTTAATTTTAAAGCTATAGTAATACTAAGATTACTAGTACCTTAGCTACGTAATTTATTATCCTCTATAATATACCCTCCTTTTATATATATCTCTACCTATAGCTATAAGATATATAGTATAGTTAAGGGGCTAAAGGCTTAGAAGCTAGAAGATAGTAATATTAGAAAGATAAGATAGTATAGAGAAAAATAGTAATTAATAAATAACTAGGTAAGAATTAGTAAAGATAAAGAAAAAGTTATATATATATATTTAAGTACTATATAAAGGGATTTATCTCTTTATTTATTTACTTAGTACTACCTTATTACTACTATAAGTAAAGGTGCTTACCTAAAGATAATATTATCCTACTTTAATTACCTTAAGTATAGTAGTACTATTATACTATATCTATTAGTTACTTTATTAAAGCGCTATCTTAAAGTATCTTCTAGTAGCTATTTCTAAAAGAAAAGAAGTACTTATAGGTAAACTAGTTAATATTATATATAATATATCCTACTAGCTTTCTATTAGTTAATAGAATTATCTAAAAGAAATAATCTTAGAACTCCTCTTATAATTAGCTATTAAAGCGCTAGTCTATCTCTACTAGAATACACCTCTACTATATAGTTCTTACTTTCTTATAGTACTCTTAAAGGTATACCTATATTAGAAAGAAGATATATAGAAACTTATAAGCTACGCTCTTTAGATAGGATATAACGCGCTATGTCTCTAGGTTAACCTATTTTAGATATATATTAAGAGGTATAAAATAAGTAAAATACTATAGTTAGCTAAGCTTATTCTTTATAATCTTAGATTAATAATAAGTAATAATCTCGCTAGTAAATAAAGAGTAACTATCTTTACTATAGTTAAAGGTATTACCTTCTATAAAATACCTAGTATAATTCTCTATCTAAAACTTTATAGTTTCTTAAAGATAGCTTTATACTAAGAGTACTTAAGTATATTTATATTATACCTACTACTCTTTACTATAATAAAGTATATATTTAATACGCGTAGCTTTTATATTATATTATAAAGATAAAGAGCTTACTAAAGCTTTAGTTATAGATACTAAGTAGTATTAGTGCGTTAGGATAGATTATACTATAGGAACTTTACTTTAATAATAATATTATTTCTATAGACTACTTCTAGCTTATAAGCTTAAGTCTATAAATAATAAAGTTAATAAAAGTTTAAGTATAGCTTAGTATATATAGCTTAGAGTAAAGTTATTATTAAAGTAGCTACTTAGTATATAATAAGACGCTAGAGCCTACACTAGTAAAGAAAGAAAGTATTTTAGTATTATAGGAGGCCTATATAGAGTAGTATTAAATAGATTCTAATTATCTTATTTAGCGCTAGAATAAGTAAATGCATTACGCTTTATTAGCATTTTAATAATAGTACCTATATATATTTTTTTTACTTATAGAGAGATTACTTCTATCTTATAACTACTAGTAGAGCTTATATTCTAATAGTAGGTATATACCTCTTTATTAGGTCTATAGTAGATTTACTTATTTTTACTATTAAAATATTTACCTATAGTAACGCGAAGGTATCTTTATAAATAGTTATTTAATAGTATAATACGCTTAAGGATAATATAAGTAGATATCTTAAGTTAATTAATATATAAAGGTATACCTAGACTAAGTATAATATATACTATATAGATCTAACTATTATAACTACCTTATCTACTCTACTATAAGAAGGTAATAAGATATTTAGGCTTTCTAATAGTAAGTACTATATTAATATTAGGAATATTAACTCTAGTATTAAAAGTAGACGTTGCTACTAGAATACTACGTCTATAATCTCTAAATTACTATTATATATTATACTATTACTCTTCTAGTAGTTTATTATAGTAGTTATAATAGCTAAGTATAGTACTAAAGTTAATTATAGTTTTTATATATATAACGTAGATAAGAATCTTAATAAATATTTAATACTAGCTATAGATATAGGCTGTGATTTACGCTATTAAAACTGCGTATTTCTAAGATAGTATTATTACTTTATAGTAAATATTTATATGCGTAGTAGCCTCTCTATATATATAAACCTTCTCTTTAAAACTAAGTAAATAGTAGGCTTTTACTTATTAGGTATAAGAAATAGTAGCTAATAAGAGCATAACTAGGAGACTAAAATATATAACGTCCTAGAGTTTAAGAAAGTAAAGATAATAATTATAGTTAGGAAAGAGGATATAATAGAACTTATCTAGAATAATCTACTTAAGAAGCCTAAGGTTATAATAATAGTTAATAAACTTAGTAAACTAGCTATTACTTATATATTCTAGTATAGTAAGAATAATTTAAGTACTCTTATTAAAGGTTTATAATCTAAAGAAGGACGTAGTAATACTTAAGTTAAGGTACTTCTAAATAATATCTTCCTATAGTATAACTAGTAAAGTAATAATAATAGCCTACTTATAGTCTAGATAGTAAGCTAGTAGGTAAAACGCTACGCTCTTACCTATACTAGTAGCTACTATATAAGCTATAATAGCTTCTCCTCCTATTATATTAGTATAAACTATCTCTTAATTACTTTAGAAACTACTACTCTTACTAAAATTTTCCTATAGGATATAGTAAATATTAATAGTACTACGCTTAGCTAGCTACTTAGATAAGAGCTCTTATACTATAGAGTATTTTTTTATCTTATTATTAACTTTACTAATAGAGTTAAAGCCTAGTTTATAATACTATTTAAAAGATACTTTAAGATAAATATCTAGTACTATAAAAGTACTATAGAAGACTAAAGCTATTACTATAGTATAAATAGTAGTTATAGTATTAGGTATATAACTAGCTTATATCTTATAAGCCTTATTATATATATTATTAATAATATCTTCTACCTCTTTAGGCTCTAGTTTCTAGAGTTAGGATAATAATACGTTATTATTTTTGTAGCTAAATATAATAAGAAGATATTATATAATACTAGAGCTAATAGTAAACTCTAACTTAAGCTTTATAATATAGCGTATAAGATTAGTAAAGTAAACTAAATTACTAAGTTATACTCTACTTTTATCTAACTATAGAAAGAGACTATACGCTTAATAGTAATATAGAGTATACTATATTAGTTTTTATATACTAGTAATAAGTTTTAAAAAGAAGTAGACTAAAGTAAGATACTAAATAAGTAAGTTAGTAATCTATTAAAGAAGAAAGTAATAGATAACTTTTAGCTCTTTATTCTTATTATAACTCTTATTATAGTAAGGTATAATAGTAATATAATTATTAAATATAAAAATATTCTTAATACTATTATTAACTATATTTTTAACTAGTATACTTAGGATCTCTATAAGACGACCTAGTTACCTAAAAGTAAAGTAGAATAGTAAGAAAAGAGTATTAAAGAATACCTATATATATATACTATAATACTATATCTACTTAAAATTATAGAAGTTCTTAATAATAGTCTTATAGTATATACTATAAAAGATAGTAGTAGTTAGATACGACTATATAAATTTACTATATAATTCTAGTCTAAAAAGGCCTACTATAAATAGAGTATACGCTATAGTGGTATTAGCTAGGTTATATTATATTAAGTACTAATTAATATTAAGAAGGTTACTAAGTTTTATAGTAAACGTTAGTTTAGTAAGTATAGTTTCTACTTAGTAATATAGCGCCTAGACTATACTCTAGTATTAGTTAAACGTAGTTAAAATATTACGTATAGTAATAGTTAAGCTATTCTAGTATATAAAG
>Ga0210040_10005783_pt1 | contig 15615 bp, 12 predicted proteins | sample CryGeyCG12114_NA_FD_185462 | JGI IMG/M metagenome (GOLD analysis project Ga0210040, IMG submission 185462) | Groundwater microbial communities from aquifer - Crystal Geyser CG19_WC_8/21/14_NA (SPAdes) (version 2) | ecosystem: Environmental > Aquatic > Deep subsurface > Groundwater | place: USA... | reverse complement strand
GGCGGAGGAGCGGGCCGCTGCTGTCGCCGGCGGGTCGTACGGGGGGTCGAACGACTCGCCGTCGGACGTGGACGTCGAGGCGCTGGCGCAGTCGGTGCCGGTGGCGCCTGCGCCAGCTCCTGCTCCTGCTCCGCGGGCGGCTGCTGCCCCTGCGGCTGTCGGGTCGTCGACGGAGCTGCTCGAGGCGATGCAGGGGACGGCTGCTGATGCGCCGCTGTGCATGACGTGCGGGACGAAGATGCGGCCGGCGGGGAGCTGCTACGTGTGTGAGGGATGTGGGAGCACGAGCGGCTGCAGCTGATTCCGCTGGAGTCGGGGGCTACGCCTTTTGAGTCCCCGACTCCAGCGGCAGCGATGATAAGTGCGCTGTGACGGCCCCCCGACGGCCCGCACGAGCCTTGTGCTGTCCGGTTGGGTTGGCGCGCGGTCCGTCTGCCCCGTCAACGTGGTGATGCCCGAGATCACCACGTCAGCCGTCGAGCCCGTCCAGGCCGAGCAATTGTGAGCATGGCGGGTGGCGCGGCGGGGCGCAGACGTGGCCGTCAGCGCGGGGACGTGAACGCTGTATCGCGCCGAACGAGACGCGTGGAAGGCGGTGCCAGCCAGCGGGGCTGAGGCCGGACCTTCGCAGCTCTCAAAAGGGCTGTCCAATCGCCGGCGACGAGCTCGGGCGCATGTCAAGGACCTCAGAATGCTGTTCACCCATCGGTCCAAGTGCTCTATGGAAGGAACTCCGACGCTGCCCGCCTTCCAAGCGCCGGTCGGGTCGCCCGCACCGCGTCAGCGTTCCGACGTCCGCTCGAGGTACCGGGCGACACGATCGGCATCGAGTGAGCTCAAGCCTGCGGCCAGCAGGTCGTCGGCGTCGAACTCCCCAAGTTCCTCGGCCGCCGTCTGCCAGTCCGAGCCGACTGCCTCCGCCAGCAGCCGTGCCCCGAGCCGGGTGACGCCCGCCATCGCGATCAGTCGGCTGGCCGTTTCAGTCGGCGCGCCGAACTCGACCGCCTGGCGCACGAACGGCGGCAGCGCGTCGCCGGGCTGCCCCATCAAGACCCGGGCTGCGGACCAGGCCCAAGCCGCCGGGTAGCTGATCCGGCCCACGTACTCAGCTGCGTCCGATATCAGCTTCGCTCCGTCGGCGCCACCAAAAAGCGAGTTGGCGCTGCGGCCGCGCGGGGCGGCCTGCGCGATTTCTCGATAGTCGGCGCCGCCGATCCACAGGGCGAGAAGTTGAACGTCGGCCTCAAATAGCTCGTCGTCAGAGGGCCACCGGCGGCGGCCGGACCCGAGCTCGAACAGCGCAAGTGCCCTGCCGCTTTCAGTGGTGTGTGTGCGGCGCAGCCAGAGGCTGTGCTCGAGCACTTCAGTCGTCTCAAGCGCGAGTGCAGCAACGGCCTCGCACTGCTTTCGGCTAAGTTGTGTGGTCCCCGGCAGATCGGCGAGCCAGCCGTTGCGCTGGAGGGCGACGGCGTCGTTGAGCCGGACGGCGCTCGGGGCCGACAGCCCCCCGAGCCGTACGCGACGGCCGAGCCTTGTGAGCCGCAATGGACTCGCGGCGATCGCCAGCCCGCGGTCCTCCAGGTCCTCGAGCGCGTCCTCCAGGAGCGTCTGAACAGCCCGGCGATCCCGGCGCCCGCCGCTGACATGGCTGAGGGTGCGTCCGCCGAGCCGCTGCGCCTGGTCCGGGAGCCCGCCGCCGCCCTCGTCGAGCCACGCGAGCACCTGGCTTTGGACGTCCTGGTAGGCGTTGAGGTCCTCGGTGGAGGAGATCTCCGTAGAGACGTCTTTGAGTCTGCCCTGCACCCGGTCGGCCTGCGTATCGGCCCATAGGGACGCGCGTATGACGTTGTTGAGGGTCGGCGCCTTGGAGTCGAGAACAATGACCAGCCCCTCCATCGCGACGTTCGCACGCCCAGCCCGTCCGATGATGTTGAGGTACAGGTCCCGTTCCAGCCGTCGGCTACCGCCGGCGAAGTTCAGGTGCGGAATGACGACGACACGGAAGGGCAGGTCGGCGCCTTCGGCGACCGTAGTCGTAGCGCACAGCACCCGCAGGCACCGCGTGGCGGCAAGCCCCTCGATGTGCATGAGGACGTGAGTTGGAATCCCGGCGTGGTGGTAGGCGAGGCCGGCTCCAAGCAAGTCGGCGAGCGGATGGTCGGCTCCGAGCAGCAGCCGCGTTTCAGCAACGGCCTCGTCGACGCGACGGCGGTCTTCGGGCAGGAGCCCGTCCCGCCAGCGGGAGGCTTCCGCGGGCGCGAGTTGATGCACCCGCTTAGCCACGCTCTCGGCCTGCGGTCGGGTCGTCTCGATGACAAGGACTGGCTGCATGTCGGCGCGGAAGCGCAACACGAGCGAGGCGGCGTCAGCGATCGGCTGATTTCCGCGTGGGATCTCGGCGACCCGGGACCGGTGGGTCCCGGCCCGTTGGATGAGGCGCCCGTCGGTCTCCCACGCCAACTCCAGAGTGCCGGTCGGTCGTCGCCCTCCAGTGACGGCGGGCGCTTCGCCGAGCCACTGGGCGAGGTCGTCGACGCCGTGGCTGGCGGCACACAACCCGAGGATCGGCAGCTGCGGGTACGTCCACCGCAGCCGAGCGATGAGAAGTTCGAAGCGCGGCCCGCGTCCGCTCCGGCCGACGAGGTGCAGTTCGTCGAACACGAGCACGCTGAGGCTGTCCAGCAACTTTCGGGCGGCGTGTCCTTCCGACCCGTTCTCGGTCGACAGCCGCAGAAGGGCGTCGAGCCGTTCGGGGGTGCAGACGGCAACGTCGGGCAGGCCACCCGCGTCCTGCCGTCCTGGCTGTAGGCCGACGCGCCCACCGTCGAGACTGAGCGTGGGGTCGTAGCCGCTGCCCAGATCCTGGACGGTCAACCCGAGCCTAGTCAGGCCCGGACGGAACTCGCGTTCCACCTGCCGGGCGAGCAGCCGGTAGGGCGCGACGTAGACAGCGCGGCTGCCGGGGCGCCGGCTCAGGCTTGCGACGATCCGGAGTTCGGCGATGAATGTCTTGCCCGACGACGTCGGCAACGACACGACGAGCGTCTGGTCGCGGGTGGCGCCAGCCTCGATCGCGCGCTGCTGGGCCGGAAACAGCGTCGGTCGGCTGAGCCGGTCGAGGTAGCCGGCGAGTGCCGGGAGGCCGAATGTATCGTCGGCGGCGCGTAGCGCGCGGCGGGTGTCGGCGGCGGACGCCGCGAGGGCGTACGCCAGGACTGCGTCAAGTGCGATGAGGAGCAGGCCATGGCCGCGGCGCAGGGCGTACCGCCGTGACGCCCTGATTGGTCGCAGTTCGCCGTCGGACAGCCATGACCGCAGGCTGGCGGCGACTAGCAGGTCGTCGACATTCCTGGGGGTGCGGGGCTTGCGTTCCGGCTTGGTGGTGCCGTCGCCGAGCGCCGCTCGAAGCCGCCGGGCCGGTTCTCCCCGTCTTCCCTCGAGCGTCGCGGCGAATGCGGCTACGGCAAGCGAAAGAAACGGCCGTTCGACCTCAAATCGTTCGGCCAGCGTCCGCAGCCGTGAGGACAGCTGGGCGAGCCGCGCGAATTGGCCGTCGAGGGCGAGTACCTGCACACACATGAGCGTGACGGTCAAGGCGTCGGCGTCCGCTTCGTCGAGCTCCGCGAGCGCCAGCGACACAGTCATGTCGACGACGTCCTCGGCTAAGGTGCCGAAGTCGGCGGCGACCTGCTCGTCCGTGGCCTCGGCTTGATCCAGCAGCGGCGCATCTGCCGCCTCCGCGAGCCGTTCGAGAAGCCGGTCGCGGTGCCGGCCGCTTGCCACCGTCCGATCGAGTCCGAGCGCGTCCTCGACCCGGGCCCGCCGTAGTTGGCGGCGCGCGACGGAGAAGTAGTCGGAGGCCGGCACTAGGGGCACAGGGAGTGCAGCGTCGGCAGGTCCGGAATCGTGACAGCCCGCAGTCGGTATAGCCCCGGGGGCACCTCGGGCAGGTGCGCGTTAAGCTGAGCGTTCAGGTCGCCGGCCATGGCGGGCGCGACCGCGGCGACCGCGAGAATCCTCACGTGCATCGGATCGGGCCAGTCGCGAATGAATCTGTATACCCGCCGGGCGGTCGTCCTCGGGACCCCAGCCCTTAGCAGTTCACCGTGAAAAACTCGCAGCTGTCCGGCCATGTAGGCGGTCGACAACTCATCCGGTCCGACAGACTCCAGCAGCTTGTACCGAAGGTCGGCGCTCGTGGTCTTCACCGTGTGCTTGACGCTGGCCAGGTACAGGACGTCGTCGGGCCCAAGGTCGTCGGGCGGCGAATCCTGGAGGTCCGCGGCCATTGCGTCGACGCCGCTATCACTCTTGCCCCTCGCCATCTTTGGCACGTTCGGCATGTGAAGCGTTCCGCTGGGCCAACTGTCCTGCGCGATGGCGGACGCGGCGGCGACCAGTTCGACAACGTCCGCCCTGGTGATCCTGTCGTTGCGGCCTGGGGCATCGAGCAGCAGCTCGTCGAGGGTGACGCCGGCGTCCAGCAAGATCTCATCGGCGTCCGGGTCGGTGTCGCCAAGCAGCAGCGCTGTATACGTGGCGACCGCCCTCGCGACGTCGTCGTCATCGAGGTCCCAGCGATCCAAGTCCCAGCCCCGGACCGTCCTGGCCCCGGTACAGACACAGCCGGCCGCCAGGACGAGGAGCTCAGTCTCGGCGTGCGGTAGGGCCACCCCCCGGACCTTAGGCGCTGGCCGCCGGACCAGGCGTCTGCACCCACCGCTTCCCGCCGGTAGCGTCCGGCGGCGTGCGGGACACGGACATCCGGCGGGCCGTCGCCGCGCTGGTCGCCCGCCGGCAGGCCGACCGCGAGCACTTGCTTGTCGATGAGGTGGATGTGCGGGTCGCCTCGCGTCGGATTGACCTGCTGCTGGTCAATCGAACGTTGACCGCCTTTGAGATCAAGTCTGACTTCGACACTCTCGCACGTCTGCCGGACCAGGCGAAGGCGTACGGGCTCGTGGCTGAACGGGCGCTGCTTGTTGTCGGTCACCGTCACGCGGAGGCGGCAGTCAGCGCCGTCCCGGGCTGGTGGGGCGTCTGGATCGCCTCGGCCGGCCCCCGCGGCGGACCGCGGCTGCATCCAGACCGGCGCCCGCAGCGCAACCCTGAGCCCGACCCGGAGGCGGTCGCCGGGCTGCTGCTGCGGGACGAGTTGCTCGCCGAGCTCGACCACTTAGGCGGTCGTCGCGGACTGGGGGCCGCGGGCGTTGACGAACTACGACGCGAGCTCGTCGACAGGGCCGGGGACGCGCTGTTCCCGCTCGTCCGACGGCAATTGCTCTGGCGTCCGTCCTGGCGGGCGCGCGCCCTCAGCGGCGCCGGCCGCCGCTGACTGGACCTAACCCGCCCAAATCGGTCCCGGCGGGCGGTGCGGCCGGCGGGTTGGCGAGCTCAGCCTGCACCAGGGCCAAGTGGTGCTGTAGCGCGACCGTCCGCCAGACGGTCGCGTTGCCGTTCTTCGCGCCCTCCCCGCCTGCAACCGCCGCAAGGGCGGCGTCGCCTGTGCTGAAGTCTGCGCCTGCGAACAACTCGTCGTCGCCGACGATGTCTTGCGCGCACCGCCGATACCCGAGCAACCCCTCGCCGGTTCGATACTTGAACACGTGCAGCATGTCGCCGCGGCTGTAACGAATCGTGGCGATCCGGGCGATCCCCCCGCCAGGATTAGGGACCCCGAATCCGGCGTAGTCGCCGAACTCGACGCCCAGGCATCCGTCGTCCCGCAGGCGGAGCCACAGCCACCATTCTCGGCGTAGGAACCGCTGATAGCCGACCTCGTCGATGGTGGCGGGCGCCGCCGTCCCCAGCAGCACCACCCTGTTCCAGCCGACACCGACGGCCGCGACGACCGCCCGAGTCAGGCCGTAAAGCTCGTCCAGTCGCAGCGCCGTCGGCGAGTCGGCCCAGTCCAGGAGCAGGTCGGCCGCGTACGCGTGGACGCCCGCGCGGACAGCCAGCGCCGCGGCATGGTCGGCGACGAACGGGTCAGGCGGCTCGCCACGCGACAGGCGCAGCCGCACCCCGACGCGTTCGGCCGCAACCGCGAGCGGACGCGCGGCGGCGACGACCTCCGGTGGGTCGTCGATCGCAAGAACCGGCACCAGCCCCCGTCCCAGCGCCGCGGCTGCGCCCGCGGTCACCCCGTATGCCACCGTTTCCCACGCCGACACGCGGTCCGAGGCCGTACCCCCGCTCAGCAGCCGCACGTCGAGGTAATGCGTCCTCGGCCAAGCGAGCGCAACTTGCTCAAGGGAGTAGAGCACCTCGCTCAGCCGGCCCCTGGCGCCGTTGCCCGTGTGGGGTACCAGCTCGATGAGCGGGAGCAAGTCGGTACCGTTCCGGCTCCGCGCGTCATTCAACGCTGAGAGTTCGCTCGGGCGGGCCTTGAGCACCGGGGTGTACGACACGAGCCCTCCCGTACGGCGACGCCGGCCGCGCGATGAACACCAGCGCCGGCGTGGCCCAGTCAAGTCGAGGACTCGTCCTTCAACGTCCGACACGCCGTCACGGCGGCCACCGCAACGCGGGCTTCCCGGTCGCCGCATACTCGAGCGCCGGACGGGACGAACACCGTGCCGCCGCCCGGCCGTCGCCGGCCGTCTGGCACACCCAGGTCGGTGGGCGCCGATCGGCGGGCCGCTGCGGCGAGCTGCCCGCACGATGTATCCCAATATCTCGGCGGGCCCGGGAGGGCGACTTTGTGGTGGCAATCGTAGACAGGACCGGGCGAGGCGCTAGGCGTTCTGCGGCAGGCGACCGGCAGACACCGAGCGGCAGCACCCTCCCCTTCGAAGCGGCCCAGCTCGTCCCGCGCGGTCGGGGACGGTTGGTGCAGGCGGCCCACAGGCGGCCCAGGACCCGGATGGCGCCCCTGCTCGAGGTAAGGCCGCGCGTACGTCGTGATTCCCGCCATCAGTACGGTCAGCTCCCGGCGAGCGGTAGTCCGTAACCCCGGCTTCCGCAGTTGGTGGGCACGTGATCATGCCGAACATGCCGTTTGACCTGCAGGAACGCCTCGTCCCGGCCCGAGGGGCCGTGTGCCTACGCGTCTTGAGGGGCTGCCAGAGCCTGTTTGTGCTGGTCAGACGGGGTGCAGCGTCGTCACCCGGGGCGGTGGAGCGACCTGGCAGGCCCGAAGAATGCCGGCTTGGACGTCGGTGAGCGGGGTGGTCTGCACGACGGTGCCGGCGCTGCCGGTCAGCGTGACGGCGTGCAGCCGGCTGAGCTCGAGCTCGATCCGTCGCCAGGTCAGGCCGGTGCGTCGTTCGGCGACGCGGATGAGCAGCAGCGCCAGCCAGCACAGCAGCACATGCGCCCGGATCCGGGGTTCGACGCGGTGGAACACCGGCCGCAGCTCCAGGGTGCTCTTGAGGTCACGGAAGCCGCGTTCGGCTTCGAGCAGGTTCTTGTAGCCCAGCGCGACGTCCTCCGCGCTCAGGTCCGGGTCGGAGGTGGACAGCAGGTACTTGCCGTCCAGCCGCTCCTCGGCGGCGATCTTGCTGCGGTCCAGGACGAGCCGCCCGGAGGGCAGCTGCCGCAGCCACCGGCCGAGCGTCGGGTGGTCCCGCAGGGCGCACTCGGCCCGGACGTGCGCGTCGTCGGCGGGTGCCTTCTTGCCGGCCTTGCGTCGCTCGGCGTCGCGGGTGCGGGCGGTCTTGATCCGCTCGAGCTCCGTCGTCAAGCGCTCCAGGGCCTGATCGCGGCGGAGCTTGTCCCGCTCGGCGTCGACGGGGTTGTGGCAGACGATCCAACGCACCCCGGACTCGCCCTCGAGGGCGATTTCCTTGACCCGCAGGTTGTCCCGGACCTGCCGGTAGCGGCCTTGGCGGGACAGCGCCGCCTGCGCGTGGGCGTTGCCGTCGCGCATCCGTTCCCCGGCGATCCAGTGCCCACCGGCCCGGCGCAGGTAGTCCAGGTTCGACTTGGACGAGAAGCCGCGGTCCACGACGGTGACGACCCGACCGAGTCGCCAGCCCCGCAGGTCGTCCTTGACCTCGGGCAGGACCGCGACGTCGGCGGTGTTGCCGGGCCAGACCCAGCAGCGCACCGGGATGCCCTCGCGGGTGACGGCCAGCCCGATGACGATCTGCGGCAGGTCGGATCGGCTGTCCTTGGAGTGGCCGTAGCGGCGCAGGCCACCGGCCGGCTCGGCCTCGGTCGGGGCTTCTTCGGTGTCGCGTTCGAAGTAGGTGCTGGTGGTGTCGAAGAACAGCAGATCGACCTCGAGGTTGAGCAGGTCAGCGACGGCGAAGAACACCGCCTCCTGCACCTCAGCTTGCGCGTCGGCCTCGATCAGCAGGTCCATCGCCCGATACGCCTGATCCTCATCCATCGCGGTCAGGCCGGGGATCGCCACGTCGAAGGTGGCCCACTCGGCCGCGGACAGCTTCGAACGCGGGTCGACGCAGCGGTTCGCGACCAGCGCGAACAGCACCCGCTCCACGTCGGTGGTGAACCTGCGGCCACCCAGCACCTGCCGCAGCGCGGTGTCGACACCGAGCTGGCGCCACAACCCGTCGAGCAGCCACACCGCCCCGAGCGGCCGGGCGTCCGTCACGGTCAGCGCGTCACCGACGGCCTCCCGGACATCGTCGCCGCCGGCGGGCTCGCCGAGGTAGCGGTTGATCGACGCGACGAGCCGGCGCAGTCCGTCCGGATCGAGCTTGTCCTCCCGGCCCAGGTTGAGCAGCACCTGCGCCTGCGTGACGCCCTCGACCCGCCGGTTGTGCGCCAGCTGGACGTACCGGACGACGCTGCCGTCGCTGTTGCGGCGTGACGTCGTCCGCAGGTACATGCCCACAGCCAAGCGGTGCTCGTGCTGGCAGGTCAACCGCGACACGACAAGTCGTGTGCCCACGCCTATCAGCGCTTCCGGACGAGCTACAACGCCCCGACCTGCACATTCTCGTCCGCGAACGGCCTCATGTGCCCATCAACTGCGGAACCCGGGGTAACCGGTCTCCTGGCCGGCTGGCGGCCCGCACACGGCGCCGTCAGACCGGACTTCCGAAGATCACGAGCACACGAGCGGCGAGAAAGGCCCGCTGACCTGCGAAAACGCGGATGAGCCGTCGAGGAGTCGTGTTACTACAGCGCGGCTCAACACCTCGCCGGCACCGGGCTCGACGGCATGAGCTGCGGACGAGTCAATCTCGATCGGCGACGCCGCGTCCAGCGCGACACGCGGAGTCGTGTGCCTACAGGATTCGCCTGGGCGCGACGACAACCCCCTGACCAGCGCAAACGCCGAGAGCACCCCCGTCATGTGCCTCTGATCTTCGGAAGTCCGGTCAGACGTCGAGGATCGGGAAGGGTCGTCCCCAGGCCGCCAAAACCGGGTCGACGAGGGCGTGCATGTCGCTTCCGACCTCGTCCACGGCGTCTAGGAGCAGCATCTGCGCGTGCTCGGCGCGCTCGATCAACACCAGCGCCTCTGGTTGCGTCAACAGCGCGTACCGCGGCATCCGACCAACTTCGGTCTCAGGCCCGAACTCGGCGAGAAGCTCCGTCAGCCGCTGGCGATGCTCCGCTACGAACGTCGACAAGGAGTCTCCGTAGGTCGCCCGCTCCGTCTCGGGCAGCGCCTTGATGGCGACCGACAGGATCATCTCCGAGAGCCCGCGGTCGTACTCCCGCGTCGTCAGCTGCCAGAACGCCCGCTCGGCGTCCTGAAGTAGGCGCCCTTGCGGGTAGGCCGAGTCGTCCAGGACGGTGGTCACGGCCTGCTCCACCTCCCGGTCGAAGACCTCAACGAGTGCGACCAGCCGATACCACGCCCGCTCGCTTGCCAGCGAGACGGCGACAGCCGGCTTGTATAGGAACTGGTGAGAGACCGCCGACCATGCATCTTGCGCCGCGGTACGCACCTGCACCTCGCACTCAACCACCTCATCGTCATCGTCCTCCGCGGGTGCGACAACCTGGAGGTGGATGCCCGAGTAGTCGAAGACCTTCGGGTCGCGCTCGATCGACTTGTCCTGTCTCGGTCCAGCCAGGCGGTCCGCCCAGTGAGCCTCCAGGGCATCGACCAGCGGGTACAGGTCGCGCGGGTTGTAGACGGTGGCTCGTACGCCGGCCTTGTCAGTCGTTTGACCCCACGGGTCGTCGTACGGCTTCGTCAGAGCCTTCTTGACGAAACTGTCGACCGATTTGGGCCGGCCGTCGAAGCGGCCGGTTATCCCGCAGCCGTGGGCGACGTCACGCACTTCGGCTGCGATCCCGGTGGCAGCACGTTCGAAGCGTGGCAGTTGGGCCTCGTAGCGATCACGAGCTGCCGCCAGGACCTCTTCGGTCGGCATCTACGAGTGCGGCGTGACGCGGCGAACGGTGTCGGTTACCTCGACCACCGACTTCTCGCTCCCGTCCGCGGTCTTGACGGTGATCGTCCCGTCCTCGAGTCGGTCGGGCGGAGCCATGATGAACACGTCGCGGTCGGTCTCGATCTGTACGCGCTTCAGCCGAGTCTTGATCAACTCAGTGTCCTTCTTGATCACGCCGGTGGTTATGCCGCGCTCGGTCATGGCCGCTACGAAGGCATCGCGGTCGTTCTTGTCGAGGTGCTCCGCCGCGAACTTTCGGACGTTGATCTCCTTGCTTTGCGACTGCATGGCGGAGAGCAGCGCGACGGAGTACCGCGCCTTGGTCTCTGCGTCCGGCACGCGGCTGCTGTTGATGAACCCCTCAGCCCCGTGGAAGAAGTGCTGTGTTTGCTCCTGGGGGCGCTGCGAGAAGTTGCAACCGAGCAGGTGCAGGAAGAATCTCGCTACCTCGTGCCCGCCGGCCTGCTCGTCCACGATGTTGCCGACGAGCTGGTCGTTCTTGATGTCAGCAGCCGCGAAGACCGCGATCTTGAAAACCTTCGTTCCGGCCGTGACGAACAGGTCCGTCAGGTAGTCGATGTTGATCTGTACCTGGCCATGTTCGTTCGTCGTGAAGGCCCGCATGCCGACCTCGCGGTCAAGCTTCGCGAGCAGGAGCGCCGTGCTGCCGGCGAACTCGAGGTCCGCCACCAGGACAACACCTGCAGGGCTGATCCCCGGCTGCTCGTTGTAGAGCAACCGAGCGAGCGCCTGGGACGTAGCTACGAGGTCTTGATCATCTGGTTTCGCCTGAAGGTAGGCGCGGATCGCGGCGGCCGCCGCCGACTTGGCCTCGGGATCTTCGATCACGGGACGTGCCCGACTGTCGAGGGCAGTCTTGATCTTGTCCTCGAGGAAGAGACGCCGGGTGGCGTCGAGCGCTGCGGCAAGATCACTGATCGTCAATCCGGTGGCACCAGCCTCCTTCTCGGCTGCCTTCGCCTTCGGGATGCTGTGGAGCACCAAGCTGCGGAGCTTGATCTTCGAGACGTCCATGCGCCCTTACCTCCCACGTAACCACGCGGTCGGCGTGACAGGCGCCTAGTGTGCTCCAGACGTGCGCCAGACGAGTGGAGGCGCGGCTAGTCAGCACCCTCGGCCTGCTCCTAGCCGTGCTGGCTTTCCTGACCTGACGGCGCTCCGAGGCGGTGGTTCGGGGCTGCGGATCGGCTGGAGCCTCAGGCATGTACCCGAGGGCTCCTTGCCAGAACGTGTCGATCGCGCCCGACGGCGCGTCGTAACGAGCGGCCAGATGGGCCGCCTGATCAAGCGGCATCCTTTACACGGGGCGCGGAGGCGAAGCGAATCGGAGACAGTGGCGGCGTGGCATGGCATGAGCTCGTTCTCGGCGGTGGCTTCGCCTTGGCCGGTGTTGCCCTACAGCAGGTCTGTTCCATGTGGAGTGAGGAGCGACGGCACCGGAGGGAGCGTGAGGACCGTGTACGTCAGGAACAGCATCAGGCGTTTGTTGATCTCGTACAGGCCGGGCGGCGTGTGCAGCGAGTCTTGGTTGACCTGGAGCAAGACCCGTCAAGCAAGCCCCTCGAAGAGCGACTTGGACAAGAACTGGATCGACTGACCGAGTCGGTGGCGACTGTGCGACTCGTCGTGACGGATCAAGACGTGGTAGCAGCTGCAGAAGCCTTTGAGGACAAGGCCAAGGAGTTCGAGCGCAGGAGGGAGTGGAGACGCGAAGACACCCTGCGACTCAGCCCGCTCATCAACCTCCTGCAGAAACATGAAGCGCAGGACGGGCACTAGCTACTTTGACCTGAAGAAGTCGAAGCCGATTGGCCTGTGGGGCAGCGGTTTCGCTCGGCGCGCCGCTGCGCTCGGGCTGGTGAATGGCGAGATCATGCTCGTGGCGGGTCGGACGAGCGTGAGGGCGGGCGGGTGCTGCGGACACGAGCGGTGGATGTGAGCTTGTGGGAGGCGGTGCTGCCGCCGGAGGTGCTGCGGCTGCCCGACGAGCTCGCCCGGGTAGATGCGCTGCTGGACGACCCGGTGTTCTTCGCGCCGTTCGTGCCGTTCTTCGACCCGCGGGTGGGCCGCCCGTCCACGCCGATGGAGACCTACCTGCGGATGATGTTTTTGAAGTTCCGCTACCGGCTGGGCTACGAAAGCCTGTGCCGGGAGGTCAGTGACTCGATCACCTGGCGCAGGTTCTGCCGCATTCCGATCGATGGCAAGGTCCCGCACCCAACGACGCTGATGAAGCTCACCACCCGCTGCGGGACCGCGGCGGTCGACGGGTGCAACGAGGCGCTGCTGGCCAAGGCCGCGCAGGCCAAGCTGCTGCGCACCACCCGGCTGCGGGCCGACACCACGGTGGTCCCGGCCGATGTGGCCTATCCGACCGACTCGGGGCTGCTGGCCAAGGCGATCCGGCGGATCGCGGTCACCGCCGGCGGATCCAAGCCGCTGGTGGCGCGACGCGCACGTCGGTGCGGGATCGCAGCCGGGCCGCCGGCAGGCGCGCGCACGGGATCGCCGCGAAGCTGCGGATGCGCAGCGCGCAGGGCAAGGACGAGGCGCACGCCGTGGTGAAGCGGATCACCGGCGAGCTGGCTGACCTGGCCGAACGCGCCGCCGACGACGCCGAACGGTTGCTGAGCAACGCCCGTCGCGCGCTGCGCCGGGCACAGGTCAAGGCCGACGCGCTGGCCGCGGCCGGTGCGCGCGACGCGGCCGCCGGTCGACGCCGCGGCCGGCTCCGGCGGGCCGTCAACGACCTCACCGCGCTGCTGGAGGCGACCCGTCAGGTCGCCGCGCAGACCCGGCAGCGGGTCGCCGGCGTCACTCCCGCCGGGGCGACCCGACGGGTCAGCCTGCACGAACGCGATGCCCGACCGATCGCCAAGGGCCGGCTCGGCAAGCCGGTCGAGTTCGGCTACAAGGCCCAGGTCGTCGACAACGACGACGGCGTCGTGCTCGACCACAACCTGGAGCAGGGCAACCCACCGGATGCTCCGCAGCTGGCGCCGGCGGTCGAGCGCGTGAAGCGCCGGACCAGACGCAAGCCCCGGACCGTGACCGCCGACCGCGGCTACGGCGAGAAGAGCGTCGAGGACGACCTGCACGACGCCGGTGTGCGCCACGTCGTCATTCCCCGCAAGGGCAAGCCTGGCAAGGCCCGACAGGCCGAGGAACGAAGGCCGGCGTTCCGCAAGACGATCAAGTGGAGAACCGGCAGCGAGGGTCGGATCAGCAGCCTCAAGCGCGGCTACGGCTGGGACCGCACACGCCTGGACGGCACCGACGGAGCACGGATCTGGACCGGACAGGCGGTCCTGGCCCACAATCTCGTCAAGATCGGCACCCTGGCCGGATAGTCGGAACCCGGCGGAAGATCAACAAGCCCGGGCCGGGGCGGCGTCTAACCTCAATTACCGACCGGGGACTTCTTCAGGTCGAAGTAGCTAGCGGATGTGCCGGAACCCCGAGGAGCGGTACTAGCCGTGGTCACGTGGTTGTCGGCGTCTTGCGCGCTGCTGGCTGTATTGCAAGAGGGGGATCACTAAGCGGCGGGAATGACTTCCGAAGACTGCACCCGTAGCCAACCGTCTGTGGTCTCGCCGTTGATCGTTGCCGGGACCGCCTCCAGAACCATCTCGACTCTGGTGCCGTCCTGCCACTGCTCGGCCTGCGACTCGTCCACGAACACTTGTAGGTCGTTTGCACCGCCCTTGGCCTTCAGGTTGACCACGTAGTCGCCGGACGCCCCGTATCCCCAGTACTCAGGGGCCATGAATTCTGCGATGACTCGGAACCTGTCGCCGTTGACAACTCCGCCCATGTTGGCGGCGTTGAGCCTGTCGAGCAGCTCATCGACGGTGGTGCTCTCGATCGGCGCAGGTGGTCCCGCCGGCGAGGTCGGCCCAGGTGCAACAGGTGTCGGTGTTGGCGACTCGGAGCGCGCGGGCGTCGGCGTGGCTGAGGGTGACTCGGCCTCCTCCGTCGCTACGGGCGCAGGGTCGGCCGACAGGGCGTCGTCGCTGTCCCCACCTCCACCGAGGAGGGCGCTTATCCCGACTACGGCAGCGAGCACTAGGGCGACCGCACCACCGATGACGAGCTGGCGGGTGGGTAGCGGAGGCTTCCGCTTCCGGAAGTTGAGCGTCGTGTGCAAGGTGCCCGGCTGTTGATCTACAAGCTCCCAGCCAAGCTTCTGCCATTTCGCGACCGACCGATTTTCCGTGCCACGTAGGGCCTTGACTGCCTTTGACTCGTACCGCACGCCGTCGTCAGTCAACGCCCAACCTTCGATTTACTGGACCTCCGGTTGTCGGGGCCACGGCCAGACTAGAGCTGGACCGCCTAGGGCGGGGCGATTTATGTGAGGGCAGCCGCCGTCCTGGCGGGATGTGGCTCAAGAGGGGGGGACTGCTGCAGGGCTGGTTGACACTCCGTCTGTGGGGCGAGGTCCTGCAGGAAGGATGTCAGCGTGCCGAAGAAGTTCCCGCTCGAGTTCAAGCGTGACGTCGTCCGGGTCGCCCGCCGCGGCGACCTGAGCCATGCCGAGGTGGCTGCTGACTTCGACATCTCGGTGGAGTCGGTACGCCGCTGGGTCCGTCAGGCCGACGTCGACGACGGTGTCGTGGACGGTCAGACCAGCAGCGAGCAGAACGAGCTGGTGCAGCTGCGCCGTGACAAGCGCAGGTTGGAGATGGAGAACGAGATCCTGCGCCGAGCTGCGGCCTACTTCGCCGCTGGCAGCCTCCCAAAATGAGCTACCCGCTGGTCCGTGACCTGGCCGCCGAGGGGATTCCGGTGCGGCTGACCTGCGGGGTGCTCGGCCACTCGAGGCAGGCCTACTACGCCTGGCTCGCCGCCCCGATCAGCGAGCGCGAGCTGCAGGATGCCTACCTGACGAACGCGCTGATCGACGCGCACGGCGACGACCCGGAGTTCGGTTACCGCTTTCTGGCCGACGAGCTCGAGCGCGCCGGCCACCGGGTCGACGGACGGGTCGTCGGTGAGCGGCGAGTGTGGCGGCTGTGCTCGCAGCAGCAGCTGTGGTCAGCGACCGTGCGCAAGGGCCGACGGAGCAGCGGAAAGACCCCCGGCCCGGCCGTGCACGACGATCACGTCCAGCGCGAGTTCACGGCACCGGCGCCGGACAAGGTCTGGGTCACCGACATCACCGAGCACCCGACCGACCAGGGCAAGCTGTACTGCTGCGCGATCAAGGACCTGTTCAGCAACCGGATCGTCGGCTACGCCCTGGACGAGCGGATGACCGCCCAGCTCGCCG
>Ga0210040_10005782_pt1 | contig 15616 bp, 8 predicted proteins | sample CryGeyCG12114_NA_FD_185462 | JGI IMG/M metagenome (GOLD analysis project Ga0210040, IMG submission 185462) | Groundwater microbial communities from aquifer - Crystal Geyser CG19_WC_8/21/14_NA (SPAdes) (version 2) | ecosystem: Environmental > Aquatic > Deep subsurface > Groundwater | place: USA... | reverse complement strand
AATGAACTTTTTTTAAATTTTGTTAGCACAGTAACCAGCAAAAACTAACCGTCGCCAAATAACTTTGGACCGATATAGCTCTATTTTAATTCTGAAATTCCGACCAGACGGACAAAAGTAGGCCGATAAGGATATGATTAATTATTATCAAGTAGAATAATAATTATATTACATAACCCATCATCATTACATTCATATTCACTTTGTCCTTTAAAATATTAACAATGTTTATTAATCGACATTATCAGTTTGTTGCCTAGATTAATCTCTTGATTCAACTTCATTAAATAATATAATTTTGCCACAATTTATTTTTTGAATTTTCTTTTCTACGTTCTCGCAGTATATGCGCTTACTGCGGTTTTATTAACAGTAAAAATAGCTACATTGCGTAGCACTAATTTAGGTTTTCCAGCACTGATTTAATATTTCTTAGCACTGATTTACATTTTTCAGCACTGATTTAACATTCTTTAGCACCGTTTCAACATTTTCCAGCACTGATTCAGCATTGTCCAGCACTACTTTGACATTGCTCAGCACTAATTTACATTGTCCACTATTTTGACATTGTTCAGCACTATAATTTACATTGTCCAGCATTCATTAACTATGACAATGTATGAGCTGAGAAGCAAGAGAGCAAAGCAAGAGACCTGATAACACATCCGCTTCAAAGTGTTGCAGTGGTGATTGTGCAAGGAGTGATCCGGTTTGTCAGCTTAAAAATGAAACGCGCCTTTTGTATCTCAAATGCGCCAAATAATACATCAGACATGATATTAGTGATCCACCTGAACGGCATGTAGGTTTGTACCTGTGTAGATTAGTATAATTTACTCGATGAGGCCAAAAACGTTATGCTAAATCTACATTCAGTACTTCGATTCTACTCGGGAACTGTGCTGTTTACTTACGTACTTCTAACTAAAGTACTTACAAGGCTCCTGATTGGTCCATTCAAGTACGCAAAGTACACAAGTACGAGCTGTTCAGGTGGACCCCATTATATAGGACCTCACATTTCTTCCTTTAACAACAACATAATGCTTCTTGCATTGTATTTACAATCTCATTTAAACTTCTTACTTACAGTACTACTCTGAAGATGAATTGCAGCAATTTATGTTGTTTGACATTTTAATGACTTTTTGGAACTTCTATGGCTTTTCATCTTTTTAAACCCTCATAGAATTGATCCAGTCCTATTTTTACTGCGCTAAAAAAAACTTCTCTTAGTCAAGGAAATCATACAATGATACCGCAGATTTACAATTAAATAAATATCCTTTCGTGTTTTATGTAACTTGATTATGTTTCCTGTCAAAGAATTTGCTTCTTTGGAAAGAGTGTTTCCCTGGGGGATGAGCAAGCAGAATATAGTTGTCGCTTTGAAATAGAGTATACAATCGCATAAAGCGTAGTGAATAGCAAATATACAGAACACCGTTAACTATGAGTACCCAATTATTTTGACTTTTCAAATTTTATTCATCGAATGAATTAATACCCATTCAAACGAGCATTTATTCCGCCTAACCAACCAATCAACCGACCATAATAATTACTGGAGTCTGTGGGTATCCTGAATTATGTAAATAGCAATGGGATGGTCACATAAATAGAAACACGAGGAGCATTATACACACTTTTTTTAGCTTGTACATTGTACAATCTTGCTCATTAACTAAATAAATAAATAAAGTATGAGTTCCTACATATTGACCACTATTGCTTACAGGAGCACCTAATGACTGGGCGTTGATTTCATCCACATCGGATGTGGTCCCTATGAAAGACCATTCTGTGCACAGACTAGCGCCATCACTAAATATAATGAACAGACTGCGGAAGCTTGACTTTGGTTTCAACTCATTGAAGATCTTTGGTGAAGACTGTCGTCAACGTTTCCTGTGTGAGATGGCTCAAAACCCTGCCAAATTTGCTCCCCTTAGTGAAAGTTTTCTGAATGAAACGAGGTATGTCTATCTCCACTGCAATCTCATCATTCCATGCAGAGCATTACATAAATGCAGATGAGCGGATGTATATAGAATGTCGCAATCATTGTTTACTTGGAGAAAGGAGCTGCAGTGAAAATTCCATGGGTCTAACTAACTTATTCAATTAGACTAGAAAATCATTATTTTTAACATGGTCTCACAAATAACATTTGGTTCTTGTGAAAGTCTGTATCCTGAATGCTGTGAGAATTACTTGGCTTAATTAAATTAAGAGAGGCACGAATAGGACTCCAAAGTGTGAGACAATATAGGGTGCACACTGTACACAGCTAGAAACCTTTTAATTAATGGAACATCATAAAAGGATAAACATTAAATTGAATACCTTGGGATGGTGATGGTGACCTCCTTTCTGATCCTAAACTAATGGAAACTATTGACTTTTCTCTTTTATGAATTCCCACTATACATGCACAAAATTGAAATGTGCAAGTGCACTTTGCTATGGTTGTCTCTACTTTTATATCCTTTCCTTGGGGGGTTCTCATTTTCATGAAAACGAATGGGATCGTGTCTAGTGTTTGTAATTTAATTTTTCTCTTTTTGGAGTCTGCACTGCTGGACTTATTGTATACTTAGTTAGTGAGTTCTGCTCTGGATGTGTTGCACAGTATTATGTTATCGTTGGATGCAGTCGTGTAATTTATAAATTATTTTTCCTCACCAAAAGAGCCATCCGCTTTTAGTACGGAAGGCATTTCTACTACTTTTCTCCAAACTGCTTGCATTCTGTTACGGATATAGTTTGTAGGGTCACTGGGGTGTGCGTTATTGCGAAACAAAGTGCTGATTATATTACATGACTTTACATGAGTTTGCATTTGATATTTGCTTATTCCAGTCACAAATATTACATAATTCGGGGTCTATTCTATTCAATACCTGGCTACTATCAGGGTAAGGATGAATTGGAAAACTAGTTTTAAAAACATATAAACCCACTGTTCAGAAAAAGAGGTTGCTGATTTCATCAATGACATAAGAAAAGAATGTGTTTGATTTTATAGAGTTTGCAAGATTGCTCAATAGTTGGATGGCGCAGTAGGTATAACACTTTTTAGCATATGATGTCTTTAGATTAGAGACTTTGCAATTGTTTGCCCTTGAAATGATTCCAACTTTCTGAAACTTTCACTAAGTATAAATATATTTGATTCGATCAGTACATAGTAATTTTTCGAAGACAAACTCTTACGTGAACCCTTGTTTGTCTGAAGCTGGGCTTTATATAGTAGTTCTGCTTTTGTTGTAGCATCTTGTTCCCAGTCCAGGGCCTAACTTATTGACCGATTTAGTTGGACGCACTTACTTTAGACAATGAGCCCTTGGTTTTTGTACCTGATCTCAAAATATTTTAATGCTTGGTATTAGATTTTCCGGTGGTCATGGCTATTGCCTTATTATAGAGCATTTGACAAAATTGTCAATTCTATGTTCAGAAAGTCTGCTTATTTTGTGAAATATTCGAAATAAAATGCTGTAAATTTTTATGATTTGTAGTATATTCCTCTATGAAATGAACCTTTTGGCATTAAAATTAAATATTAAAAGCACATTACGCACCTACCTACTATAACCATAGCTATTTTTGATTCATCCATGTGATTTTAGATAGTCTACATCTCCTACCCGTGTTGTTACTTTCATTACATAATTTTAATATGAAAGTAATTAATCTATTCCGTAAACTTGCCGCTCCTCCCAATCAACAGCTTTTATGAACTTTACTCTTATATTGCTGCATGTTTATCTAGTTACAAAGGAGATGAGAGTGATTTGTCAAGTCGTCTCCTCGCGTCAACGGATGGGTCCAAACTATTAAGCTACATTGAAGCGGCAGAGAATGGAAGACAAAGGTTAGTTTCTCGTCTCTTAACATAACAAACGCTCATTTATTAGAGCTGTCCATTACAATTCATCCGTGGGTACACATTTATTAAAGTTGAGCTTCGCCCTTGTGTTTACTAACTACTATGATTGTAACATGGATGTGGGTACAGTACAGGGAGAGTGTACTAGAGCGTGTTAACGTCAGCACTAATTTCTTCTAGAAACAATATTTTCCCATTATTGAAATGAACAAAGTTCAGTTCCCGTATATTTACAGTCCACTCCCTATTCCTGAGTGTTGGTTTCATTCAATTTATTACAGTTGTGTGGGAGAGATTGACATCGAACGATCTATTGGGCATTTCTTTTGTTTTTTGGCTAACCGAGTAAACCGAGTCTATGGATGCCATTAAAGCCAGAATAAGCTATATAAAAACACAGCACTCTTGGTTGTTATAGAAAATGTTATATCCCTTGAGTTCGTAATTTTCAATGCAGCAAAGTTAAAAAATTGGTCAGAGCCAGGCATTGAAACCGGGTAGTTTCTCAAACATGGCTGCTCCCCAGAATCATCCCTCCACCATGGCTCCATTGCGGAGTTAGCATATTGTAGCACTGCAATATTTCATTGGTGTTTAACTAAGAATTTCATGTTACCATAGAAATAATGAGCACATCTAACTTCTGTCTTTCACATTTCGGCAATTCTCTCAAGCCCCGCAAAGTTATTGGGAAAGTAAAATAATGCAAATTTTAATAAGTAGGGCCGCCACCAAACTGAAATATTTATAGAAAATGTTAAATCCCTTGAGTCCGTAATTTCCAATACAGCAATGTTAAAAATTTGTTGGTTGTTATTCACAACTGGTTGTGTTTTGTGTTAAACTTTTACGTATTAGGAGCAGTTAGTTAGTCTCACAACTTTGTGTGCAGGATGTTAACCGGTAAAGTTTTCGAAGCTTGTTTGTGGAAAAATATCCATCTATTTAAAACATGGTGATAATTATATAGAATCGTGAGAATGTTCTATTCGGTACAGTAATGGAAACTACATGGTAGCTGCTCAACAAATTGATTGAACTGCGCGGAACTGGACTTTCACTATAGTATATAATATGAATATAATTTCAAATACTCTATCATTCCTCTCAAGATTCAGGTTGATTTGATGTAGTCTTGCCTGGACCATACTGAAATCTAAAATGAAATACCTAAAATTGTTTTGCTTATCATTAGAGTAATGACGTAAACCTATTTACATTGAATTGGATATTCGCAATGTTATTACATGCATCTGTACCTAATGGTTGGATGTTAGCGAGTGAAAGGGACCGCATGCAGCTGCGGTTTAGGATGTGGGACTGTAAATCTGGAAGAAAAATACTTATTGCGGTTTCATCAATTTTCTCAGCAAAACTATAGTTTGCTTGAAACACCGTTTTATAATAAAGGAAAAATGTATGCTACATAGTATTGGCACGAAATACTCAAGCTAAAAATGAAGCTTTATATGAGAATAAACATTTATTTCTCATGGCTTTATCATTGTTTGAACAATTTTTCATAAGAATATATACCCCGTGTTAAAAGCAATTTCAAAAATTCACTACTGAAGAAAAAGTGTAGTACCCTTTTTATGCAAATGATACGGATCGTAGGGGGATCTGTGACGGAATGACGCTGCACATTTTTTGTAATAAAATACTTTTACTTTCATATCATTTTTTCAGGAGAGGTTGCCAACTATGGACTTACCGTTGCCCTCAAGCCGCTATTTCAATGATTGACTACAAGTCCCTTTTAATTTGGAGAGAGCTTTCTAGATGGCTGGTTGTGAAAATGGTTGCCAAACGGTCCCCTGGAAACAATGGACGATGATTGCGTGAAATAATCTACCTTCTTTTTGTCATGAGTTTGTTATTTTTGCATCCTCTGCTCTTTAATGTAAGGAACATGGAAATGGACTAAAGTCCATTTAAGAAATGGACTAAAGTCCATTTAAGAAATGAAGGCAGTTGTTTTTTTTTCGTCTGTATGCCAGAAATTATTTTTAGTTCAATTGTGGTTGCAATGAAATTCTGTAAAACTAAATAGCCAGTAAAATTACATCGTTCTACAACATAGGGACAACTGATATTTATTTTGAAAGGGACATGAAATACTTTGGAGATGCCTTTGAGGGGAAGATATCTGTTATCTCTGACAGTCTTGAAACCGAAAACGCAGAGAAAATTATACCAAGTTAATGTTTCCTTTAGTTTCATGACGATGTGTAAAGGGTTCCGGTCGTTTCTGTTATTCGTCTGTACCATAGAACCAAAATCAGATTTACATGCTACTTAATGTATGCTACAAGTTTGTACAAACTTGATGTTGTAATGATGTTATCAGGTAACGGTTTGTCTCGTGTGCATGATGAAAACCGATTTGGGTTTCACGTAAAGTTTAATTGTACTGTGCCAGTTTTGCAATATTATATAATGATGCAAAATCACAGTATTGTATTAAAAATAAATTGTTGAGAAAAAAATTTCGTCTTAAATTGATTTCGTTATAAATTGATGCATTCGATTTGGAATAAACTTGATATGCATAATACGGTTCTGCCTTCGCCGCCCTTTTGTAGAATCAAATGATTTCCTTTCTATTCATGACCAAATTGATTATTTGTGCTAAGTGCATGTTCATGTTAACTCCTAGTTATACTTTTCGTTGGCATTATATTCCGTACTTGTGCAGAATAATGTAATTTTGGGGAATATATCCTTTCCTTGACATCAAGTGTGTGAATCTCAAATGAAATGCATGAAAACTTCACAATTATTTTTTGTAGACTTATACAAACGATGAATAACGCATTTACTTTACTTGTATCATTTGTTCGACTTTCTCGTTTGTCACTGCATGCTCGGCTGTCAGTCACGTTTTCAAACTTTTTCTTTAGTGCTGCCACCATTCCTGTTTAATTCAAATGCCTTCAGGTGTTGGCCGTTCTCATTCGACTATTTATGTTATACCTTCTCTCTCGCATTCATGTGACAGTAAATGGAGATTTAAAAAAATAGCCATGTGGAAACAATCGTATGGAGGGAAAAATCTGAATTATTGTTGTCATTTGTTTCCATCAATTGGTTTTATCCAATGCTTTTATCTTTTATCCCTTTAGTCTTGATTGATATCTGGGAATTGTTGAATACATCATTGGGACACAGCGATTTGTCAAAACGGTATTTCCTGGAACCCGCGCTTTCTTTGTCCCAAAAACCATTTCCACTATTCTGCAACTGTGCAGTTGTCTAACTCTAAAAGTTGTATAGCATGAAACGTTCCATTCGGATTCGGAAATCAAAACTGAACTGCAAATACAACATTTGTGCTGAGCGCGTGAACTTTGCGTCTCAAGGGTACGTGATAAATGATGTTTTGAATTCTAGTTAAATTTATCAGTTTTTCCGAATCCATTGAAATCTATGTTGATATAGTCGGGCCCATATAGGGTGGGCCAACCTATTACAGAAGTGTTGTTACTGTAAATAGACTTTGGATATTACATTGATTTTATGGTCAATCCTTCCTTTAAAAAAGTTTCGATGGTTGTTAAAAATAATCACATATATGCTGCCGCTGTTCAGTCTTATCTTAAAACATGTATGCGCTGAAAAATAAATACCACCAAATTGAGTAGTAGCATATCCCCCCCCCCTTCCCACAGAAAGGAAACCTGAAAACGAACCATTTCAGTAGTTGGTAAACCCATGTGGGACAACAATTGTAAAAAATAATACCTTAGTCAGCTACATACTTTATGTCATAAATGTGTCCTGCGGTACACTCAAACAGCCTGTTCCCATATTAGCGAAACCATTAACACAGTTGGGCCACCATTCTGTATGCAACGCTACCGGAAATAAGTAAATAAGGAACACAAATTCAGGAATATGGTGTCAACATAAATCATACCCTGACATTTCAAATAATAACAGCACAGTTTATTCAGTTTATAACTCCTGCAAATTCATTCCATGTCACATTTTACTGACTAACTAAAGTGAGTTACTGCCCTGTGTTTACAACTTACTCAATTCAAGAATAACAGTCTTGCCCATTGTAGTAAATGCGTTTCTCCGATTCCACTCCTTTCTTACTCACTCAGTCAGTCAGATCTATAAACATCTCTGTACTGGAAAAGCACCAAGTATTTAAAAGTAAAGCATGCAATCACAATTTACAGCTTTCCATTTCAACTCGTCAGTTCCAAGTTTGGGTATAGTAGTTAGTATCTATGGATTATACTGACTTCAAAGTAACCTTTTGTTTGTCTGTGAGTAGACTCATTAGAATCTATTGAAAAGGAAAATAACCGTGGAAAACGATCGCTGAGATCTTTGAATAGTCACAAAACTTGTAGAGGGTAATATTTTAATGACACCAGGATTTGGTACACGTTTTCAACCCTCCCTTCCCAGACAAATTTATAATTACGTGTTCTTAAAAAATATTTCTAAACCACGTAACAGCCTATACAGAGCACATTACGTAATTATTATAGTATTTATAAACCCACAAAGGTAAAGTTAAAAGTTGGAGAGCACACTCACTATCTTTACAAGTGGAAAGACACATTCGAAACCCTGTTTCTCACAATTTAGACAGAGATACATACAATACAATCCAAAGTAAATCTTGAAGCTTACTTAAGCAATTTGTCAGCAAAATATTATATAGTATTATAATATACATATAGTAAACTCCAGAGCCCGGAGATGTGATCTTCTAAAAACTCATATGTCCAAAATACATGCATACAATATTATACAGTTTTAATCGCGTCAGCTAACAAAGGACAGCTAGTTGGGAGTGCAAGATAAATATAGGTGTGACTACTTGCCCTAAGCCACCATATCCAAGTCAAAGATCGCATGCACACATTAAAGGTGATAGAGAAAGTTGGTTCTTTCAATAATTAGATGCCAACTCACTGCAGACAGTCTAATCACTATAACTATCTCCGTACAGATAAGGCGCAAGAAAAAGAAAAGCTCATCCAACTAACTCAAGAGAATGAACATTTCAGAGTAATTATGAATTTCAAGTGTCCCTTTTATGGGTCCTACTCTGTCTTTCTCAAAAACTTGCTCTCCTTGTGAGCTGGCAACTTTCTTTAGCACCATTCTGAAAACTATTCTGGATAACTGACCAACTAACTAACTAACTAACTAACTAACAAAGTACTCTGCATGAATGATCGCCTTGATCCCCGTAGCGACACAATTTCTAGGTTGATTACACAAAGGAAAAGTGGCTAGTATGGGCTCACAGGAGCATGCATTAGTAACCGGCCAGTTAACAAAATCATCCATAACCATAAAAGTTAACTTTTACGACTACGTGCGCACCCAAAGGTGAAGAAAAATGAGGGTCCTTTATAGGTAAAGAAAGCGGCTTTCACACATCATTCCTCTAATGGCCCCTGTCAGTTCCCAACTTTCCATTTACTTCATTGCAATTGTAATCATAGGAACGAACATTGAATATATTCATCTGCAACAGTATTCCTTCTTGCTATATCTGCGTGTACATGATGGTTGGCACTGTATGCAAATAAATTATATGGCTTTTGAAATCAGAATCATAAATTGAAAAATGTTAACCAAACCATGATGTGAAAATAAAACTTATTTCATGGAATAAAAATCAGCAATATTAAAGTTGTATATTAGTGTATTATGCAGTACTACCTGTACTGTCAAAACCCGGCTTCGTAGTTCCAATCTATGTGTATGGATAAAGGAAGAGGAAATGAGAAAAAAATTTTGATGCTCAAAGTTTCTGGTAAACTGTGAGACATAGGAAAAATACAGCCCTATTGTAAAATCTACTGTAACCACCTATCGACCTGTCTATCACGAATATTAGCACAGCATACTATATGAATAACAATGGACCCTGAACACTGCACATGCATGAAATAAAATAAAGAGCTAAATAGCTCTGCAACTGACAGCACGTATAATATACAAATAGAAAAAGTGATGGAAAGTTAGCATACTATACTACCTTAGAGCTTTAGTTAGTTACAAAGTCAACTTTTATAAGGTACTATCGTCACTTTCATCCATAATGCATTTAAGTACACTCAAAAAAATGCATATTTAGCTTTACATGAGAAGATATAAACTTCTGTCGTCCATACGAAGAAAATGTAAAATAAGCTATAGCGTAGTTCCATTATTGGTCTCTATAAAAAAAACTCTCTGGTCTCTATAAGTTATGCTGCATACAATCCTATAAGTCGTATATACCGCGCGTGCTAATCATGGGAGCAAAAGTAAATCTCATTCATTCTTCATGTTGACTGATAGTATTGACTTCTTTGCTCAAGTCTATTGGCAAACTAATAATATCATCCTTCCGCATTTGCATTATCAGTATCAAACGCTCATATAGTATTTATATAAATATACAATAGGAAAAGTCTGAACTCGGATGCATACACTAACATTAGTTAGTTAGTTAGTTAGTTAGTCTCCATAAGTTCACACAATTAAGCTACTCAAATATGCCAACTAACTTACACATATAGTTCTTCGTGTCACATGCTAACACACATCAAGTGACAGAAAAAGACAAGTTTGCCGCTCCGTACTACTAACTCACTCTGCGGTACTTGGAAAGAAATCTGTAACAATGTGTTCGGTTGCCTGTACCCTTAAAGTAGTTGTGACGCACTCTGGGTAGGATCCATATTGCTCCTTGCCTTGTGAACTGGAATGGGAACTTCTTCCAGCAAAAACAACGGGAGCTACTACTTGGGTTATGGTTTTTGCGGTGAAACAGTCGGGAGTTGACTGTGCAATGATAGACTTTTGATAGCTCAAACACTAATTCACATTTGCATCACTGGCTATTGACTGTGCTTATAGGAAATGGACAGGGGAAGTGGTGGTTATCCATATACCAGTAGTTGTAAGTAAGTTAGTGATTGACTACACAAGAATAGGGGATGACTGATGCTGACGTGACTTTTTTGGGTAGAGGCGTACCAGTCACTTTTGCCTGTCAAGTACTTGGGTGATCAGAGTGCTTTGCTCAATATCTCCATCTTCAGGACTCGCCGACTTTCGAAAATGGATGGCTGTCTGCTCTGCCTCCGTTTTTCGACTCAGTTGCTGCCCATGGCCGAATCTTCCATTGCCCCCATTGGTCTGTTCCAGGCATCTGCATCGTGCCTTGCACACTGCCCAGATCTCCTTGTATTCTCGCTTGAAATTGTCGTTCAAATAACCTGAAATGAGAAAATAGTGTTAATTAGCTGCAAGTAGGAGTAGGGCATTCAAGCATATTCTGATTAGACAGCTTTAGGTTCAACCTCAAGATCTTGGCACAAGTTTTTAGGCTACACAGTTCGATTGACACTACTACACTGTCTTAAACCTAGGCAAATATAATAGTTTAAGAAGTTTCTTTAAGGTAACAACTTGCCGTACAAGTAACAGTGCAATTCCATTAACGCTTATGATTTATGAATGAAGGTTAAAAGAACATTAGTAGTGTTGTTTAATTCTTTATGTATCCCTCCCAATTGCATGTAATCCCCCCGGATCAGACTTAATTTTGCTAATTTAACTTGTATTTGTGTCTCATGCAATGGATCCAAGTCCTCTGCAATAATAAAATATGAAGAAATTGTTTTCGAGATTTTGTTGTTGTTTTCAGTAAAGAACTTTGAATGGCGATAAAATTTTAAAAATCCTACATAAATAGGATCTATTTGTAGATATAATCTAGTGCTGAGTACTGACATTTCCGGTTTTATATTATGCTATTTCAGATCATGCTGCGCAGTTGCCAGGTCTAAAAGCCGCATCCGTGGGCGTGGAAAAGATATTTAGAAAGAAAATGACAAAAGTTTCAAGAGGCAATACAAATGATGACATGCTAATTATCATCAGTCAGAAAAGAGATGTTTCTTTCTTTGATAAATTGGAGAGAGTATCATTGTCCTTTGCAGTACTGCAATAGTCTCGAGATATAAGTAGATATTGAATGTGGGTTGAACATTAGTTGAAAAGGAAGGGAATTTGATATTTTGCTCATTACTCTGGGTCTACCACACGAGCCATAGAAATTATGTTTCAGCCGTAATCCGTTAGGTCTCCATCCATTGAACACACAATATATCACCCATAGTACATGCAATCAATCTTATAATTGTTATACTGACTGAGACAGGAGAAATGCAAGTTTACCCTATTGTGAGACCTACTGTAACCACCTATTGATCTGTCTATCACAAATATTAGCACAGCACACTATATAAAATAACAATGGATCCTGAACACTACACATACATGCAATAAAATAAAGGGCAATTGAAAAATTTATGACATTAAATTCTTATAATGATGATAATCCACAAGCTCATTAATTCAAGCTGTTTGTTTGCACCATAGAGTATACTGACCGAGAGTCATCTGTGTCAACAGTCGATAGGCAGCCGTTTGTAAAATAAATTCTTTAAATCTCAAATTATACGATGATGAGATGCATGGAAAATTCGAAGAAATACACCCGGTTTTGTCTTTGGATTTTGCAGAACATTCAAAGAGAAAGTGAAGGAAAGTCACGCTTTTAGTATACTTTTCTTTTATGCATATTACTGTAGTACACGGGAACTGTTTCCTGGCATATCTTTCTCGATTGCCGGATATGGAATATGGAAAAAGATAATGAAATAATTAATAAGTTTGAAGTGACCGATCGCAGTTTGCTTGTGCTTGCAATTGCATTTTCAACCCTCCATTCACTCTTTAAACATTCCGTTCCATAAATATTTATCATACTAAGCATTGAAACTAAAAACTAAGCAAGATGGATTAGTTTTGAGACGGTAACTGAGCTAACTAAGTTATTGTTATAATCTTGGTACTTTTTATTACCACCAGTACGAATTATAAATTCATAAAAAAGCTCTGATTTATTCCCTGAGAAAAAATATCTAAAATCATAGAAAACAAATTATGAATAAAAGAGGTACGTTGGTATTTTGGATAGCAGTTTTCTTCTTTAGTTACCCAATCAAAATAATGAACACAAAACATAAGACCTAGTTTTTGCCACCTGACTCTTGATTGATGAGACTATATTACTACTGGTGCAAACAAATACTGTGTTTTGCAGACAAATTACGTTTTCATCTGCTCTTATATAGTCTGAAAGCATATAGTAGCGGTAGCGGTGTGGTGATTCAATCAATCTTCAATATTTCACTCACACACAGTGAGCTCGGAAAATCCCACGCTGTTGAGTCTGAAGCATAATTCAGTAAAAACGTCAGAAACAAAAATCTTCATAGATTTTGGCTAAACCATTATGTGGAATTCTGAGTTTCCATGGTCGCACCCACTTTTCAAAAAAACTAAGTCAGTAGGTGATACAAAACTGGAAACTTAATCTAAATGATTTAAATAACTGTAAATAACTCAAAGCTGATGCATTTTTTATAAAACCGCCCTAGAAAATTACAGTATATTAAATTAAATACAAAAGCTTTTCTGTATCAATCCTAAGTTTTTATAAGTTTCTTAATATTACATCCTTTACGGATGTACTTTCTCATAACAAAAAACACTATATTCACAATTCACCCTAAAGCCCATTCCTTGTAACACACGAAATTGTGTGATGTAATAACGACACGGTTAGTTCCAGCAGCCCAATACTGCTCTCACACAGCTTACATACTGCCATGTCAGTCATCTCAATAAACACACGCTTATTTACCAACCAAACAAAAATGTATCTTTGTGCTACAGTAAATAGTAATATTGTATGAAACATTAGGGGTACACCCGATGCCGTGTAAAGTTGTACATTTCTACGTGCGTAAATCTTCCAGCCAATCAGATCAGTAAGGAGAAGTTGGAGGTCTGCTCTGATTGGCTGGGAGATTTACGCACGTAGAAATGTACGACTTTACACGGCATCGGGCGTACCCTTATTATTTCCCCTATCACCATTGCAAATATTAACATAACGTTCTAATTGCATAAGTGTACTGTGTAATAACCTGTACTCCTGAAAATGGTAACCAACGGCATTGAATGACGCTTAGGATGCACTGAAAAAGTTTACGACTCAAAATACCTTGACGTAACTCCATAATTCAAAGAAATGGACGTATGTATGTTCACAAGTTTTTCTTTGCCCCAAACTTAAGTTGGACAGCAAAACTAATACAAGTTTTAGAACCAACTCGAGACAACATTTGAAATTCCATGCATAAAAGTACACTGTAGTAGTTGCTACCCTTTTACAAGAAAATATGTAAGCGTAAGCCAGGAAAGTTGAAGAGTAGCAAAAACCAAACCAATTTTTAGGTCATACCACATGGGTGCTAGATAGCTATCCTATTGCCTAATGGCGCAAAAGTAATATCCCTGCTTTATGTACGATACTTTCCTCCCATAAGTAAAAAACAATCGGCTACTATTCCACCCACTGTCTTGAGCAACAAAATGTGCAGCATGGCCAACAGAGTACACAAAATACCGTAAACATATTCAAAGGAAACAGGAAAGTCAAGTACCGTAAATAATTGGATTTGAGCACGCAGATGACATGCCAGCCATGTGGCAAAGAGCGTAGACGATCATTTGCAACTCCCGATTATCCTCCAAGTAGCCCATCAGGTCCACTAAAACATTGAACACATTCAAGGGTAGCCAGGAGATGCCGAATATGAGCGCAATACTAATCAGAAGAGCATTAGTACGTCGAACTCTGGACTGATCTTTTGCAGCACTGGTACTCCCACTTCTGCGTTCTGTGGCACACGTCTCCAATGTTGTTCCTCCGGGCTTCATTCGATGCCGAAGTTTCTTACAAATTCGAGCGTATGCCACACTAACAACGATAATGGGAACCACGTACTGGATGAGGATTGTAAAAATCGAGTAGTATGCTCGTCCATGGGCCGTGGGCCATTCCTCGTAACAAAAGTCCACACCAGGGAGTCCAATACTCGTCATGTTGATATGTATGTGCTCCAGAGTCCGCCATATAAACATAGGAGCTGCCAATAGGCATGAGAGGGCCCAAATCAACGCCAAGACGACCAGTGCTCCAGCTCGTTGTACACTCGCTTTGGTTGGATACACAATAACCTGGAAGATGAAAAGAAGAAAAATGAGATGTATAACAATAGAGAATGAGCAAATGTGGCTAATTAGCGGGTATGAAATATGGCATCACATAAGCTTACTATAGCTAAGGAAACTTATACCTATAGTGTAATATATTTGTGATCGGCCTACAAGCCCTGCTGTGAGGACCAACCAAATGTGGCCTATTGCAAACTAATCAATTTTTACACATGCCTGATAAAGTACCAAGGTATAGCACCTCTGCCTCTGCCCGACAATGGCTCTCCAATTAATCCCAACCAAGATGAACATTTCACAGGACACATGAATATATAGATATCCATACTTAAGAGTAACTTCAAATGGCCCAGATAAAATCCGAATTTCCTAGGATATTCCGAATCTAATAATAACTGTTCAAATCAAAGAATCATCAAGCGAAAGTATGCAAATCCTATATCATGATAAGGACAAAACCTTATTAGAAATGTGTATTAGACTATTTTTATTTTGCTACAATCCACAAAGGTCCCAACCGAGTTTGAGAGTCGCCTTGCATGTGGATAACTATAAAGAATTTAAATGCTAGACCAGCAGCATTGGCTTAGTTGTTAGTTA
>Ga0210040_10005781_pt1 | contig 15617 bp, 7 predicted proteins | sample CryGeyCG12114_NA_FD_185462 | JGI IMG/M metagenome (GOLD analysis project Ga0210040, IMG submission 185462) | Groundwater microbial communities from aquifer - Crystal Geyser CG19_WC_8/21/14_NA (SPAdes) (version 2) | ecosystem: Environmental > Aquatic > Deep subsurface > Groundwater | place: USA... | reverse complement strand
GGGGATGGCCGGCGGAGAGCCAGAACCAAAGCCAAAGTACTTCGACAAGCCTGTCCTCTGGGGCTACTGGTCCAACACCCGCTCAGAGCCAATTCACGGGGTATAGCGCACAAAGTCATTTTCAAACTAGTCCAGCACCGGCCCACGGCCAATTCCCATCCGTACCAGGGTATAACACACAAAGCCAACCTCAAACTGGGCCAGCAACCGAATTCACCCAATTCCCACCCGCATCTGGGTACAGCACACAGCTTCAACAACAGATAGGTCCAGCAAGCGATTTCACCCAGTTGCCATTCACAACTGAGTACAACGCACAATCTCAACTTCAAACCGGCCCAAAAAGCGAATTCACCCAACTCCCATTCGCAACTGGGTATAACGTACAAGGTCAACTTCAACCTGACGCCAACACTAACACCAACACGGACACCGACGCGCCAGGATCAATACCCGCTTGGAAACCTGCCCCAAAACGCAGCACCCCAGAGCGCCGCAAGCAATACAGCAACCGCCACGGCAAGAAAAGGGCTCCTTCCCACTCGCCACAGTCACCTCAAGGGATCAACGCCTTTTACGATTCCTCCGATACTGAATGAGAGGGATGAGATGAAAGGATATCTCATCTCACCATTGCTTGCATTGTGAAATCGTTAGTTGTGTATGAAATCGGATGCGGTGCGATTGTGTCAGTTTTAATGTATGTGCTGTGACGGATGCAGTGAGGAGGAGAGACGGACAGAAGGGCTGTCATTTGGTCTGTGATCAACTGCATGATTGCTTGAAAGCACAGACCTCTGTATGCTTATGTTTGATTTGGTCTGGTTGAGCGTTTTGCTTGCCTCAAGGCAACATATAGGTTAGTAGATACTCTCAGCCATTCTCCTCGTAGACGTATGAAAATTTGCGTACCTCGGTTTGGGAGCATCGTGGTCGAGCGTCCTCCGTGGCGCATCAAAGAAGGCTTAACCCTGACATCCTGCCTGCCTGATATGTCTGAGCCTGTTGTATCTGAGTAGGTGGTCCGTTGGGTTGGTCGTAGTTGCCGTAGCCTCCTAATGTCGACCGCAGCTGCCTCCCGGGACAGAGATGTAAATGTTGTAGTTCTCTTAGTGGCCAGATGTGTTTGCATGCTTCGCAACGCTGGAGTACGTCAAGCAGCAAGACAATAGATGTTGTTTGGCTGTATAGCCACGCCGGTCTATAAAGAGGGACCGGGATGGTATTATGACAGCATCAACCTCCTCTCGTTTCCTCTCCACCACACATGACTCTGAGCAGATCCCTTCCTTCTCGCAACGTTCGCAAAGAGCACGACGAGCGGATCCAGAATCAGTTCAAACACCAAGTCCATCAAGCACGGCAGAGACAATTGATCGACAGGACGAACGAACAAGTTCACTCTGCTGCTGATCAGGTCGAAGAGGTCGTAGCAGATGAGAGTCAGAGCGAGAGCATGAGCGTTTCATCAGGCAACGATCCGAATGAACCGGGCCGTCCAGTAACTCCAAACAACAATTATCAAATCTCACCCAAGAACAGTAACAGTGAGCAAAGCGAAAGTGCGTCTGACAACGTCACATACACGCAGAACCAACCAGACGCCACCGCTCCAGCTCCAGCTCCAACCTCCAACGACAACGCCGCCCAAATCTCATCTCAATCTCACTCCGACATCGAGATTGACACCTCACCATCGGCCCCGACTCCAGCTTCATCTCCCTCCAACGACGACAACGACAAAAAGCCCATCACCGACTACACCACCTCAGCTCCTCCCCACCAGGAACCCAGCCGCCAGAGCAAAAGGCAAGGGGAAATCGTCTTCGACATCTGAGAAACTGCCCTACCATGAGTATCCAGTGAACAAAGGGCCATATTCGAGTTCTTCCTAAGGAACCTGTCCTATGTTAGGGTTAAGATGGGACGCGGCGTTGATGTTTGATGAACCAGGATGCGGTTGTTCGCAGTATTGTTGTGCGCAGGGATGTACTTTCTGCGGTAGGGTTTGACGCACGCGCTGGTAAGAGGGTCGGGAAGGGAAGGAGGAGGTTCAGTCCGCGAGAAGTTCGACATTGGTGGATTGACTGATGGGAAGACGTGTTTTGTATGTATGTCTTAATAGCTTGAATGACAGGCGATAACCGTGCTCTAGTCTTTTGTCGCGCTGAGACCGTTCCGTTCCGTCCACTAAACTCGTTCAGTTGTGTTCGCAAGAAACCTTCGTACCATATCATATCCTCTCGTCAGATGTCATTCTCATCCGAGTAGAGTAACGTAAAGTCCAAGGGTCACCATTTTCCAATCCAATCTTGTCTGATGCCGCTGCGCTGTGCTGTCACTGTCACAGACTTCTGACATACAGTAGAAGACGTCCTCCTTTCGTGAGACAACGGACATCGCATGCATGGGTCCGCTTCAGCTCCCCATATTCCTCCTCGAAGTACAGTATCCTACACTAGTAAGCTAGCCATGCCATGCCATGCCATGCATGCCTAGCACTCATTTCGCAGCCGCGCCGCCGCAACGGCAACACTCGAGCATTTGCCGTCCATCCAATGCAATGCAATGCATTGTCGCGACTCCTCGCTTCCCGAACATGGATGTGGATGCGTAGAACTCAGTTTCGCAAGTCAAGCGAAGGCATCCGCATATACTGTAGCAGACACACACACACAGCATCAACACTGCACCGGCCGAAACGTTTCCACCCTAGAGTCGATCGTCCACCACCCACCTCTCCCTCCATCCAGTTTTATTTCATTTCGCAATCCCATAAACCACACACACACCCTACCCCCTCCCCGCCCCCCTCTCCTCCCTCCCCCCCGCCCTCCCCAAGATCCTCGCCTTATCCCCCGGTAACGGCTTCAACTCATCGTTCGGATCTACTACTGCAACCTTATTCTCCTCCCTCTCCCTGGTGCCAGTGTGTCGTGCTCCAGCCTCCGCACCCTCAGTGAACAATCCGTCCGGATCCTCGCCGGTCCGCTTATAGTGCGCGTACGCTAGGCGGCGAGACAGCGCTTCGTCGTAGTTGGTGATGTCTTCGGGGGAGATGGTGAGGGCGGTGGGGAGGCGGCGGAGCATGGTGTGTGTGTGTGGGGGTTTGGGGAGGCGGGTGCTGCTGCTGCTGCTGCTGCGGTGCGGTGCGGTGCGGGGATGGCTGAGCGGATTGGATTGGATTGGATTGGACGCGGGTATCAGCTTGTAGATTGGAAACGTATGTGCGGTGTGGTGCGGTGGCTACGCGGCTCAGAAAGTTCGGTGAGGGAAGTGGGAGTGTACTAGTATCTGCTCCTACATGCCAGTGTGTCGCGGAGCGGAATTCAGGCTGTAAGGCAGTCTTGATCGCGATGTTTTGTTTGTTTGCTTGATTCGCCACTGCACATGGGTATAGGTGGAATAGCTACTTCCTACGTTTGCTTGACCTGGATGAATCTGCTACATGGGCATCAATCAATGCGTGTTCAGGTTGTTCAGCGCTTTAGGAGAAGGCAAGCAAATTCTTTATCTCCTCATACATCTTGTTTCGATCTTTGGTAACTGTTTGGGTCTCTTATGCTTCTTCTCCATGCAACGCTGAAATGACTTTGCAATATGTACAATCCCGCTCGTTCACTGTTGCTCCCCAGCATCAACATCGCCGAAAAATGTCTCTCATCGGTGCTCCCGACAAGCATCTCCTGTGTAGATACCTCCAGTCTCACGCAGCACCTCCTGAGCTGACGAACTTCGCAAACCAACTCTTCCATGCTTTCACATCAAGTGTCGTGAGTTTCGCAAAGAATTCTTCCAGCATTGGCCCCTGCAAGCCTAGGTTAGGTAGCTCGGTATCACGCAAATAACTAATATATTCCTGTCCGTTCTTAGCGTAGATCGTTTTCTGCAGACCGGCCGCTTCCATGAGCACTTGTCTGGATTGTCCATCCTTGGCATTAAAGTTCGGGTTGCTTGGCATAGCCCAACAGAGCGGCGAGAACCGAGTCATCATGAATCGCTTGAAGCCTGGGAGCTCTTGCTGTCCGGGTTGTGTCATATCCGCAGGTATTTGACCGGCCACTACATCTTGTCCGCCCCACACCATGCACATTCGAGCTAAAAGCTGAAAGGCCATTTTAGCGGTTGTAGGGTCGCTAGTGTCTTTCGTGAAATGCTCGATCGATTCAATAACCGTTTCGAAATGGGGTTGGTTTGTAGTGCTGACCAGGATACCGCCGAGACCGTTACCAAGCACGACAAGCAGGAAGTTGAGGTACTCCCGCTTCAATTCGGCCAGCTGCACTTCATCATCGGTGCCGGTAGTCGACGCCGAGATGCCTGACCAGACGCGCTGTAGAAGACCTCCGAACAAAGTGTCCAAGAAGTTGAAAACGTCGTTCTTGAAGCCAAAAGTGACCTGATCGAGGAGCCGAAGTAATTGTGCCATCTCGTCTCGAGAAGAAGTCTCGGTCAACAGTCCTTCTACCCACCTGGGAAGCTGTTGCAACATTTGCTGCCCGACCATGCCGAGCAACCGTGAGAACGTAAAACGTGCCGCTGTCCGAATATCAAACGAGGCTTTGAGGGTCTCAAGAGCGACTAGCGTTACCTCTGACACTTGAGCGAACGCCTCTTTGATCGCGGCCGGGATATTGGCAGCAGCCTGTTGACTTGCGCTTGCAGCCTGCATGTCAAAGTATCCACGCGCTATATTACCGAGCGCCATGATATCATGATGAACTTGGAGACATGCTTGCTTGTTCGACTTGGCCGTGTTCAGGTTGTTCTGCACATCCGTGAATATCGGTCGCATCACAATCTGAGCATACTGTATTTGTTTTTCGGCTGGAACGTTGCTTGTGCTGATGATGCAGCCGACGGTTTCGAAGAGGTAGAGCTGACTGGTGAAAGTGCTATCAGTAGTCTCCTCATCAGAGTCGTCATCCTCATTCCTTTGTGGCAGCTCGGCTTTGATGACAAGAAGATCTTGTAAATTCGGCACGACAGCATCCGCCACTGGCCCGACATTATGCCGCTGGTGCTTCACAAACCTCTGCAACAAGTACCACGAGCGAAGTCTGACGCGAAGGTTGGCACTGTGAGCCAGTTGCAGGAAGCTTTGCAATACTGGCTGAATGTATTCAGTGTGCTTTTCAAAGAAGCTGGCATATCGGACGCAGATCTCCAGGTACTGAGTCTGGATGCCGGGCACAGGGTATGCGCCAATATTTGAGGTCACCATGAGCAGCATCATGCGGACAAGCCGTTCAGCCGAGGGGGAATTTGGTTTGTTCTTTTGATAGAGGCCACCGCTCTTTACAGCCAGGTCGCCAAGCAGATACATCTCGTGCAAGGCCAGATCGACGTCCCTCCAGTTGAGAGACTGTCCCTCACTCTGCATCTTCTGGAATGTGTCATTAACAAGCTCCGATACAGCATCAATGTATAACTGTTCGTCTGCAGCAGCAATGGATTGCTGTAAATTGCTGAGTCGTTTCCGCAGCTCTAAAAATTCTGCTTCTTCCGTGTTCTCGCCATCGTATTCGCCATCGATATCGGCGAACTCATCTATCCGCGACTTCAAGAGGATGGCTTTCAAAATTGGCCAAAGAATGGCAGCACGCTGTGATACGAACTCATCGCCCTGAAAGGCACGACGAAGGAAGGCCAATACATCGGTCATGCCCTGTAGAGCGTGCGTACAGACATCATCGTACTCATCGGAGAAGTAACGTAATAGCTGTGGTAAGAACGATCTCAGCATCTGCTCAGCCTTCCGCCAGGTCTCAGATGATTGTTGCTCGTTTTCAAGAGCTCGAACAATGTCAAGGACAACCGCATTGACTAACTGGGCGAGTCTTTCAGCCAAATCAACATCGTAATGGGACTTCTTTTGGTCGGTGAGAATAGGCCATGCTGATACTCTCTCAACAATACCTTGCAGACCCATAAAATCGATCATGTTGATTTTGTCTGTTGACGGCATCTTCTTGCTAACAATCTCGGTAAGAGCGTCGACGGCAGCATCTCTTGCTTTTTCCTCCTCCCATGATAGATCTTGTATTCGTGCTTGCTCGACCTGCTGTGAGATGAGCTGGAGCATCTGCTGGTTAACTACTAAGGAAATATCAATCCAGCTGACCCATTTTCCCACGGCCGTCATGGTCAGGTCGCCGATTGTGCCATTGCTTATCCGCCATTGACCAAGGATTTCCTGCCAGGACTGGGCGATTTTGGTCACATCCCTTGCTCTGATGAGGTCTTTCATAGTGTTTGCTCTTTCTTGCTCTTCGCGTGATCTTGCTTGCAGCTGGTCTCCGACCTCGTCGTGGATCGAATTGACAACTCGCAGATAGAAGGCAATGCCAATGAGGTTGTCCTTCTGACCGGTCGAAGTGGTGCACAGATTGAGGAGGTCATCAAAGAAAGTAGGCCAGGCTGAATCGTAGAGAGCGCAGAAGAGGTAGGTGATGGTTTGGGCAATCTTGTTCTCTATAGACGGGCTGTCTGGAGCGGAGGTCGAACTGCCGGGTTGTGGCGTATACTCGCGTTGCAAGTATGCCATCAACTGCTCTTTGACCAGGCCCAAGCCTTGCGAATCGACAATACCGGCCCGTATGGCATTGTTCACGATTTCCAAGCTGAAGACTCGGACAACATTTTCATGTCTTGGAAGGTGGGTGAAGATGGAGAGGCATGGTCGCCAGGCTTGAGGCTCCTGCCGCAGCTTATTGACAAATTCGAAGGCAGGGACCTTGATATCTTGGGCGGCTCTTGGATCCCCTGCGATCTGGATCGCTGAGACTATCTGCAGGCACGACCAACATTGTCAGAGCCAGGTAGGGAGAAGATTGGAGGAGGCGAATACAGACAGGAGCGACCTACCTGTTCTTCCATCAAGTGATGCCAGTGTTCCTCACCCAGCGACTTGTCTTAGTACTAGGAACACTGGGGAGGATGTTTAGTCACCGCATTTGCGAGGACGTGAGGAAGGGAAGCACGTGCTTCCACTACTCAGGCATTTCAGCTCGAAAACAATCAGCGCAAGCCAGACAAAGATTAATTCTGAACTGCTCGGTATGTACGTGAAGCTTTTTGGCGCTGGCAGAATATCGATCTTTGACTGTGGAAGCGGATACACAATATCAAACTTATGTGATGCGGGCTGCGGACACTGGGGCTCAGGTGCTGCCCGAACGTCATCCGACCGGCTAAAGTGCGGCAAGATGGACACCTCCTACTAAGACAGGCAAAGGAGTAGGGCCAGACGGATAAGGACAGGGCTGAAAATCTTCAACTAAATTATTGACTATTCGGGTATGTTCTCTTTGCTTAATACTAATGATGTTCGATAACCATTCTCCTCTGACCGTCGCTATGCGTTTGGAAATGTGTTGACGGAGTACGTTAGTGAACAAGAGTGAGCATCCCCTAGGTCTAGGTCTCGAAGGTGTCTACCAGGCTAGCCTCATGGGTACCAACGAATGAGACGCCATAGCCTTGACAACAATTGCAACCACATGCTATCTAGCACAAGGTACCTTAGAAGCCGAATGGGTTCTGAGGTGCTAGGAGAAAGGTTAGCGTCAATGGATCAGAAATTGGACCGGGTACTTACTGGCTTTTGACAGATCAGCTCGGCCTGTCGGCTGTGGCACCAAGCGCTTAGCAGCCGGGTTCACACCAAACTTGATATCTGGGGCAGGGCCAGTTTGTTGCGGTATTAGTGGCGCAGGTGTGGTTGATTGAGGGATGGGAGGCACAGGAGGAAGGTTGTTATTGCCAAATCCATTCGTGTGATTGAAGCTGGTGGGCTGAGCTTGCAAAGGCTGTTGGAAACCAGTTTGTTGTGCTTGGAAAGGCGACTGAAAGCCTGTTGACTGAGGTTGTAGCCCTTGAGGCTGGAAGCCGCTCTGTTGAGGCTGGAATGGGCTGATTCCGTTCTGTTGCATCTGTGGTTGTGCATTGGAGAACCCAGTCCTTTGAGGTGCAAGCGCTGGCGGCAGCATCGAGTTAACACCGCTCTGTTGGGGCTGTTGCTGGAAAGTGTTGAAACCTGTGGGTTGCGGCTGCATGGTCGATCGAGGATCAGCAAAAGGACTACCAGCAGCATTCCCATTGAAAACCGACTGTTGCATCTGACCGAATGGCGGCTGTTGGAAGCCAGTAGGCTGCGGCTGGAATCCGTTCTGCATCTGCATGCCAGGCTGCATAAATCCCGTCTGCTGAGGCCGGAGGTACTGTTGCATTCGTTGTGCAGTAAGCTCGTCTAAACTCTGCCCCGCAGGTGCAGGATGAGTGTTGCCAGACAGTCCTGTCAGTTGTGGCTGAAGCGGGTACGGCCCAAATTGGGTTTGCTGCGCATTTTGCGGAGCAGATGTTGGTCGTGGAGGCGGAGACAATAATCCGGTGTAGTTCTGTTGTGGTGCTTGGGGTCTCTGGCGAGGATTGACCTGAGGCTGCCCGACCTGGTGCGCAACCTGTTGGAAGAGCTGTGGAGTTGCTCCAGTCTGCTGCTGCTGTTGTGGTGCAGGAGGTGGCGATTGGGTCGTCTGAGGTGCTTGTGGTTGAGAGGCGGACCTTTGAGGAGCAGCCGTTGGCTCTAACGGCACAAGCGATGCCAACGCCTGCAGGTTCTCGGAAGGAGGCTTGGCCGCAGGTGCTGAAGGTGGTAGTGGTGCAGGTGATTGTGCGCTGGGAGTAACTGCTCGATTGGTAGGCTTCGGTGTCCATGCATCGTCGTCAAACCCTGTGGGTGCACTTGCTAGTGGTGTAGGTTGTGCATCGGCAGGTGCTCTCGAGGCTTCAGGCTGGAAGGCGCCGGGGTCTACTGTATCCGTGCCTGCTCTGTTCGCATCAGGCCGCTCGCGTCCGGTATTCTTTTTCAGTGTGCCATCAGCATTTGTGAAGAGACTTCCAGCGCCAGCATCTCCATTGACTCGGTTTCTTCCGAATCTCTGGTCAAGGTGCCGAATCACCTTGATCGAATCACCTTCCTTCAGGCCTAATGTCCTCAGGGTCTCCATGCTGATGTCAGGCAGGACTGTTTCATCCATAGAATCTCTGACCATGGCCTGGGCATAACGCTCGCATTGATGAGGCCCAACACCAGCAGTCAAGAAGAAATCGAACCAGTCGTAATCCGGAGGCTTGTTTTGCTGTGCAGGCGATCTTGATCTTTCTATCGAGGCACCCGCACGATCTGCTTCTTGGTTTCTTCGCTTCATCTTGATGAGATCAGCTACTGGAATATTATCGTCAATCGACTCATTGGTTACCTTTTCAACGTAGTCAAGGTCAGGCTGGGACATTTTTGACACAGGCACGGCGATTTTAACGCCGTTCGCCTTGTGAAGATGGATCTTGCCATCTGCAACACCTAGAAATTGTGCATCGACGCGGAATGAACCAGAGTGGTCCGTCCAGGTGCGCACTTTGCTTTGATCGGGTTTCGCGCGTGGTTTACCGGCCGACTTACTTGAACGTCTGTCTCTCTTAGAGGACCGACGATCCTCATCAGCAAGACTACTGCCTCGCTCGGGCAAGGAAACGTCTCGTGGAGCACGAGCTTCTTCCGCCGCTCGTCTAGCACGGTCAGCGCGCGCAGCTTCCTTAGCGAGTCGTTCTTCCTCTCTTCGATTCTGTTCCACAGGAGACAGGCCTGCATTGACCCCTGAACGGCTGGGCGGTTCAGCCGCGACGACACCCGTGATTTCGATGTAGCTGCTGGGTACGACACCCTCCTTACCATTTTTAAGTCTCCGCACGTTCCACCATTCCTCAGATTTGGTGTCATCCAAGACGAGGACTTCATCACCTTCAGCGACGGTCACCTCATCCTCTCCTTGTGCCATAAAGTCATAGGACACGAGGCCCTTCTTCTGATGCCCGCCTTTAGAAGCATCAATTACCTCTTGCAAACCGGCACCACGAGCAGCACCTGCAATGTCGCCAAGACCAGATACAATTTCTTGAGCGGTATCTTTGGCGCCGGCATGCAGATCCAAGCTCTTGCTAGGGCGGTTCAGCTCGAGGAAGACATGCTTGCCTTCGATAGAGTAATGCTCCAGCTTATCAGCGCTCCATTCCTGGGTTGGACCATCGCGTGATCTCTCTGGTGATAGCATGATTGTCCCAGTGGCGATGTTCAAGCCCAAAGTTATAGGCATTTTCTTCCTCTTGCCCAAGGCAGATACCATTTCACTGATATTGTAAAGATGATAGCCGCCTGGCGATCGCAAATTATCCTCGGAGGAGCCAGCGCCGCGGAATGCGGGGGAAGGTTGTATTCCCGGACTGACACCAGGACTATCATCTTCGGCGTAGGATATGGCTGGGGCGGGTGGCACGGCCTGGGACGTGGGTCTTGCGGGCTTTGGCGGAGGCTGCTCCTCGTCAGACGCCTCGGGAGTAAATTGTCTTGGGGGTAAAGGAGGCGACATGACTTGGCGAGTAGCAGGAGGTTCAGCGGGTGGAATGCCCATTATGTTTGCTAGTCGAGCCTGGGCACTGGCGGGATCACGGGCAGGGGAAACAGGTGGGGAAGGTTGCTGCTCTGCATAGCTGGTAGGTTGAGTCGCGGCAGAAGCTGCAGATATTTCGATGTAGTTGGCAGGAGCAAAGCCGCAGTCGCCGTCGACGGCAACCAAGGTCCAATCGGGGTCTTGTGTGTCGTAGACATGGATGATGGCATCTTCAGTGAAGGAGACCTCCTCCTCGGTCTGGCGGGTGTAGTCGTAGAGAGCCTTTGCGATGTGTATGGGCTGGGCATCTTCAACATAGTTGTTGGGGATCAAACCCTCAGGCTCATCCTCGTCTTCGGCTCCAGCCCTCTTCTTCGCCTTCCACCAAGCATCCTCGCTACTCTTCTCAAGGATGTATAGAATATCGCCCTCGCTGAGTTCTAGCTCACCGTTGGATTGAGGTTGGTAATCGTAGAGGGCGGTACATATTGACAGAAATCCCATGTCGGTGGTCGCGGACTAGAACGATGATGGTGCTACTGCCATCCACGGAAGGAGGCTTGTGGCAGGACAGACGGCGACTGTCCCTGTGATTGCGAGTTCCGAGATGCGAAATGAGGCTGGACCAGATTGCCCCTAGCCGGCGTCGCTACTTCGTCTACCACACAATTCCGCTACGTTGACGGCTCAGGCGTGATACAAGGTAGAGAGGATGATGCGCCGGAGGTTAGGGATCGAGGCGTTCAGCAGCGGATGCACATTTGCAGCATTCTAGGAATAATGAGAACATGGAGGTGCCGTCCCGTATAACGACCGGCTAGAGCTCACTTCGGCCTGCTGCTATGACGTTTAGTAGCCACAGTTGCACCTGCCACGGCTTAGGCACCTCAGGCACGGATACGCGTTCTCTCTATTGCAATGTTCTGCTGCCCGTCAGTCAGTCATGATACTGGCCGTCGCAGTACTGGGCCTGCTCCGGGTATGCCAGGCTAGTGAGCGCAAGTTCGATGTCAAGGACGATATCTTTGCCTTTCCACAATACGATGTCTCCTTCTCCGACTCGTATGTCCTGCGCGACGATGCCATAGCGAAACTTGACGCCTCTCCTTCGCATCACCATCCCGACGAAGGAGTCTCCTTGCAGTACGAGTACCTCGTGGGTAATGGCAGGCCTTATCTATGTGCAGTGCCTCAACTCGTCTTGAGCACTAACGAGACCGAGGAGAATGCCGGGCTCGAAACAGAGCACGATCTGGTAGCTGCCGCTGATCGAGGCTGGCAGCTGCTCAAAGACATGGAAGGCCAGCAATGCCTCTACTACACTACCGGCTGGTGGTCCTACATGTTCTGCTATAATTCTTATGTCAAGCAGTATCATGCTGGAGCTCTGACCCCTCAGGCCCGTCAATGGCCTCCACCAGAAGACCCAAACACCCCCAGCTATATCCTCGGTTCCTACGACTCCATCATGAAGAAGCCTGAAGTCCAAGGCTCACCGCAACCTAAGATGGCTGATCTACAAACACAATCCGAGACGACCTTCCTTGTCCAGAAGCTGGAAGGAGGCACACCCTGCGACTTGACCGGCAAGCCGAGAAGGGTCGAAGTACAATACCACTGCAGCCCAGGCACCCCTGATCGCATTGGCTGGATCAAAGAGACGGCCACCTGTGCATACCAGATGGTCGTCTATACTTCGCGACTCTGCAACGATGTCGTCTTCCAACCACCCAAGGAGGCTCATTTGCACAAGATAGAGTGCGAACAGATCCTCACCGAGGAGGAAGCAAGAGATTGGCACCCAAGCAGTTCAGATGCACCACAGATCGACGATAGCCAGCAGCAACGTATCATGGTCGGCAGAGTTGAACTAGGGGGAAAGAAACTAGTGGGCGGTGACGGCAAGAAGATCGAGCGAGGCAGGATAGTCATGACGCCCGAGGAACAAGCTGAAATCGTCGTCATCCAGAAGGATGGCCAAATCCAGTCACTTTCGACCTCGGAGCTGAAGAAGCTAGAGCTCAACCCAGACGAGGTGGCTGCCTTCCAGAAGGAAATGCAGAAGCTGGCAGGCGGCAACGATTGGAAGATCGAGCGTCTCGGAGATGCCAACGGGCAGTTGTCGCTGAGGGGCGTTGTAGATGCCAAGAAGAAAGGGAAGGAGCAGGTCGAGGATGGGGATGAGGATGACGATGGGCCGGTGGAGGCAGACTTGGACGAAGCTGGCAGTGAGGAGCATTACAGGCATGAATTATGACAGTATTTCATCAGGCCTTTGGAGGCAATCCTCCAATCTATGTGTGTGGGTATCATAATATGCCAAATCCCAACGCCTTACATGCCTTTACTTCTTTCGCCTATCCGCAACTTGATCCTAAGTTGCCCTACGCATTCAACTGGGTATTCCGCTTAATCTTGCTCAACTCCTTACACAGCCCGTCCAAATCCTCCTCACTCACCTCCCCAACCTCGACCTTCCTCTCCAAACTCGGGATCAACGCCTTGGCCTCATCGGCACAACTCGGCACCAAACTCCCCAACTGGCTCCTCTCAAACCTCTCCATCCCCATCGAATAGTTGTTGATCACGCGCTCCGCATCCTCCGCGTCGTTCATCTGCTTGAACACGGCGAACAGATCGAGGTATTCGCGCGTCTTGTAGAGGGTGTCGGTCTCTTTGATGGCGTTGCGCTGTTCTTCGGCCGTGGCGTGCGGGTTGTGTTCGAGCAGGCGCTTTTGGCGGGCTTCGAGCGATTTGGAGAGGATGATGCGCGCTTCGCTGAGGTTGAGGGTCGGGTCGTGGGTGAATTCGCCGATTGCGAGGGTGCGACCGGCTTCCAGGTCGGTGCTGCTTGTTGGGGCGTCGCGGGAGGGCGCGGCGTGGGACATTGTGTGGACTGGACTGGGATAAGGATTTGGCTTGGAGCAGGTGATGCTGGTGGGGAGGGACTGGTAGAGGTTTGGCCTTGAGTAGATCGTGTTCTGGCCTCAGATGCGGAACGTCGATTGCCGGTCAAGTGTGGTTGTGGTAGATTGGGTTGAGAAGGACAAGATGTTGAGCGATCGTGTCATTTAAAGTGGTAACATACAGTGCTTTTAGTAGAGTAGAAGTGACGAGGCGGGCAAGGCGGTGTTTGAACTCCGCTAGCCTCGCGAGGCTCCGCTCATCTCATCTCAGGCTCACGGGCAGCTTCTGGACTTCGTGCTGCCACTCGTTGACTTCGAGCTCAGCATCAACAGATCTATCACCACAAGATCTGTGCTTTGTTCCGAGCATGGAGGGAATGTGTGGTCGATGTCTACGGCTGACACTCAATGGCAGGAACGCTGTTGGCTCTAGGACAAGCCTGCCGCTCAGGAGCTTTTCCACCTCAAGGCCATTCCTGGCACAAGGTGTGTTTGCTGAACGTGAAAGGGCCTACGACGGCATAGCTAACATGGCCTTTCCCAGATGACTCGGCTGACTCTGGAGTCGCATCCTCTGGAAAGCCGATAGCAGACGCGATGAGCCGTGCTAGTCAAGCAAATCCTCGACCACAAGCTCGAGAATCAGCACCAGCACGAAGACCCGTGATACGCCGGACACAAGCCAGCGAAGAAAATACGGATGAGGGACGACCACTTATTCGTCGTACTGCAGACCCTGGCGCCGCTCCCGGCCCTGTCATACGACGAACTGTTCTTCCGCAAGGTCGTCAGAGCGGTCAGAGCGGTCAGAGTGGTCAGCTCTTGCGCCGTACTGCACCTCAATCAGACTCTGGATCTGGCTCTGGTCAAGTCTTGCGTCGCACAGGAGGGCAGCAAGGAGGAAGACCGGGAGGACAAGTTCTCCAGCGCTCTCGGTCACCCACTGGGGCCGCAGGCAGAACAGGTGCACCAGGACGGGGTCGACCACAACGACCACAGGGTCCGAAAACAGACAAACGACGGCGCAGGGCCAAGGAAGGAGAGGAGGACGAAGATAACTCTGCAGCTGTGGAGAAGCTCATGGACGACTTTATCGCCAAACATGTTGATCGCCCACCCAACCCAACCGAGCCTCTACCTTACAACCCTACCAACATCACCCTTGACCATCTCAGAGCCGACTGGCCAAACACAGCCATGACTACATCCGGCATGACCGAGTCAGTAATCCAGAAGATCGAATGGCTAGCTCGCCGTCTACCCCACGGCTACCAGTACCCAGAGCAGATCGCCGAGCACTACCTCAAGGGCAATCTCACCCGCTTCGAGTCAGAGGAGGAGAAGCAGCAGGTCCTGAAGATCGCCGCTGACATGTCAGCCCAGACGAAACTCGAGTCTGACGAGGGCACCCTACACAAGCACGAAACCCCGAGATTCCAGATTGTCGAGGATCCTGCCTTTACCTCCATGGCCGACAAGTCTTCCGACAAGGGCTATTTAGTACAGACTGGTGTGAAGGGTGACTATGGCGAGGTTGAGAAGCAGAGATATCCTTTTATGCAGAACGCGGCCAGAATGCTGAATAACAACGGGAGCTATGGACCCGTGCAGATGCAGAGAGTGCTGGATAGAGTACAATCTCTGATTCCGCAGGGAAGGACTCCTGCCGCCCAGCAGGTCAAGAAGGCATGAATCGGACATGTCAGCAAAGACTGATCGGTCTTGACATGCTACCTGGTGTCTAAGTAGCCTGTACTCAAGCATCAAAGCCTGGTGGTCCGTTCTTGGGGGCACATCAAGCTTACTGCAGTACCAGTCGTCAGCTAGAGCTCAGTGCGCAGTGGAAGACACGATGTCTGAGCTTGCTTGCTCGCCCAGCAGGAAAAACTGGCGGCTAGCGCTTGCCACCAAGACATTCCTTCGTCTGCTTTCGTTCTCTCAAATTCTACCTTGCTACTACGTGAGTCTCAAAAGATTCAAGCTCCTTGCAGACTTTGCCTTTTGACAAGATGTCATACGCCATGCTCTTGCAATTGAGTTGAAACGGGCGGGCAATGGAGAGCTGGGTTCTGAAGACCAAGCCTGCAACAAAACATTCACCGAGGACGGTCCAACACAAAGCCATCAACACGAGGTCATGATGAAGGTTGCAGTTGCCAGAAACTTTCAAATAGGAGATTCATCATCCGTTAGAATTGAGTCGAACACTTTCCCGATTCATCTCCTAGAGTTTGAACTTCTTCAACTATGCTTGTCTCCCTTGCGC
>Ga0210040_10005780_pt1 | contig 15619 bp, 8 predicted proteins | sample CryGeyCG12114_NA_FD_185462 | JGI IMG/M metagenome (GOLD analysis project Ga0210040, IMG submission 185462) | Groundwater microbial communities from aquifer - Crystal Geyser CG19_WC_8/21/14_NA (SPAdes) (version 2) | ecosystem: Environmental > Aquatic > Deep subsurface > Groundwater | place: USA... | reverse complement strand
TAAATAAGGCATAAACCGGCTCGGCATTTTTAGTGCTTAAGAATTCACCTTTGGGGTCCGCCCAAGCATCATCCACACCGCTGGCAACATACAAAGGGCGTGGTGCCATCAAAGCCAGTAACATGTGCTGATCGACTGGTAATTTATCGGCTTGGCCGCTATACTCCTTAAACTTCGGGCTAAACCAATACGGAAACGATTTATTAATGATGGCAATGGTTTCACCAAAGTTACGACGCGCTAAAGCCGCTCCACCTTCGCCGGAATCATTAGACACTACCAAGGCAAAACGGGTGTCGTTGGCAGCGGCCCAAAGCGCAGCTTTACCTAAGCGGGAATGCCCGGTAATTGCTACTTGCTTAGCATTTACATCTTTATCAGTTTCTAGGTAATCCATTATCCGGCTTAAACCCCAGGCCCAAGCCCCGATGGCCCCCCACTCATCTTCTTTTATGCTTAATTCAGATTTCAAGGTAGTCCGAATACCTGTTTTCCAGCCATTGTGGTGATCAGGTTCCAGGTCACCACGGTATACAGTAGCCACGCCGTAGCCGCTGTCCAATATTTCTTCTACTGGCCAGCTTTTAACCGAGGAGCCCCGCGCTGCTTCTGTTGCCCGGTTATTTACAACCCTATCGTTATTGGTATTGGCTAGCCAGCGGGTAGAAAGCATTATACCGGGGTCTGGGTTAACACTGTGGTTACCATTAAAATTGAGGCCGATAAATACCGGAACAGGTTTATTCGCTTTTTTGGGTAGATACAATAGTACTTCCATGCTGGGTGCATCCGCAGCTTGGGTAAAAAATACGGTAACCTGTTTCCGGATGGCTTTTCCACCCAATGCTTCCTTATCAACTGAATTTACCTTAAAATGCATATTTTTTGGCTTACCCGGGAATTTACCATACACATGTTCCTGGAATAATTGCAGCACCGCCGGACGTTGGGTATTTGTCCATTTTTTAGCCGAGGTAATGGTTTTACCATTTGCTGCTTTTAAAGGATCGGGTAAGATATATGCAGTTACCTTCGCTTCGTCGAGATCCGCTCCTCTGCTTTGCGCTACAGCTGAATACAAACCGGAGCTGCTGATTAATCCGGCCAGAAGTACCACTTTATATCTATTAACTTTTATATTTTTGATCACATCCTTCATTAAACCTGATTTAGAATTGTTGCTTTTTGTTGATTTGGTGGGAAATTGAACGGCAAGAGTTAGGAAGTGAAGGACCAGCCATTATTGTGATTTCGCTTAAAACTAAAAAGTCCTTAAGAGGCTGTTTTGATTTTAATTTATAAAAATGTTACGGCTCTAAAACACTCACCTTTTTATCAAAAAAGTGTCTTCAGAAGCAGGTTTACTTATAATTTTTAGTCTCAAAAAAGCTACTTGAAAAGCCAAAATAAGAAATCAAAACAGCCTCTAAAACTATATAACTTTAATTTCCATTACTTCTTTCCCAAGGCAGGCGGAGCAACCATTAAGTCTTCAATAATTTTTTTTACTTCGGCTGGTTTCTGCAATACTAAATAACCATGGTCTTTATCTGTATCGCGCTTCCATTCGTTTTTGCCGGCTTCGTCAATAAAATTGTGCCCGTTATTTTCTACCGTCCAATAATCCTGCGGGCCTCTGATAGCGTATAACATGGCCGTTTGGTCCCAACTCTCGCGGTCTTTGGTTACTTTGTTAACAAACGGATGTTCTTCAAAAGAAGCCCTTACCGGATTATTTTCCGGGGTTTCGGTGAGCAAGCGGCTACCAGTCCGGACTGCTTTTCCAATTTCGTTACCACTATAAACAATAGGGGTAGGCCAGGTTTCCGAGACTAGTTTAGCAGCATCCGGCGCTATTCTTATATTCCATTCCTGGTCTTTCGGAAACCCGGCGCCCATTACTGACAGCAATTTCACTTTCTGTTTCACTAAATCGTGGCCGCTTAATTTGCTGTATTGGTCCGGACCGCTTTTCAATAAATCAGCCACTAATCTTTCGGGACCAACGGCCACGATTACAACACTCTTATTAGGCTGTTTCGCTAAGATCTGGCGGTATAAAGAAATGGCATCCGGGGCATCGTTGCCGTGTTTCAAATCGTGCGGAAAGTTCTGGGCAAGTTTGGTATTGTAGTGGTCGTGTAATTGACCTAGGTATTGAAAACTGCCTTTGTAGGTACCAATAGGAATATCCGGACGGCCATAATAGGTGTTTATCACATCCATGGCTGGTGCCCCCATGGGATCTTGCATCGGGAACATGGTAGCTAATATTTCGGCTTCGCCGTTATCGGCAAATTTATGCAACAATGCCATTACAGCAGCATCATCACAGTCCTGGCCAATATCACTATCCAGAATAACTTTAGTTGGTTTAGTTTTAGCAGAAGAACTAATAGCTTGGGGTTGGCACCCGGCATAAAAGATACTACTACAAATAATGGATAAAAGTAAAATTTTAATACGCTTCATCTTTTAAGGGGTAAAACTTTTGTTTAATAAAATTTTAAATTAACCTGCCCGTGTGATTCTCTTGAAAAACGGAGAGGTAGAATTAAATTGATTTGAAATAAAACAGCAGGCACCCTTAAAAATTTAGCATGCCTGCTGTTTAAACTAGACCAATATAAACTTACCAGTTAAGATTCTGACCTAAATTTGGATTTAAAGCGCCTTCGTTTATAGGCAGCGGCCATAAGTAATCGCGGCTAGGATCAAACCGCCGGAATTGTGCACCTTGTAGCAATAAATAGCCTTCCGGATCAAGTTGCACGGCTACAGTAGAGGGAAATTCGTTCCGGAAATAATACATCCCCAGAACTGGCTTGGGTAATTCTATTTCGGCTGTTTTCCAGCGGATAAGATCCCAATACCGGAAGCCTTCCATAGCTAATTCTACCCGGCGTTCCCGGCGGATTTCCTCCCGCATATCCAGGTTATTGGCTGTAACAAAACTATTAGTCAGCATGGCTACGCCGACCCGCTGGCGTAATGGGTTTATAGTTAATTCTAAGTCGGCATCGCTAATGTTACCTTGCAGTTCAAAGGTTGCTTCAGCATAAATTAACAGTATTTCGGCATACCGTATTATCGGCCGATCGATAAAGGAACGGCTGTTTACCCAATCGTTACGTTCGAAATATTTACGGGTACCAAAGCCGGTCCGTTGAAACTGGAGGGGCGGTATGGTATAGGTGGTGGTAGCCGAAGTATAAGGGTCGCCGCGTTTAAAGAAAGTAGCGGCTAAGCGATCATCCCGGCCAGTATATACCTCTGCCGAAGCAGTAGGTGTCTGGTGGGTGGGCGATTGGGTTATAGGCAAACCATCTTTCATGAGGTAGCTATCAACCAGGCTTTTGGTGCCGTTTAAAGCCCCGGTTTCGACGTTGCGGGAAAAATTATGATTTACAACATTGTTGGTGTGATTTATACCAAATTGTTTAACTAAAATATTTTCGCGGTTCTGGCGACCTTCACCGGCGTATTGAAATAAATTAAAATAATTGGCAAATAAATCATGTTGGCGGCTATCCATTACGGCTTTAGCGGTTTCCCGGGCAATGGTTAGATGTTTTACCGGTTCGCCGTAATTATGAAATTTAGAGCGGGTACCTTCAAAAAGCGCAATCCGGGCTTTTAGGGCCATGGCTGCCGTATTAGTAATGCGGCCGTAATCGGCGCTGGCTAAGGCGGTAGGCGTTGGCAGCGTAGCAGCAGCATAATCTAAATCCTGATAAATTGCTTCCAACACTTCGGCGCGGGGCGCAGGAGCAGCCGTTAACTCCGGCGAATTATTTTGTAGCGGTTTCATTATAAGGGGTACATTGCCGTAGCGCTGTAATAACTGCACGTAAGCCCAGGCCCGGAAAAAACGAGCTTCAGCTATGTACCGGTTCTGGACAGCAGGGGCAGCTGGTACAATAAGGGCCTTTTCCATAATATTATTGGCCGCCCGAATAATACGGTAAGGATCGTTATAATCGGCATTGGCCGTAGCCGGCGCCTGGCGGGATCCATCACTAATGTTATTAGCCGCTACGCCAAAGGCATCATCCGACCAGGTATCTTCGGTAGTAGGACCCGGTAAAAACGTGTATAAGTAATTAGTAGCGGATTTCAAATCACTTTCTGAACGCCAGAAAGAAGGATCGGCAAGCTGCGTTTCAGGAATGCGGTCTATATCACAGGCGGTAAAGCCCAACAGCAACCCCAACATATATAAGAAAGGAAATTTTATTATTCTCATTTTATATTTTTTAAAAGAAATTAAATTACTTAAAAGGTTAAGTTAAGCCCCAACGCCGCGGTGCTGAAAAACGGATAAGCCGAACCCGTATTATGAGCCTGTTCCGCATCTAAGTACCCTTGAAACTTGCCTAAACCTGTAATAGTGAGTAGGTCTTGGCCGGTAAAGAAAACGCGGGCTCGGGAAACCCGAATTTTTTGGGTTAAGGCAGCAGGCACCGTGTACCCAACCTGGATGTTTTTAAGTCGTAGGTATTTGGCATTTAACACCCATTTATCGGAAGCTAAATAGTTGTGCCGGCCGCCTAAATAAGGGCGAGGGAACAAAGCATTGGGGTTTTCGGGGGACCAGTAATCACTATGAATAGCTAAGGGCATTTGCCAGGCAAATGGCAATGGCTCCAGTACATCGCTGCTAGGTATAAAATTACGTTTGCCTACACCCTGGGCAAAGATCGATAAATCGAATCCTTTCCAATCCATGGCCAGGTTAATACCAAATAAATAGCGGGGCTGGGTAGTACCCAGGTATACCAAGTCGCCAGGTTCATCGGGGGTACCTTTGCCTACGTTAATCCGCTCATCGCCATCTCTATCCACGTATTTAACATCGCCTAATCCGGCCCGGCTATCCTGAAAAGTCCATCCTTTTACCTCATCTTCAGAAGTAAAATAACCGGCAGTTTGGTAGCCCCAAAGGGTATTAAGCGGATAACCTTCAAGCCGTTGCGTGGTGCCTAATCCTATAACGCTGTTGTTAGAATATTTAATTAATTCGTTTTGGTTGTCAGATAAATTAAAGGCCACCGAATAATTAAAGCTATTGCCCAATGTATTCCGGTAACGCAATTCGGTTTCCCAACCCCACGATTTTAATTCGCCAATATTTCTTCTGGGCGTGCCTGCATTTGAACCTGACATAAAGGATGGAATGCCCGCGCCAAATACTGCTGGCAATTGTTCGACTACGAGCATATTGCGGTTATATTTTACGTAGTAATCGGCACTAAATTGTAGCTTATTATTAAAGAACCCCAGGTCCAGGCCTCCGTTATAAGTTTCGATGGTTTCCCAGGATAACTCGACCGAAGGTACTTGTTGCTGGGCAAAGTAAGTGGCGCGGGTTTCGGGCGTGCCAAGTACCAAATTATTACCGCGGTTTAACAAAGGCAAATAATCATAATTGCCAAAATCTGAGGCTCTTGCGCCTCCCAGGGTACCATAAGAACCTCTGAGTTTAAACTCAGAAAAGAACGGCATTGGTTGGCTAAACCACGATTCGCGGTGCAGGTTCCAGCCAGCCGAGGCCGATGGAAATACTTTTGCCCGCAAACCGGGAGCCAATATGGAGCTTTCGTCTACCCGCAAGGTAGTTTCAAAAAGATACTTGCCGTCGAAGTTATAGTTAAACCGCCCAAAAACGGATTGAAAAGCATAGGTTTGAATATTTTGATTATTGGTTTTGGTAAGGTCATCGCCCAGCGTGAGTGCCGGTAAATCGTTGCTTACCAAATTGCTGGTCCGGGTTTCTACCCAAGCGTCCCGAGAATCTTCGTATTGATAACCTGCCAGCACATGAAAATTATGTTTGCCGCCTAGGGTTAAATCATAATCAGCCAGGAACTGCAGGTTTTTGTTATTGTTGCGCTCATTTCTGACCTGGTAAAAATTAGGATTATTTAAGCGCGAGGCCACGCCGGTACGGTTGTACATCTCTACGGTGCGGTCAAATATTTCGCGGTCGCCGAAACGGTATTGCGTGCCGTATACGGCTCTTAGTTGTAAGCCTTTTACTACATCTTTCAGACGTAAGGTAAATACCCCGTCGAAAAAATTACGGGTGTAATTATTATACCCGCCCGATTCTAGTTCGGCATAAGTTTGGGCTGCTTGGTAGTTGTAACGTCCTTCAGGAGTGAAAGTAGGAAAACGATTCCGGCTATTTCGGTATAAAAAGTGCAACAAAGCACCACCGTTACCATTGATATTGTTGCTACTACTTTCTATTTCTTGCAAGGTATAGGACATCCGGGAATCTAACGACAGGTGTTTAGTTAGTTGCGCGCCCAGGTTAAGCCGGCCATTTAAGCGGTCGTTGCGGTCAGGGCCTACTTTAAACATGCCTTGCTTATCGTAGTAGCCCACCGAAGCCATAAAATTGAATTTTTCGGTACCACCCCGAACCGAGAGGTTGTGGGTTTGCATGGCCGTAGTTTTACGCACCACCTGATCAATTATACTTTCGGTGTTATAATACAGGTAGTTATTCGTATCAGCCGGGTTAATAATATAAGGCGTGGTTTTATCTTTAAAAAATCCGATTTCCTCATCAGTATAGTACGCTCCCTGGCCAGCTTGGGCATACGCATAATTCACGTATTCGGCTTCTTGCCAGGTTTCCATACGCTGCGGCAGGTTTATGGCCCGGTCAAATCCAATTTGAGTGGAGTAGTCGAAAACTATTTTGCCGCTTTGCCCTTGTTTAGTCGTTATTAAAATTACCCCGCCGGCGGCCTGGGCACCATAGATGGCTGCAGCAGCGGCATCTTTCAGGATACTAATGCTGGCCACATCGTTCGGATTCAAGGTTTGCAGGTTAACACCGGGGCTGGCTACCCCATCAATTACCAGCAGGGGGTCTATATTCCCGTTGGCTGTGGTGACCCCCCGAATTTGGATGCCAAGACCTTCGCTGCCTGGCTGGCCAGTAGTCCGGGTAATATTTAAACCGGGGGCAACGCCTTGCAAAGCTGTGGCTACGTTGGCAACCGGCCGGTTTTCGAGCACTTCCGAACTAACCGTAGAGACAGCACCCGTTAGGTTTTCTTTCTTTTGGGTACCGTAACCCACTACTACTACTTCTTCTAAAGATTTGGCATCCGGAGCTAGTTGTATATTAACTGTCGTTCTGTTATTTACCGGAACTTCCTGGGTAGTATAGCCAATAAAAGAAACTACCAAAACACTCCCGGCATCATTTACATTCAGAGAAAAATTGCCATTGGTATCGGTTACAGTTCCATTAGTAGTGCCTTTTTCTAGCACGGTTACTCCTGGCAAGCCCTCTTTACCATCGGTTATCCGGCCGGTAACGGTTACAGCCATTGAGGCAGCAAGCTGATTGCTGTTTCCGCTACTTGTTTTAGAAGTAAATTGGATTATACCTGTAGGTGGCGCAATCTTGCTGTTTTTAGATTCATTAAAAGCTAAGTCCTGACCTTGAACCGTGTTAAACAAGAGGCCATAAAGCACAAGACAGGAACTAATCTGGCGTATCTTTTTTTGCATATAAATTAATTAATTAGTGGTGATTTTTTTTATTATCTAAGCAGACAGAAGCAGCAATATTCATTCGCTTTTTCCTTAAAATTATCAATATTTTAATTTTGTATTAACCCTATTCTCTTTTTTAAAAATAAATATTTTCGTAACAACAAATTATCGCAGTACAGTACAGTACAGTGCAGTGCAATTTAAAAAATTAAATAGAATTAACAAATGAGTAAAACAAACTTTTCTCTTCTTAAAGCATGTTTTATTTGAAATAAATTATGGAATATACTTTGTAGGCTATATCAAAGATTAGTTTTTAGATGGATGCTTCCTAGCTATTGGTGGATAAATTACCGGGCTACAATTAGCAGGGACAAACCTACTAAATAACATAGAAGCATCATATTAAGAAGCTTGTAAGTACCTTTAGGAGCCTGTTTAAACTCTTGCCAAATGTAAATTCCCCAGATGGCAGCTATAACGGTGGCTCCCTGCCCCAAGCCATACGAGATAGCTGGGCCGGCCTGATCGGCGGCAATAATACTGAACAACATGCCAACGCACCAGATTCCTCCCCCGAATATACCAGTTAGGTGACTTCGAAAAGTACCCCGGAAATAATCGCCATAAGTAACGGGCGTTCCTATAAAGGGCCATTTCATGAGCAAGGTATTAAACAAAAAGTTACTGAGGAAAACACCCACCGCGAAAACAAATACTGCTGTATAAGGGCTAAGTTTACCTGCTTCTGGCACCAGAAAATCAAGGAACATGGAATCAGCCACATACTTATAAAAAAGCCCCATCAAACAGCCGCTAATTACGGCTAGTACTAACCCTTTTGCCGACACATGCTTATTTTCCCGGGTCAGGTTACGATAAGCCTTGGCATTAAGAAGTATAGCCACCACGATTAGGGCCACGCCACTAAACAGTACAGTAGCATTACCCACCGGCAGATCCAAGTAGTTAATCACCACTCCTATAACTAAGGCTAAACCAACTCCCACCGGAAAGGCCACGGCCATACCGGCAATGGAAATAGCTGCACTTAATAAAATATTAGATACATTAAAAATAATACCTCCCAGCAAAGCCGAAATAATACTGGCTCTATCTGCTTGCTTTATATCCAGTAAAAAAGAGCGTCCACCTTCACCTATACTGCCCAAAGTAAAAGCGGCTAAAACGGCTAACAGTAAAATACCAATTACATAATCCCAGTAAAAGAGCTCAAACCGCCAGTTTTTGGCTGCCAGTTTCTGGGTATTCCCCCACGAGCCCCAACAAAGCATGGTAATAAAACAAAACAAAACGGCTAGCGAATAAGAAGGTATAATAAACATAGAGGTGGATGTTTCGGGTGGAACAATTATAGATCAGGAAAATTAAGAATGAAGAACCGATACCAAAGGTATGGCATCTACTTCGCGCCGATACGGAATAGAAGCCTGCGCGCCCATGCGGGTAACGGATATAGAGGCGGCTTTACAGGCAAAAGCAACCGCTTGCTGGAGCGGCTGCTGTTCCGCTAAAGCTACTGCTAATGCCCCGTTAAAGCAATCGCCGGCAGCTGTGGTATCTATGGCTGTTACGGGCGGTGCCGGTATCAGCTCAGATACTTTATCATTATGCAAATAGGCCCCTTTCGATCCTAGGGTTAATATCACATTACAAACGCCCATGGCCTGTAGCTTGCGGGCGGCCAGCTCTGCCGTAGTTGCATTGGTAACTTTAATACCGGTCAATAATTCGGCTTCACTTTCATTGGGAGTTATCAGGTATAAAAAACTTAGGAGTTCCGGTGAAAGCACTTGAGCCGGAGCCGGGTTTAAAAGCACCCGCAAGCCTTTTTCGTGGCTGCGTCGAATAGCATATTCTACGGTAGGAAGCGGTATTTCTAACTGCAACAGCACTATAGCATTTTCTGGTATTGATTCCAAAGCAGTTTCAACTTCGTAATGAGTTAATTTGCTGTTGGCACCAGGAGCTACGGCAATACTATTTTCGCCTTGGGCATCCACATTAATTAAAGCAACGCCGGAAGCATGTTCAGCATCGATGTTAATGAAGGCAGTATTTATTTTTTCCCGCTGAAATTGCTGAATAGCCTGTTTGCCAAATACATCATTCCCTATTTTAGCGATAAAAGACACTTGCCCCCCTAAACGGGACGCTGCAACTGCCTGATTAGCACCTTTGCCACCCGGGTTCATCAAAAAAGCCCCGCCCATCACTGTTTCACCCGGAACAGGCAGCTTTTCAGTTTTGATAACCATATCGGTATTAGAACTCCCAATAATATAAATTTTATTTTCTACAGGCATTTCTAAAGTATCTTATGCAATAATCTTTTATTCTTTTTATTCAAGTTTAATCATTCCTACAATCAGAAACCATCCAAATTATTTCCTATTTCGCTAAAGCTGATTAAAATAGAAGCGATAAAATGTTTGCATAAAGCTTAACTATTAAACATTTTAAAAAATATTTAATAGTTAAGCTACAAATACCTCAAATAAATTTAGAATTATTTGAATTCAATAGCTATTCCTATGATAACTGTTAATGCTTTTTTGCTGGTAAAATATTTTGTTAAAACCGGAAACCTGTACTTTTGGCTGCACACCAGCTGCGATATAACTGTACCTACTTCTCTTAGGTATTCCAGAAAATATGCTTCTATGGATATTAAAGTTTAGAATGGCTATGGCAAAAAAAAGCCCGCCCCATTAAGGGCAGGCCTACAACTTTAAATATTTCAGGCTCCAGAATTAAATCATAATCTGTTGCCTTTATTTTAAAAAGCTTTATTTAATTACGGATTAAATCAATAATTGCAAAGTGATTATCACCATTACTTTTCAGGCCCACTTTGCCTATATCAGAAATTATAGCCGAACTGGTTCTGAAGGCAAAATCTAAGGCAATTTGCACCTCTGGCTCTCCCGGAGGAGTTACCCAAACACTATATTTTCTGTTTGGTAAGTCAGCAATCATTCTTACGTGGTATTTTGTGTCGGCAATATAAGGTATGCTTATCAATTTGGCATAATCGCCCCCGTTTCTTACATCAAAGAAACCATTGGGTGCCAATCTAACTGCCATTGGGTAACTACCAAATCCGGTTACGGTTATAGGCGTGCCGGTAAAGCCCATTAATCCATCAATACTATTCAGAGCGGGAGTTACATCGTAATTAATGGTAACAATACCATTAGCCCCTCTACCTAAAGAATATACGCCCGCAGTAAAAGAAGCTTTAGAATTCCAGCCCGGCTGAGGGGCCAATATAATAAAAGAAGTATTCGACTCATCGTACCCATCCTGGGGTAAACCCTTGGGTTCCATTACCCTTATTTTAGCCTGCATGTTTAAAATAGCCGGCAAGATTACCGCTTCGGAACCATCATTCTCGGTATTACTTACCAAAGTAGTCCAGGTGGCTCCGTTATCGGTAGTAAGATCGATATTTACATTACCCACTTTACCAGTGCTAGACCAGGTAACCGTGGTGGGGGAACTGCCTTCACCGGCAGCCAGAGTTTGGCCGCCATTGGGGTAAATAACTGTAATGCTAGGCTTAGGAGCACCCCTTTCGTAGCCCGGAGACCGGTAATTCATACCGGCCACACTAATACCACCTATCTCGTTGGCCACTACATAATCACCTTCGGCGGGTATACCGTATACCATTGAAAACCAGGCAACATCGCTTTCCGGGTATCCTTTTCTATGGCCGGCAGGAGAAACCCAGAAATCGCTTAAAGTTAGGCTGGTGGTACCGCCCGCGCGGTAAATGGTATACCCCTGGGTGCTGGTACGCAGAACGTTTACATGCCGAAAATCAGCAATTTCAGTTTTATTGTCGCCAAACTGTAATGGCTGCATCATAAAGCCCTGGTAGTCGGTTTCACCGGTAAGATAATCAACATAGAAATAAGTTGGACCACCCCAGTTTTGAATAATGTCCGGATGGAAGGTGCCGGGGGCAGTATAATTAGCCGCTTCAGCCGCATTTCCGCCTACGTCATCAATTCTACAGTTTTGAAATTGGAAAGTACAGCCAATATTCCGGGAATCCAGATTTATTCCTTCCATGCCACCCACATTATCAGGAGCGGCATGCGCCCAAACACCTTCTATGTGTAAAACACCTTTCCAGTTTTTGAGGTACAACGAACGACGGCTATTCCCAACATTTCCGCTCGCCATTTCAATTTCGCCGCCTTTAATAAAGATATGCCGGGCGCCATTACCATTAATATCCAGTCCTTCTGTTAATTTAGAATCAAAAACCACAATCATATCCCGGTCGGGCGTACCGTTTACAACGTTGTTGGTACCGCCTACATGAACCACAATAGGATCTTCGAGTTCTGGCGGAGCCCAATGCAGTTTTATGCGTTCCCGTTCCAGGTTTTGTACATTACCACTTTCCTCCAATTTTATTCCTTCCGGAGCTAACAGGTCTTTACCGCAACCGCCCAGAAATAAACAAGCGGTTAGGGCAAAGCTTAACAAGATGTTGATTTTTTGCATGATTTTTAGATTATGTAATTTATTTTAGTTAAAAAGTTGAACAGAGTTGATTTTTAGTTCCAGTGCGCCGAAGCAACCAACCATAAATAAGTTGTTTCTTTTGACGCACCGGAAGAGACAAATTATGGCTATTATAGGCAGGTCGCGGGGTTCATTTTTTACCAAATTCCTGTGCGCTGGTCAGTTTTAAAATTTAGATTTGGAGTGTTGACCCAGTTTGCTGCCTGCTTTTGCGCAAGCGGTATAGTAAAACCACGCTACGGTTGCGGCTTACCAGTGCGATACGGTATGGTTGGTTATAGTAAACAAACCATTGCTGTTACTATGCAAGCCTGCTTTTCCTAAATCGGTTACAAGCGGCGCATCGGTTCTAAAGGCATAGTTCAAGGCTATCTGGGTCTCAGTACCTCCTAAAGGCGTTACCCAGGCACTGTAGGTTTTTGTGCTTAAATTGGCCAGTATGCGAACGTGGTATTGCGTGCCGGCGGTATAGGCCACATTGTTTACTGCCGCGTAATCAGAACCGTTGCGGGCGCTAAAATTACCGTCGGTGTAAACCCGTACCATTACGGGGAAGCTGGCGTAACCGGTGGGGCTTACTGCACTGCCGGTATAACCAACTTGGGCATCTATATTATTGCTGTTGGGCGTAATATCAAAATTAAGGTCTACGGTGCCGGTATTGCCGCTACCTAAAGATTGTACGCCTGCCGAGAAGGAGGTATTAGAAGACCAGGTTACCGGGGCTTCGTAACCCGGCGAAACATAATTCATACCGGCTACATTTAAACCACCGGTTCCGTTACCCGCCACGTAGTCAGTTCCAGCAGGTAATCCATAGGCAATGGCATTCCAGGTGGGGTCGCTATGGGGATAACCTTTATTACTTCCACTGGGAGCTATCCAAAAGTCTTTAAGCATTAAACTAGAAGTACTGCTCCCCCCCACGCGGTAAATGGTATAGCCCTGGCTGTTGGTACGGTTAATATTTACATGCCGCCAATCGGCAACTAAGGTTTTGTTCGAGCCATATTGTAAAGGTTGCATCATAAAGCCTTGGTAATCGGTTTCGCCGGTCAGGTAATCGATGTTGTAAAAGGTAGGGCCGCCCCAGTTTTGCAGTACGTCCGGGTGAAAAGTGCCGGGTGCAGTGTAGTTGGCGCGTTCGGCATCATTGCCTCTTACGTCATCTATGCGGCAATTTTGCATCTGGAAAGTACAACCTAAGTTACGGGAATCAATATTTACGCCTTCAATACCATTGTTGATGGCCTCGGCATGCGCCCATACGCCTTCAATGTGTAAAACTCCTTTCCAGTTTTTCAGGTACATGGCCCGGCGTTCTCCGCCAATTGGGATGTGGATTTCACCACCTTTTACCACGATGTTGCGCGCGCCATTGCCATTGATATTCAACATTTTGGTTAATTTAGAGTCAATAATAACCAGGATGTCGCGGTCGGGGGTACCGTTAACAGTAGCATTTGAACCTCCTAATCGAATGGTAATCGGGTCGACCAGGGTGGGAGGAGCCCAATGTAAAAGTCGGCTTTCTTGTAAAAAACTTTCTTCTTGTTTACTTACTTGCATTTCTTCTGGGGCAAGCAGGTCTTTTCCGCAACTGCTAAGTAATAAGCAAGCGGCAACGGCAAAACGGAATGCGCGGTTAACTTTTTTCATAAACATTAAGCTGGTTAGAAGATGAATACTAAAATTATTTATGGTGGAAATTGGTAATGAACACTTGCTATTAATTCTGGACTTAGTAATTGCTGTCTTTAAGTATTCGAAACCTAAACATCTGAACCAAAATCAATAGAAAACCAACACTAACTTATTTCGGCAAAACGCCTGCAAAGCCCTGCTGTAAGTAGGTTTTTGCCGCGATCCTGGCTACTTAGTTTATCTACATTTCAGCAAGTTTATAGCTTAAATAATTACCGCTTGGTTATAGCCTCTTTAGCAGGACCCGCACAGCTCCAGCACACGTATTTAAATTTCCACGGCATTCCTATAATTTATCATCTGGATTATTGCCATTTATTATACCCAAGTTTATCTTTTTCAATAAATTTAAAAAACCAAACAATTAGTAAAAAGGTTAAACCAACAGGCTAAACAATGAATAAAATTGGGCTTAACTCACCGGGCAATTTGAATTTTTCTAAAAATCACAATTCCTTGAAGCAGATTTAATCATTAAATATTAATTTTATTCAAACCTGATAGCTATTTCTATGGTAAACCTTAGCGCTTTATTTTCGCTTATAAATTCACTTTCTAAGTCCGAAAAACGATATTTCCGGCTATTGGCCTCGCCGCAGAAAGGTGAAAAACTGTATCTGCAACTCTTTAACTGTTTAGAAAAATATGACGCTTTCGACCTGCAGTTGCAAGAAGAGCTAAAGGTGTTGTTTCCGGGAACTACTATTGAACCCGCCCGAAAACATCTATACCGGATACTTATGCGCAGTTTGCGCCAGTTCCATACCGAGAATGAAATTGATGTGCAGGTATTTAATTTAATTCAGGATAGTAGAATTCTTTTAAACCGGGGTTTGATTGAGCCGTGTTTCGACCAGCTGGAAAAAGCAAAACAACTCTCGTTGCGGTACGAAAAGTTTAATATGTATATTCAGGCGGCCCGCCAGGAGTTGCAATACTTAATTCAACTGCAGTTCGAAGGCTTAAAAGAATTTAAGTTGATTCAGAAACAGGAAAAAATAAGAGAACTTTTAGAATTTGAGAGTACGCTACACCAACATGCATCGCTTTACGAAGTATTGCTGCTCCGTTATTGGAATAACGGACCGGTTAGAAGTTTATTAGATAGCACCCGGCTTAATGACTTATTATTGGAGGAGCATTATATTCTTAATAGCAGCCGGTTTCAGGTATTCGAGTCGCATCAGTTGCATTTACATTTTCAATCGGTGTACTTTTTAATGGCCAATGATGTAGAGAACAGTCTTAAAACATTTTATGAGTTAGATACTTTATTCAAGAATCATTCGCATCTCTGGAAAAACACCCCTATTTATTATGTTCACCTGTTACATGGCATTTTGCAAACTTTGCGGCGAATGGAACGCTGGGAAGATATGACTTATTTCCTAAATCAGCTTAGCAATATTCCCGCTCTTTCCGAGAACCTGGCCCTTCACATTAGATACCAGGCCTTGGAACACGAACTTTACCGGGCGATAAATACCAAAAAATTAGATTTGGCTATTAGTTTAGTGCAGAATTCAATGAATAAAATTCAGCAGGAGATAGTTCGGCTTCCCTTACAAATACAAGCGCAATTTTGGCTAACTACTTCTAGGGCCTGGTATGGTATAGAGAATTACACCAACGCCTTACAAGCTATTAACCAGGCATTAAATTTACCTACCAATTCCACTAACCGCCTTTTATATGTATGTAGCCGTTTAATGAATTTGCTTATACATGCTGCTTTGGATAATAAGGATTATCTATATTATGAATTACGGTCCATTGAAAGAAAACTTAAAGCAAATGATACTTTGTTTCAAACCGAAAGATTTGTTATAGATCT
>Ga0210040_10005779_pt1 | contig 15620 bp, 7 predicted proteins | sample CryGeyCG12114_NA_FD_185462 | JGI IMG/M metagenome (GOLD analysis project Ga0210040, IMG submission 185462) | Groundwater microbial communities from aquifer - Crystal Geyser CG19_WC_8/21/14_NA (SPAdes) (version 2) | ecosystem: Environmental > Aquatic > Deep subsurface > Groundwater | place: USA... | reverse complement strand
TTCTCGTGATCCAGAACCATCCGCACCGCCCGCTCGCGGACTTCTGGCGCATACTTGTTCGTCGTCTTGCTCATACAGGCTCCACCTTCTCAGGAGTTGGAGCCTCCGACAAACCCGGCGCGGTTCAGTCAGGTTACTCGCGCTGATTGTGACTACCGTCAGCCGATCAGCCTAGTTTGCCATGCCGACCCAGTTCTGGTCATTCACCGGTCTGCAGTCGCTCCCCAGAAGCGGACGCTCATTCATACGGCTCGAAAAATCTTCGGAAGGCGCTCGCCGGTCCCAAACGCCTGAACGATACGGTTCACGAGGCCCGTCAGGCGAGCTTGTTGTGGCTTTCTCAAGCGACTGGGGAAGGTACATCGCCGCGACCACACCAAACAATTCGCGAGCACCGGCATCAACGAGCCAACCGCTAGTGCGTCGGCAACGATCGCACGTGGCTGGAGGATAATACCCCGGGCGGCGACAGCCGCAGGAACGAGCGTGCGAACGTCGTCGATGCGGAGGATGCCAACTGTTCGCCTGGCCACTCGCCGGGCTGGACTTGCAAAGTATTCTCGCGCCTAATCGGTCAGGCAAGATGCTTCCGGGGGGATTACGAAGAGTGGCAATCAATCCGACGGACGGGCAGGGCGCGACAACGTCCGTGTTCCAAAGCAATTTGCCCATCGACGAAAAGCTGGATCGCGCCCGGACGGAACTGCTCGACCTGTCCGCCCGCAACCGACTGCTCAACATGCCGCGTTCCTCGAAGGGCGCCAAGGCCGTCGAGATTGTCGACGAAGTCAGCGCCGAGGTGTTCCGCCTGCTAGTCGGTGAGGGACGCCCCTTTACCTTCTTAGCCGGCAAGGCCGCGTCGACCGGCGAGCCGGTCGACGGAGAGGCGCCGGAGGAAGGTCAGGACGAGATCGCCGACCTCGCGCAGCCCGAGGACGACGTCGCGAACGAGCGCGGCGTCTTTTCCCGTCACGCCGACACGCGCCTGCAGACCCGGCTCACCCCCAAGGGGCTGCAGAAGCGGCTCCTCGATCTTTACTTCGACGCGCGAACGCTGGAGGAGGAGCAGGGCGTCAACATCCTCTATCTCACGCTAGGCGCACTGAAGTGGGTGGATCCCGGCAACGCCGCCAACGTGCGCTACGCACCCCTCGTCCTCGTCCCGGTGCAGCTGGAGCGCGGCAACGCCGGCGAGAAGTTCAAGCTGAGGATGCGGCAGGAGGACTACGCGTCGAACCTGTCCCTCGAGGCCTTCCTCGACCGCGTGCACGGCATCCGGCTGCCGGCCTTTGAAGCAGGCGAAGCCTTCGATCCGAGCCCGTACTTCCGCGAGGTTGCGGACGCGGTATCGGCGAAGCCGGACTGGGAGGTGCAGCCGGAAGTCATCGTCCTAGGCTTCTTCTCGTTTGCCAAGTTCCTCATGTACCGCGACCTCGATCCGCGGAACTGGCCGCAGGACGGCAGGATCACCGACCGTCCCCTCGTGCGCGGGCTGCTGGCCGACGGCTTCGAAGGCGCCGAGGGGATGATCCCCGAGGACGCGAATGTCGATCCATTCATCCCGCCGTCCGAGATGCTCCACATCGTGGACAGCGACAGCTCACAAGCCCTCGCGGTCCACGAGGTCCGGCGCGGCCGCGACATCGTCATCCAGGGCCCGCCCGGGACCGGCAAGAGCCAGACCATCGCCAACATCATCGCGTCGTCCGTCGCCGACGGCAAAACAGTCCTGTTCGTGGCCGAGAAGATGGCGGCACTCGAGGTGGTCAAGCGCAGGCTGGACGCAACCGGCGTCGGCGACGCTTGCCTTGAGCTGCACAGCAACAAGGCCAACAAGAAGGCGCTGCTCGAGGAGCTGCGACGCACCTGGGAGCTGGGAGCGCCCAAGCGCCAAGATGCCGGCAGCCTCCACGCCCGCCTTACGGCCGCTCGGGACCGCCTGAACGACCACGCCCGTCGCATGCACGCGACGCACTCCGCTTCGGGCCTCACGCCGTTCCAGATCGTTGGACAGCTGTGCCGGCTGCGGCTGGACGGCGAGAGGCCCAGCGACATGGTGCTGGCGAAGCCGGAGATCTGGTCGGCCGACGAGTTCGCGGAACGGCACGGCGTTGTCGGCGATCTCGCCGAGCGCATCGACGCGATCGGACGTCCCGCGGACCATCCTTGGCGAGGCGTCGGCCTGTCTTCGATCCTGCCGACCGACGTGGAGCGCCTGGAGGAGCGGCTCGCGGACTTGGTCGCACGGGTCGCCTCACTCGACGACGGGCAGGCGGGGCTGGCGGCGACGTTGGAACTTCCGCCCGTCGGGACGCTCGGCCAGCTCCCATCCCTGCTGACCCTCGCGGCAAGGATCGCCGGAACCCCGGACCTCGACGGCCCGGCGATGGCGCACGCGGTCTGGGGGGACCGGGTCGACGACCTCGACCGTCTTCTCGCCACCGGCCAGCGCCACGCCTACCTGAGCGAGCAGCTGAAGCCCTTCGTGTCGGAGGCAGCATGGACCGCGGATCTCACGGAGACGATCGCGGCGCTCGCTTCCCTTCCCGCGACCTTCGCTTCGGATGACTTTAGGCAGGTGGAGGCGCTGGCCTCCCTTCTGCCCCGCGTCCAGGCGGAGCTCGGCGCTCTGGCCTGGACCATCGGCCGGGACGCTCCGACGACGCCCGAAGACGCCAGACGCCTCATCGCCGTCGCTGAGCGCGTAGCCGATGCGCCTGAGGCCGACGCCGAGGCGTTCGCCGCCGACGTCTGGACGTCGGGTGTCGAGCGCGCCGCCGACGTCGTTGACGCGGTCGTCATCCATGAGGAAGCCGTAACAACGACTGCGGGTCGGCTCACCGAAGTAGCCTGGAGCACCGACCTGTCTTCCGCGCGTTCAACGCTGGCTTCGCACGGCAACAGCCTGTTCCGCGTCGTGAGCGGCGGGTGGCGCCGCGCCAGCAAGCTCGTCCGCTCCGCCCTGACCGCACAGGACACTCCACTCGAGGAGACGCTGGAGCTCCTGGATGCACTCGCGCGCGGTCAGGCGGCGAGGAGGACGATTGAAGCCGAGGACGCGTTCGCGCGGTCGGCGTTCGGAAGCGAGTGGCGGAGTATCCGGTCATCGTCGGCTCCTCTGCTCGGCGTCGTCGAGTGGATGCGCTCGCTACGCGGGCTCGGCGCCGAGCCGCGCATAGTCGCCGCCAGCCGGCCTGACCGCACGGAGGTCGGTATGCGGGCCGGACGCGCGTCCGTCCTCGTCGATCAGGTGCAACCTCTTCTTGAGCAGCTGTGGACAGGGCTCGGCGCCAGCCAGTCTCTCGCTTTCGGTGACGCGCTCGCCCCGGGCCGCGCGGACCTCGTCGCGACCATGACGTTTGTGGCCCGGATCCACGCAGCCGACGCTGCGAGCGCGGCGGCGCTCACGAATATCGCGACTGGACTCGACGACCGCAGGAGCAGGCTGGCTGACCTGAAGGAACACCAGATCAAGACGGCGAAGCTGGAGCAGGCCTCTGAGCTTGGCGCCGCCGCCTACGGTCGGGCCTGGCGCGGTCCGGCCTCCGATTGGCGCGGCCTCCGCTCGGCCGCCGACTGGATCCTGGCCAACGGAGATATCCGCCTGCTGACCAGCCGCATTGACGACCGCGGGGCGCTCGCGGCGGATGCGGAGGCCATCCACGGCGACGCGGCTTCGCTTGCCTCGGACCTCGAGGTGACGTTCGAGCAGCTCCGGCTCGACCTCGCCGTCGCGCTCGGCGCCGACGATCTCCCCGCCGTTCCGCTGAAGAGCCTGCGCGCTCATCTGGAGAGCTGGCGCTCCTCGGGCGAACGGCTGTTCCAGTGGACCGCCTACCGTGACCGGGCGGAGCGCGCCTCGACGCTCGGCTGCGAGGACGTTGTGCGGCGCCTCGCCGATGGCCGCCTGACCACAGATGGTGCCCTGCCGGCCTTCGAGATGAGCTACTACGAGGCGGTCTACGCTGACCAGATTCGCCACGATCCCGATCTCGGCACCTTCGACGGCACGCTGCACGGACGTCTTGTGCGCGAGTTCGCGGAAATGGACCGGCAGCGCATCTCGACAGCCAGCTTCGAGGTTGTGCGCGCGCATCACGACAGGGTGCCCGCGCGCGACGGCGGCTCGGTCGGCCCGCTGGGCGTGCTGAGGGGGGAGATCGCGCGCAAGCGCGGCCACATGCCTATCAGAAGGCTGATGGAGAAGGCTGCGCCCGCAGTGCAGGCGCTCAAGCCAGTACTGATGATGAGCCCGCTCTCCATCGCCCAGTTCCTTAGCCCTGGAGCGCTCGAGTTCGACCTGCTCGTTATGGACGAGGCGAGTCAAATCCAGCCCATCGACGCGCTCGGCGCCGTCGCGCGGGCGAAGCAGGTTGTCGTGGTCGGCGATCCCAAGCAGCTGCCCCCGACGGCGTTCTTCTCCAAGATGACCGGTGGCGGGTCTGACGAAGAGGACGACGGCACTCGCGTCGCCGACATCGAGAGCATCCTCGGCCTCTTCACCGCCCGCGGGCTGCCGATGCGCATGCTGCGCTGGCACTACCGGAGCAAACACCAGTCGCTGATCGCGGTCAGCAATCGGCAGTTCTACGAAAACAAGCTCTTCATCGTGCCCAGCCCCTACACCGCTGAGGCGGGGATGGGTCTGCGCTTCCACCGCATCCCGCAGGGCGTGTTCGACGCAGGCGGCACGCGGACCAACTTGGTCGAGGCCAGGATCGTAGCGCAGGCTATCGTCGCGCACGCCCACGAGCACCCGGAGCTCTCGCTTGGCGTCGCCGCGTTCTCGGCGGCGCAGCGGCGGGCGATCCTCGACCAGCTCGAGCTGCTCCGGCGCGGGCTGCCGCCCGAGGTTGAGAGCTTCTTTCAAAGCCGCCCGTCGGAGCCGTTCTTCGTTAAGAACCTAGAGAACGTTCAGGGCGACGAGCGCGACGTCATCTTCATCTCGGTTGGCTACGGACCGACCGTACCGGGCGGCAGGGTCCCGATGCGCTTCGGCCCTCTCGGCACGGATGGTGGCGAACGCCGCCTTAACGTCCTCATCAGCCGCGCCAAGCAGCGGTGCGAGGTTTTCGCGTCGATGTCGGACGAGGACATCGATCCCGACTTCGCCTCGACCCGCAAAGGCGTTTTCGCCTTCAAGCTGTTCCTGCACTTCGCTCGTACGGGGCGCATGACCATGGCCGAGAGCACCGGCCGGGATCATGACAGCGTCTTCGAGGAGCAGGTCGCGAGGGCTCTGCAGGCCCGAGGCTACCAGGTCCACCGGCAGGTCGGCCTCGCCGGCTTCTTCATCGATCTTGCCGTATCCGACGGCGACCGCCCTGGACGCTACCTGCTCGGCATCGAGTGTGACGGAGCCTCGTACCACGACGCTCGATCCGCGCGCGACCGCGACCGGCTCCGCCAGTCCGTGCTGGAGAGCCACGGCTGGACGATCCACCGTATCTGGAGCACCGACTGGTTTCAGCGGCCGAACGAGCAGATTGATGTCATCGTGTCCCGCATCGAAGCCGCGAAGGTCGAGCACGATTTCCGGGCCGCGGACGCCGTAGCGCGCAAGGTGGCCGTGGAAATCGTCACGGTTGAGCGCGAGGGCTTCACAGAGGTAGGCCTCGCCGCTCCAGGCGAACCGACGGGCGCGCTCTACCAGGAGGCGCTGCTGGAGAAGCCGCGCCACCTGTTTTGCGAACTGCATGACGCGCCCCGCGGCGTGTTATGCATGCTGCTCGAGCAGGCCGTCGCCGCCGAAGGACCCGTTCACGTCTCCGAGGTGACGGCACGGCTCCGGGACGCGTGGGGCCTGAAGCGTGCGGGCGCCCGCATTCAGGACGCGGTCGACGCTGCGATCGGTGCGTCGGTCGGCGAAGGCAGGGTCTCCCGCGACGGAGACTTCCTGTCGCTGCCCAACCACGTTCCTCAGGTTCGCGATAGGAGCGCTGCTCGGTCCCCCTCCCTGCGGAGACCGGAGAACCTTCCTCCCGCTGAACTGGAGATTGCAGTGCTAGGTGTGGTGAGGGAGAACTACGGTGCCGGCGAGGATCAGGTTATTCAGGCCGCGTCACGGGCCGTCGGCTTCAAGGCCACCAGTGGTCAGCTACGCAGTGTCGTGGCGAGCGTCGTCTCGAGCCTTGTCGAGCGCGAGCGCCTGGAGCGTCGCAACGGAATGCTTGTCATCGGCCCTCGAGTGTCGGAAGGGGGCACACCGTAGGCCGGAGCGCCACGGCCGACCCCACTGTCGATGGTGAGCCGGCATGCACGCGCTAACTGCTGGCTCTGCCTTTGGAGCCGAACGACCCAACTCCGGCCGTTCAGCGCCCGTTAGCCACTTTCCCGATGCGGACGCTTGTTCATGTCGATCTTCCGGCGCTTGTCATCTGGAAGGCAGTTATCCTCTGATCTGGTGAGTTCGTGCTTTCGGCGACATTAGCTAGGATCCCTAGTAAGGAGCGCGATTTGTAAATGCCGAGCGGTCGTCGAGAGAGACAGGATCGGGCGGGCTGCCGGAGACGTGATCGGCGACGGACGCCACCCGCTAGCAGGCTGAACTGATTGGGCTCGCGAATACGCTGCGCTTGGCAGCTGACGCTCCGGTTCCGGGGTGATCAGAAGGTTCAACGCTGGATCAGCTCGGCCTGCGCGATGCCGGCGACCGGCATCCGCACCGCCCAGGGGAACTTCCTGGCATCGCCCTGCTCGAACTGGTTGAGCTCGAGGCGGGTCAGGTTGCGCTTGTCGTAGACGGTGCCGAGCCGCAGCGAGAGACTCGCCGGCGCGGCCAAGATGAGTGCGATGTCGGTGACACCCTGGCGGGCGAGCGCCATCGCGACGTCGAGGAACTGCTGGGCAAGCTGCCGCTGCTTCTCCTCGGACCAGTGCGATACGGCGCTGCGCTCCTCGAGCTCCATTCGCACGATCGGTGCGCTTGGTTCGACCAGGCGCACGTCCGCGTCAAGGACGTCGTAGGAGGCCGAGACGCAGAGCGCGACGCGGGCGGTGCCGGGCGCCAAGCTGGCGACGCCTGCTACCGCGAACCGCTTGCCGTCGTCTTCTCCGTCGAGCACGCGCCATCCGTGCCGGGTCCGATCCCAGTCCATGATGAGCGTGCGTGACTCGTCGTCGACGATCACGCCCAGCAGGAACAGAAGCGGCACGGGAGCGAGACCTCCGAGCACGAACGAGACGTCGGCGCGGTCCACCCCGCCCGTACGCCGCGCGATGTCGTCGGGTAGGCTCGATAGGCGCCGGAGCGCCACCTCAGGGCTGACAATCTGGCCATCGTCGAGGTTTTGACGGACGTCGACCATGACCTGCTCGCGTTGGCCCTTGACCGAGATCGGCACAGCCTTCGCCAGCGGCTCGCCCTGCCAGTTCCGCAACCCGCGGGCTTCGATGACGAGGACCTTTTCCCGGTTCTCACGCCGAACGTCGCGCAGGATGAGCCCGGCGCCTAGCAGCACCAGGAACAAGGCGACGCCGAATACGCCCCAGCTGAGCGCCGCCGAACCGCCGCTGGCTGAGTCCCAGCTGAAGATCAGCGGGCCGTCCGCCGTCGGAATGGTCACTCCGACCGTGAGGCCGATCAGCACTAGGCAGAACAAGGGAAGCGTGATCCGGATCAGCGATAGACCAACGGAGCGGCGCCGGAACACCCAGCCGATCAGCGAGCGGACGAAATGGTTGAAGAGGGTCATGGCTCTTGGATCTCAACGGGTGAGGGATGGGCGCCGCGGCGGAACAGTGTGCAGGAGCTGGCCATCGTCGAAAACCAGCGCAGCCGGACGATCAGCAACACGGCGAAATCGATGCCGCGCTCGCTGTGAACGAGTTCGATCATCGAAGCCGCGTCCTGAGCGCTCGGCGTAACGGGGAAGCGCGGGTGTGAGTGCCATTCGCCCAGATAGTTGAAACGGGCATAGTCTTGCCCGGTGCGCTCGAAGAAGGCGTTGAGCGCGGCGGTATGCGCCTCAGGGCTGCGGACGAAATGCGCTTGACCCCCTGTCTCCCCGTCGACGGATAGGTAGACCACGCGGAAATGGCCGGGTCGATCTGCTCGCCCATCAGGACGCCGCCGATCTCGCGCCGGCCGGCGCCCCACAACGCACGACGGAGCGTGCGCCGGACCTCGAGCTCGATCTCAACCCGCATCGGTCTTGCGCGGCAGGAGCTCGGCGAGGAGCTGCTTGAGCGCCTCGCCATCACTGACGCTGGGCTCCGCGCCCCAGGCGTCGCTCTCGCCCAAGTCGATCGGTGCCTCGAACAGCCACTTCTCGGCCAAGCCGATCAGATAGGCCGAATAGGGGAAGATCGTGGCGTCTGGCTGGGCGAGCAGATCGATTGCGAAACGCGAGAGGTGCGCGGCGATGACCGAAACGTCCGCGTCGTCCGCGATCAGCGGCGTCCCGGCCGCGCTCGTATCGGCATAGGGCTCGGACGAGCAGTCATCCGGCCATTCGACACCCTGCGCGGCGTACCAACCCTCTATGCGCTTGCGCGCGGCGAGCGGGGTCGGATCGACCTTGGGTCGGAGGCGCACGACGATCCCGCCGCCGCCGCCGCCGAACACCTGCGCCCAGCAGAGCGGCTTCTCCGCGCGCCGCGCGATGGCCGCGCAGAGGTTGAAGACTGACGCATCGGCGGTCGCGTCGATAATTAGGTCGCATGCCTCGATGGTGGCCATCGTCGCCGACAGCGTTCCGCCGCTCTCTTGGCCGCCTATCACCGTGGTGCGGGTGGTCACGACGCAGTCAGCGTTCACCTCATTGATCCTGGCGGCGAGCGCAGGGGCTTTGTGGATGCCAACGGCGCGCCAATCGAGTTCGTTGCGGACCAGATTGCCCGAGGCGAGGACGTCGCCGTCCACCAGCGCAAAGCTGCCGACGCCTGAGCGGGCGAGATGGACGGCGACCTTCGAGCCCACCGAGCCGCAGCCGACGATCGCGACCTTGGCGGCGGCGAGCCGCACGTAGGCGGGATCAAGGCGCACGCCGTCGAGCTCGGCGAACACCGTGTCGTAGGTGACCAGCGTCCGCGGGCCGGCGCTGCCGAAGACCATCGGCACGTGGAGGCTTGTGCCGTCGAACAGGATCACCCCAATCCAGTCGGTGGCGGCCGCGAGATCGGCGGCGAGCGCGGCAAAGCCCTGGGCTTCGAGCACCGACGCGAGATCGTCGAATGACGAACACCGCCGACCCGCCCCGTCGGGCAGCCGTGCGACCACTGCCCGCAGCTTGCGGGCACCATGACCGCGCCTGCGCGGCTCGGTCCAGATCGGCGCCTCCGCCGGGCCAATATGCGCCAGCTGCGCTGTATAGAAGCCAGCGAAATCGTGCTCCTGGAGCTCTGCTTGAACCGAATGCCCGACCTCCACTAGCGACAGCCCCGCCCAGACATCGCGGGAGTAGAGGAAGCGGAGCAGCGCGCCGCGCGAGAGCTGAGAAGGCAAGGCGCGGTGGTCGGATGGCGCTGCCTCCCCCGTTTCCTCCTCGGTCGCGAGCAGCCGGTGCGCGCTTTCGATCATCATCGTGCCAGTCAGGTCCGGCGTCCAATTGTCGGGACGATGCTCAAGGCACAGCTCGCCGGCCGCGCCATATTGGTGTCCGGACAAGCGGACTCCGTCGCGCGGCACGATCGAGGGCGCGGCGTCTGGAAAGAAGTCGGGATAGGTGATCGTCAGCGGCACGATCCGCTCGCGGATGGCCAGCTCGAAATCAGCGGCGAGCTGCAGGTTCGCGGCCAGGCGCCACGTGACGTTGCCGAGCCAGGGGTTGCGCTCAGCGAGATCACCGACCGCGCTACGCTCCGCCTGCGCCCGGGTGGGGTAATCCGCCCATCAGATCAAGCGAAGCCCTTGGGTGACGTGGGCTCGCGGCGAGTGTTCGGGAAGGCGGGCGCGACCAGGGCGGGGCCGACCGCGGCGGCGGACCGCAGCATGCTGGCGGGCGGCGACGCTAGGCGGGCGGCCGCCCGCTCGGCGACGGCGCCCATGCGCGGCTGAACGCTCTGGACCAGCCGGCGGTGCTCGACCTGTTTGGCGAGTGCGCCAAAGTCGCTGCGGGCCTGGGCCAGCCATTCAAAGAACGCGCGCTGCCGCTCGGGATGCTGCGGCCACTTGTCGGCGAAGTTCTCAAACGGGTCAGAGGGGTTGCGAATGATGCAGCGCGGCCCGTCCATCTCGATAAACTGCTCGTCGTCCATGCGCGAGAGGATCGCGTAGAGCGCATCCGCGATCTTCTCCTCGCCCTCATAGGCGTGGGCGGCGAGCGTTGTTATGATGATCGAGATCGGGCGCTCGTCGTAGCGGTCTTCGAACATGCCGTCGCGGTGGCGCTTCAGGATCATCACCGCCGACTGGAGCGGCGTGCGGACGCGATAGTCGGGAATGTCCTCGACGCTGGCGTGCACGGACTCGGCCAGCGCCCGGCGGCGCCGCTGGAACACCGCGCCCATCCGCAAGCGGAACCACTCCGCATAACCCTTAGGGTTGGATCGCTGCCAGTCGTCGGAGAGGATTTGGAATGTCGGCGAACGGATATCGGTGATTACAAGCGCCGTGTCTGACCAGGTCTCGTCGAGGCCCCGCGCCTCGAGCAGCAGTCGCTGTCGCTGAGCGTTTGGCACGGCCGGCACGATATCCATGTGGAACTGCGCTTCGTCGGCGTAGGAGGGCACCCAGCAGCGCCGCCCTTCCGTGACGGGCTTCACCATGTTCTGCGACCGGCGGTAGGCCTTGACCTCGTCGCCAACGAGCGTCTTGAGGTGGCTCTGCGTCAGGCTGCCGGTGCCGAGCGCGCGGAGAACACAGACGGAATCGACGTCATACTCCTCGTGGTCGCTCAGCGGCCGAATGGCGGTGCCGAGGCGGAACGACCCCTGGACGTAGATCTGTGGATCATAGTCCCGGACGGAGGATTCCGGCCGGTGAAGCCAATCCCCTAGCGATCCGTAGCTGCGGCAGGCCTGATCGTAGCGCCGTTCGTCGATCGCGAGTTCGCCGGCCAGCGCGTCGAGATATTCGTCGGCACTCTTGGTCGGCATGGATCTGCGCCCCCCTTTCCTCTTTTTGTTCCGGAATGCCGGTTTGGTCAACCGATCCAGTCGCTTATGCCTAGGAGGGAAACGCCCCTGTTGAAGAATCCCGTAGCCGGCAAGTACATCGGATGGCTGTGCCGCGGTCGCTGACGCCGGGCACGCGCCACGGCCAAGCATTGTCGACCGCACCGGCTACGAAACGCTGGGCGTCAGCGCCCGCGCCTCTTTCGATTACACCGACAGGTTCGTTGGCGGGTCCCTGAAGTCCGGCCAATTTCTTCGTAGAACAAGGCCGATGGCCCCGTGCCCAGGTCGGCGCATGGCGCTTAGAGCCTGTGTCGAAACTCATTCTGAGCGCGCGAGACGGCGCGTGAGGAGCATGGCAGAGGCGGCGTAGAGGAAGGCGGTTGCCGAGGCGATCGTGGCCTCGAAGTCCCTTGCGAGACGACGGTTGCGGCCGAGCCAAGCGAAGGTGCGCTCCACCACCCAGCGCCGCGGATGAACGACGAAGCCGGTCTGGTCGGCGATCCTGCGGACGATCTGCACATCGATGCTGGTGGCGCTGGCGACCCGATCGGAGTTGTAGGCGCTGTCGGCGAAAGCCTTGGCGACGAACGGGTGGCGCGAGCGGGATGCCTTCAGTAGCGGCACGGCACCGTCGCGATCCTGCACATCGGCCCGGTGAACAAGCAGGCCGAGTGGCGCGGCAGGCGTGAGAGCGAAGGTCGATGCGGACCGTCCGGATTTTACAAGGGTCGCCTGGGAGCGGATCCGTCGTTGGTTTAGCGTCTTGCAACGAGCGCGCTCTCGAGCGTTTGGCGGCCGAGAGCATTCGGCCAAGGCCTCGATGCGTTATCAATCAGGGTCCTCAGGACCTAAGTAGGCGAAGGCCCTTTGCCCGTCGGCGCGTGACATCGACATGGCCCCTCATTTAGGTGAGCGGCATGAACATAAGTGCCTTCATTTGGAACATCGCCGACGATGTGCTGCGTGGCGTTTACACGCGGGGCAAGTATCGCGACATCATCCTGCCAATGACGGTGATCCGGCGGCTCGATGCCGTGCTGGAGCCGTCCAAGGCGGCCGTGCTTGTGCGTAAGGCCGAGCTTGACGCGCTCGACCTGCCGCCCGCCGCGCAGGAGCCCGCGCTAAACAAGGCGGCGGCGCAGGCCTTCCACAACGGATCGCCTTTCACGCTGAAGCAGCTGCTGTCACGCCCGAACCCGGCGACGCAGCGGGCGGACTTCGAGAGCTATCTCGACGGATTTTCGGCCAATGTCCGCGAGATCATCGAGCAATTCGGTTTCCGCAAGCAGCTCGACACGCTGGAGCGCGCGGGCATTCTTCACGCCCTGCTGGAAAAGTTCTGCGACGACCGCGTGAACCTGTCGCCCCTTCCGATCCGCGATGACGACGGCCGCATCCGCCTGCCAGCGATGGACAACCATGCAATGGGCACGCTGTTCGAGGAACTGCTGCGCAAGTTCAACGAAGAGAATAATGAGGAAGCCGGGGAGCACTTCACCCCGCGCGACATCATCGAGCTGATGGCCGAGCTGGTGTTCCGTCCCGTTGCGGATCGGATCGGGGACAGCACCTATCTGCTCTACGACGATGCCTGCGGCACCGGCGGGATGCTGACGGTTGGGGAAGCCAAGCTGGCGCGTCTTGCGGCACAGGCTGGCAAGGCGGCGGAAATCCATCTCTATGGGCAGGAGAGCAATCCCGAGACCTACGCCATCTGTAAGGCCGACCTGCTGATCAAGGGCGAGGGTGCAGAGGCGCGCAACATCGCGCCCAACTCCACCCTCTCCGCCGACGCGCATGGCCGCCAGGGGCTGCGCTTCGATTTCATGATGGCCAACCCGCCGTTCGGAAAGACGTGGAAGGTCGATCTCGCGGCGATGGGCGGCAAGGCGGGCGCGCTCGATCCGCGCTTCGTGGTCGAGCATCCCGGGCTTGAGGGTGCCGACAAGCGCCTGCGCCTGTTTCCGCGCGTGTCGGACGGGCAATTGCTGTTCCTGGTCAACAAGCTCAGCAAGATGAAGGACACGCCGCTCGGCAGCCGCATCGCGGACATCCACAACGGGTCGGCCTTGTTCACCGGCGAGGCGGGTTCGGGCGAGAGCAATGTCCGCCGCTGGATCATCGAGAATGACTGGCTGGAGGCGATCGTCGCTCTGCCGCTCAACATCTTCTACAACACCGGCATCGCGACCTATGTCTGGGTGCTCAGCAACCGCAAGGCCGAGCATCGAAAAGGTAAGGTGCAGTTGATCGATGCGACCGGTCTGTTCCGGCCGCTCCGCCGCAACCTCGGCAAGCGCAATTGCGAGATGACGCCTGAGCATATCAAGGCGGTGCTCGACGCCTATGAGGCGATGGTGCCGAGCGACACGTCAATCGTGCTGCCCAACAGCTCGTTCGGTTACTGGAAGACCGTCGTTGAGCGACCGCTGCGATTGCGTTCGCGTTTCAAGCGTGAGGCCGTAGAGGCATTGCGCTTCCAGAGCGGTCACCGACCTTTGCGCGAGGCGCTGCATGGCGAATTCGGCGATGCGTTGTTCGACGATTTCGCCAGCGTCGCGGAACGGTTGAAGGCCCATCTCGACCCGCCCGAAGCTGAAATCGAGGAGGTCGCCGATAGCGAGGACGAGGTGAACGCCGAGGGCGAGGACGCCGCTGTTGAAGCCGAGGACGCCACGCCAAAGCTGCCGCGCAAGACGGTGAAGAAGCTGCTCGACCCGGCTACCTGGGCGCGCGACCGCCGCCTGCACCGCGCCGCCGAGCGGCTGATGGCAGTGATCGGCGATGCCGAGCATGACGATTATGCCGTGTTCGAGGCGAAGGTGACCGCCGCGATCAAGGCGGAGCGGCTGGCGCTGAAACCCGCCGAGGCGCGGATGATCGCACGGGCGATGAGCTGGCGCGCGGCCGATGCCAAGCCGATTGTGAAATCGGTGTCGAAGAAGGCCGCCGATCCGCGCGGCGGGCTGTTTGAGACGACCGTGAAGGGCAAGGCGGCGGTTGTCGCCTATGAGCCTGACAAGGCGCTGTCGGATACCGAGATCGTCGCGTTCGACGAGCCCGGCGGGATCGATGCCTTCTTCGAGCGCGAGGTGCTGCCGCACGCCGGCGATGCCTGGATCGACCGCGACAAGACCAAGATCGGCTATGAAATCTCGTTCGCGCGGCATTTCTACAGGCCCAAGCCGCCGCGCCCGCTGGCGGCGATCAAGGCCGAGATCGACGCGCTGGAGCGCCAGACCCAGGCGCTGCTCGACGCCGTGCTGGTTGAGGCGGACGCATGAGCGCGGCGTTGAAGCCCTATCCCGAGTATCGCGACAGCGGCGTCGATTGGCTTGGGCAGGTGCCGACGCATTGGGAGGTCATGCGTTCGAAGCGCGTGTTTCGTGAGGTCGATGATCGTGGGAGCGACGGGACCGAACCACACCTTGCCATGAGCCAGAAGTTTGGGTTGGTCCCCAGCGCTGACTTGGCGACCAAGCATCTTCGGTCCGCGTCCTATGCAGGGGCGAAACGCTGCCTTCCTGGCGACATTGTGCTAAATCGGCTCAAAGCACACCTTGGCGTATTTGCGCGGGCCAACCATCGGGGTGTCGTCAGCCCGGACTATACGGTGCTGCGATCGGACGGCGACGTGGAGCCGCGCTATTTCGAATACACGTATCGGTCCACGGCATTCCGGGGCGAACTACGGAAATCGGTCAAAGGAATCGTAGAAGGCTTTTGGCGTCTCTACTCCGCTGATCTTGGTAGGCTAATGGTGCCCGCGCCCCCGTCCGAGGAGCAGCGGCGGATCGCCGATTTCCTCGACGCCTACACCGCCCAGGTCCACCGCCTCATCGCCGCCAAGCGCCGCACCATTGCCGCGCTGATCGAGCGAAAGCAGGCGATCATCGAGGGTTTGCTCGGCGCTGGCGTGGGACAAGCGTCGCAGTCGATCTTTCATCCCGTCGTCGGTCATATGCCGGGACACTGGCGCGTCGCCCGGTTGAAAGACTGGTGCGAAGTCAACGCACGCACGCTGCCGGAAAGCACACCAAAGGATTATACCTTCGACTATTTCGATATTTCAGTCGTCGGCACCGGCGTATTGACGGGTGAGCCGCAGTCGATGTCTTTCGAAGCAGCCCCGTCACGAGCACGGCGGTGGCTCGCTCCGAATGACATTCTGATTTCAACGGTTCGTACCTACCTCAAAGCCATCTACTTCTTTCAAGCCTGGCCTCGTGAGGCAATAGCGTCGACCGGCTTTGCTGTGCTGTCACCGAAGGCCGGAGTTCTTCCTGAACTGTTGGCTTACGCATTGATGACGCCGCGTTTCATTGATGTCGTGATTTCACGGTCAGTTGGCGTAGCATATCCAGCGATAGCCGAAACTCGGCTATCGGCGCTTCATCTTGCGCTCCCAACCGATGGGGCCGAACAACAGCTGATCCTAGGGCCCAGACTCGTTCAGAGCCAGAATGCCACGGCGGCAGCGAGGCTTACGGCTGAGAGGAAGTTGCGGGCCAGTTTGTCGTATCGTGTGGCGATGCGGCGGAAGTCCTTCAGGCGGCAGAACA
>Ga0210040_10005778_pt1 | contig 15624 bp, 15 predicted proteins | sample CryGeyCG12114_NA_FD_185462 | JGI IMG/M metagenome (GOLD analysis project Ga0210040, IMG submission 185462) | Groundwater microbial communities from aquifer - Crystal Geyser CG19_WC_8/21/14_NA (SPAdes) (version 2) | ecosystem: Environmental > Aquatic > Deep subsurface > Groundwater | place: USA... | reverse complement strand
TGCTTTCCGTTCGCTTCTTATGCTGATCGCAGCAGGGCTGCTTCTGGTGCGTGAAGAGCGCGCATATCGCACCACGCCGGCCGCTCAGGCTTCTCGTACGGATACGCTCACAATGTCCAACCTCCATGCTGGCGGTGGACCGGCCACTGCTATCCCGGAGCAGGCCTTGAACACGCGCGAAGAGTTTTCCGGCTTCGACGTCAGCGAAGGCAAGCGGCTTTACAAGTGGTTCAACTGCAATGGCTGCCACGCCAATGGCGGCGGCGACATCGGGCCGGCTCTGATGGATGAGAAGTGGCTGTACGGCGGAGAACCGCGCAACATCTTTGCCACCCTCGTTGAGGGGCGGCCGAATGGCATGCCGTCTTTCCGCGGCAAGATCCCCGATGAACAGGTCTGGCAGATTGTTGCTTATGTGCGCTCGATGTCGGGCCAGGTTCCAACCTATGCGCTGCCAGGCCGTTATGACGATCTGAGCGCCAAGCCGCCCGAAACCATGGCGCCTGTCGAAACGCCGATATCCGGCGGCATGCCTCCTTCAGATCGCAGATCGACAACACCATGAGGAAGTGGCCAGCCGCGGGGCTGCTCGGCACGATCGCGCTTGGCTGCGGCTGCTCGCGCAATCCCAGCGTTTTGCTCGATCCCGCCGGTCCGCACGCACAGGCGACCGGCTGGCTGTTCTGGCTGTTTATTGCCGTTGCAACCGTCGTCTGGGTCATCGTGGTGGGCCTGCTGCTGGTCCTGATGCTGCGCAGTCGCGCGCGCGGCGGCGTCGTTGCCCCGCCCGCCCACCCAGTCGTTTCCACCGAGGGGAGGCTGCGGCTGATCGTTGGCGGCAGCGTTTTCGCCACCTTCTTGATCCTGACGGGCCTAATCGTCGCTTCGTTCACCGTTGACCGCGACCTGATCGCGCTCGACCGTCAGCCCTCGCTCGATGTCGAACTGACGGGTCATCAATGGTGGTGGGAGCTGCGCTATCCGGGTGCCACGCCCGGCGAAACCTTTACTACGGCCAACGAACTGCATGTGCCGGTCGGCGAAACCATTCGCCTGCGCCTGCGCTCGGTGGATGTGATCCATTCCGTTTGGCTTCCCAACATCGCCGGCAAGCGTGACGTTCTTCCAGGCGTCGATCGTGAGCTGGTGTTTCGCGTCGATAAGGCGGGAACGTGGCATGGCCGTTGCGCGGAGTTTTGCGGCTTGCAGCATGCCTTCATGGGTCTGACCCTGATCGCCGACGACCCCCAAGCATTCAAAGCCTGGCAGGAAGCGCAGCGCGCGCCGGCACGCGAGCCGCAAACGGATGAAGAGCGGTTTGGCCGCGATGTGTTCGTCAGTGGTCCCTGTGGCCTTTGCCATGTCATCCGAGGCACGGATGCGGCCGGCCACAGCAGCAGCGCGCCGGATCTGACGCATCTGAAAAGCCGCACGACCATCGGTGCAGGCGCCGCGCCCAACACCAAGGGCTATCTCGGCGGCTGGATCGTCGATCCGCATGCGATCAAGCCCGGCGTCCATATGCCCACCAACCTGCAGAGCCCGCGTGAATTCCAGGCCCTGCTCAGCTACCTGGAAACGCTGCAATGACCGAGCGGCACTGGGAGCAGGTTTATGACGAAAACGCGCCGCGTGACACGGCGTTCGAAGAACTGGCGCTGCACGAGAAGCTGACCGAAACATGGTCGCAGCCGAAAGGCTTTCTCGGCTGGCTGATGTCGGTGGATCATAAGTCGATCGGCCGCCGCTATATCGTCACCGCCTTTTGCCATCTGCTGATGGCGGGAATGCTGGCGATGGTGATCCGCGTCCAGCTGGCTTATCCCGATCTCCAGGTTCTCGATCCCGACCTCTACAACCAGTTCTTCACCATGCATGGCACGGTGATGATGTTTTTGTTCGCCGTTCCCATGGTGGAAGGCGTTATGATCTACCTCGTGCCCCTGATGATCGGCACGCGCATCATCGCCTTTCCGCGCCTCAACGCCTTCAGCTACTGGGTTTACCTGGCCGGCGGCATCATGGTGTGGGTGGCCTTCTTCATCAATTCCGGCCCGGATGCCGGATGGTTCTCCTATGTGCCGCTGGCTGGCCCCGAGTTCGGCGCGGGCAAGCGCAGCGACATCTATGCCCAGATGATCACCTTCACCGAAGTGGCGGCTTTGGCGGTTGCCGTGGAGATCATCGTGACGGTCATGAAGTTCCGCGCGCCTGGCATGACGCTCGACCGGATGCCGATCTTAGTTTGGGCTTCGCTGATCACCGCTTTCATGATCGTCTTCTCGATGCCGGCCGTTGTGGTGTCGAGCACCTTCCTGATCCTCGATCGGCTGATCGGCACCCATTTCTACAATCCGGCGGAAGGCGGCGACGTGCTCTTGTGGCAGCACCTTTACTGGTACTTCGCCCATCCGGAAGTCTACATCATCTTCCTGCCGTCGCTTGGCCTTGCCAGCCAGGTCGTGGAAACGTTCAGCCGCCGACCGATGTTCGGTTATCGGGCGATCGTACTAGCGCTGATCGGCCAGGGCTTCCTGTCCTTCGGCCTGTGGGTCCACCACATGTTCGCGACCGGCCTGCCTCGGCTCGGCAACAGCTTCTTTGCGGCCTCCTCCATGGCGATCGCCATACCCTCGGGCATCGTGATCTTCTGCTGGATGGCGACGATTGGCACGGGAAGGGTGCGGCTCGGCGTGCCGATGCTGTGGATCATCTCCTTTTTCGTGCTGTTTATCCTGGGGGGATTGTCGGGCGTGATGCTGGCTTCGGTGCCCATCGATCTTCAGATCACCGACACCTACGTTCTGCCAAGCCACATCCATTACGTGTTGATGGGCGGCGCAGTTTGTCCGCTGATCGCCGCCGCCTGGTTCTGGTTCTCCAAGCTTACCGGCCGCTCGCTGCAAACCAGTCTCGGCGTCCTGCAATGGGCATTGTTTCTGGTAGGCGCCTTCGTGTCTTTCGGCGCAATGTTCCTGCTTGGGATATCGGGCATGACGCGGCGCGTTTATACTTACCCGCACAACATGCAGTGGGATACGCTCAACCTGGTGGCGAGCCTTGGGGCTTGGGCGATCGGCTTGAGCTTCCTCGTGCTGCTGCTCAACATCGCGTTGAGCCTTCGCAGCCGCGCTTCCGCACCGAACAACCCTTTTGATGCGCCGACGCTGGAATGGTCCACATCCTCGCCGCCGGCCATCTACAATTTCGCTCGCATTCCCTTTGTCCAAAGCCGCGATCCCTTGTGGGATGAACGCGGCGAATTGCCTGTGGTGAGCGGGTTGCGGGTCGATACGCGCGAGATCCTGGTCACCAGCGCTGTGACGGCGGACCCGGAAATGCGCGAACACGCGCCTGACCCGACGCTTTGGCCATTGATCGCGGCCATTGTGACCTCCGTCATTCTGGTTGCCTCGATCTATACGCCGCAAGCACTGGTTTGGGGTGCGCCGCCCTTGGCGATTGCCTTGGTCGCGTGGCTTTATCCCAAGCACATCCTTGCGCCCCGGCCTGAAGCGGTGCCGGAGGAAGAAACGATATGAGCGCGCCCCGCATCATCCGCGACGTGTCCCGCTTGCCGACCTATTCTTCAGGGCCGTCAAACCCGATGTGGTGGGGCACGCTGGCTTTCGTCACCATCGAAGGGCTTGGCTTTGTCTTCGGCATCGCCGTTTATCTCTATCTGCAAACCCATAACCGCAGCTGGCCGCTTGGGCCGCAGCCCGATCTTCTTTGGCCGAGCATTCTGACGGCCGTTTTCCTGCTCAGTGAAATTCCGAACTGGTGGCTGAAGAAGCGCTCCTCCCACCATGACCTTTTCTGGGTCCGCATCGGGCTCGCCGGCATGTCGCTGATCGGCCTCGCGGTGATCGCGCTGCGCGGTTTCGAGTTGACGACGCTTAACATCCGCTGGGACAGCAATGCTTACGGCTCGATCGTCTGGTTCCTGATCGGCATCCACACAACGCATGTTCTGACCGATGTGTTCGAAACGATCGTCATGGCGGTGCTGATGTTTGTCGGCCCCGTGGACATGCGCCGCTTTGCCGAGGTCAACGACAACCAGGATTATTGGGATTTCGTGGTGCTCTCCTGGCTCGCGATCTACATCACCATCCACTGGCTGCCGCGCTGGCTCGAGGTCGCACCATGAGCGGCCGCCTGCTGGAGCGAACCTATTGGCCATGGGCGGGCCTGATCGGCGGCCCAGTGTGGTATGCCGCGCATGATCTCGCCTTCTATCTGTCCGGCGTGAATTGCGAACGCGGCTGGATCGCGCCGCTGATCCAGGTGGTTGCGCTTACCGGCGCGCTTGGCTGCAGCTATCTGTCTTATTCCTCGATTGATGGGAGTGCCGGCCATCGCCGCAGCTTTGCCGGAACGGTCGGCACGGGAGCCGGGCTCCTGTTCAGCGTGGCCATCCTGTATCAAGCTCTTGCTGCCTTTGTTTATGACGGGTGCGCGCGATGATCAGCGCTGCCTTTGCGCATGAGGTCGCCTCGAGCGAGGTTGCGCGCTTCGGCTGGAGCTTCGAGCCGCTCGTCGTTCTTCCGCTTCTCATTCTGGCGCTGCTTTACGGGCGCGGCAGCAAGCGTTTGCGCGCTCGCGCCAAGAGCCGCTCTTTCGTGCCGCCGCTGCTTTTCTGGTCCGGCTTCGCAGCCCTTGCAGCAGCACTCCTGTCGCCGCTGCACGCTTATGGCACGGCGCTCTTCTTCGCCCACATGATTGAGCATGAAATCATGATGGTCGTTGCGGTTCCGCTGATGGTTGCCGCCCGCCCCATGCCCGTGCTGTTATGGGGCCTGCCGGATCGCTGGCGCCCGCAAGCACTGGCGCTCGGCGGCAAGGCGGGGGTTCGCGCCGGATGGCGATGGGCCACCGACCTGTTCAGCGCCACCGCCTTGCATATCGTCTTGCTCTGGTTCTGGCATGTGCCGCCCTTGTTTGAGGCAGCGGTGGCGCATGAAAGCGTGCATCTTGCGCAGCACCTGGCCTTTGTTTTGTCGGCCGTTTTGTTCTGGGTCGCGGTGTTTGATCGTGACCAGCGGCGGTACGGGCAGGGGGCAGCCATCGTCGCCCTGTTCTTGTGTTCCATGCAGGCGGCGCTGCTTGGCGCGCTTTTGACCTTTTCACCGCGCTTGTGGTTCTCCGCCGGGCCCGATCCCTACGACATCTGCGGTTTGACGCGCTTCGAGGATCAGGAACTGGCGGGGCTGATCATGTGGGTGCCGGCCTGTTCGATCTATGTTTTTGCGGCGCTGTGGATGCTGGCGCGCTGGCTCGGGCGGATGGAGACACGGCATGCCTAAGCGCGCCGTTTCAGTGGGTTCGGTCGTTGGCAGCTTGGCGGCGCTTGTAGCGCTGATCCTTGCCGTCGGCGCCTGGTACGCGCTTGCCCGTTTCCAAACCTCGCAAGAGCGCCGTCTTGCCGATCAAGCCTTAGCCGTAACCGACGGCGGAAACGCTTCGCGCGGCCACGACATCATCGTCGCCACGGGATGCGGAGCCTGCCACCAGATTGAAGGCGTTTCGGCAGCACGGGGGCAGTTCGGCCCCTCGCTAAAGGATTTCCGCAATCGCGCCACCATCGGTGGTGTGATGGCCAACAGCCCGGACAATCTCGTCCGCTGGATCATCAGCCCGCCCCAGGTCGATCCACAAACCGCCATGCCCGACCTCGGGCTCAGCGAAGACGAAGCCAGAGACGTGGCGGCGTTTCTTTACCAGTGAAGCCTGAGGCGAGTCCTTGTTTCGCAGTGTGGCTTGGCCGTCAATAGTCGCCGCCGCTCAATCTTCGCCGCTTTCCATCTCGCTTACTAGAAACGGATGAGCGCGGCCTTGGACGGCATCGGCATCGATGTCTTTGAGGACCGTACGAGCTTGCTCGACAGAAAGCGGAAATGGCCAAGCGGCAACCCGCTTGCTGATACCCGCTGCCATCAACGAAGCAACCACGGGGGCATCGCTGACCGATGCGGGGCGGAATTCTAATCGTTCATTCCGTATTGCCATGGATGCAGGAGCTTCTGGTGCATGCATGTGGATGTCCTCCTTCGCGGTCGGGCCCGAATGGTTTCGTGCGGTCTATCGCACTGCCACGACGGGCGCATTGGTGCTGCGGAATGAAAGTTTGCCGAGCAGCAGCAAGGCAACGCCCGCCAGAAAGATGCCTCACGCCAGAACACTCATCGTACCGTCGTAGAGCGCACCCAGCCCCACCGCAAACAGCGTAGCGACCAAACTCGATTCAGAACGATCAACGAGGCACCGAGCCCTGCGACCTGTCCCAGCGAGCGCATTGCCATGGCGTTTAAGTTGCCGAACAGGATGCTGATCGCGAAGAACGCCGCAAGCCCAGCGCGAGGAGGACGGCCAGTGGCGGACGGCCATCCGAGACTGCGGACGCACCGAGCAGCATCAACCCCGCCATTGCCAAACCGATGAAACCGCCTCGGGCCATTTCGCCCATTCCGCGTTTCTCGTTTGTGCGAGCATCGTCCCTTCCGCAGGTTCCGTCAGGCGCGATCTGCGGCCACCGTGTCCAAGGCGCGGCCAAGCGCATCGAACATGTCGTCGATCTGCTCGGCGGTGATGATCAAAGGCGGGCAGAAGCAGACGGCTTCCATCACTGCGCGGCAGATCACGCCTTCGTCCTGCAACGCCGCCGCCACGGCCAGCGCTGCATCGCCCGGCTTGCCGTCGGCCCATGGCTTGATTTCCAGCGCGCCGAGCAGCCCGACACCGCGGGAGGAATGGGCGATCGGATGCTGGGCGAGTTCCTTGAGCCTGCCGAGGAACTTCTCCTCCAGCCGGGCCGCGTTGCCGACGAGATCACGCTCCTGGATGATCTTAAGATTTTCGAGCCCCACCGCCGTGGCGACCGGATGGCCCGAAGCGGTGAAGCCATGACCGAACGAACCTATCCGGTCCGACTCATCGGCAATCGGCTGGTAGAAAGCGTCGTTCATCAGGATCGCCGACAGCGGCAGATAGGATGACGAAATCTGCTTGGACACGACAAGCACGTCCGGCTTGATGTCATAGGTCTGGCAGGCAAACATCTTGCCGGTGCGGCCGAAGCCGCAGATGACCTCGTCCACGACGAGCAGGATGTCGTGCTTGCGCAGGATCTCCTGCACGCCTTCCCAATAGCCGGTTGGCGGCACGAGAACGCCGCCCGCACCCATCACCGGCTCGCCCCAGAAGGCGGCGATCGTGTCGGGACCTTCGCGCTGGATCAGGTCCTCGAGATCACGCAGCATGCGGGCGGTGAAATCCGCCTCGCTTTCGCCGGCTTGCCTAAAATGGACATAGGACGGGCAGGAGGTGTGCACCATGCGGTCGAGCGGCAGGTCAAAGCTCTGATGGTTGCGCGGCAGTCCGGTGATCGAACCGGCGGCGATCGTCACGCCATGATAGCCGTAGATGCGGCCGATGATCTTCTTCTTGTCCGGCTTGCCCAGCGCGTTCGAGCGATACCACACCATTTTGCAGGCGAGGTCGTTGGCTTCCGAACCGGACGAGGTGAAATGCACCTTCGACATCAGCACGGGCGCGAGCTTGATCAGCATTTCCGCTAGTTCGATCGAAGGCCCATGCGTCTTGTAGGCGAAGGTGTGGTAGTAGGGCAGCTTGTCCATCTGCGCCTTGGCGACCTCGGACAAACGCTTTTCGCCGAAACCGACCGCAACCGACCAAAGGCCGGCCAGGCCTTCGATATAGCGCTTGCCGGTGTTGTCGGTGACATAGATGCCGTCGCCGGACTCGATCACCAGGCCGCCGCTCTGTTCGTATTTGCGCAAGTTAACGTTCGGATGCATTTGGTAGGCCATGTCGCGGGCTTCGATCGAATTCGGCGCGATGGTCATGAGAGAGGCTCCAGTGGCTGGGACGGGTGAAGGTCGAGCGCTGATACAAGCATTACGCAACCCCCCCTCCCTGTGCAAAGGCTACCGCAGGAAAGCGGATGGTCCACGGAGCGGACCCGGCGTCTTCGGAGTCAGCGACGCGCCCTCTGATTATCCCGCATCCTTCAGGCGTAGTGCAGCAGCGCGGCGGTGCCCTTCCATGCCCTCGGTTGCGCTTTGGCGAATGGCGGGCGGTGCAACGGCTGCGACCGCACGCGCGTCTAGCGTCTGGTGCGTGCAGATCTTCACATAGGAGCCGACCCACAGCCCCCCGGTGTAGCGACCGGCCGCCATGGTGGGCAGCGTGTGGTTGGTGCCGCAGCATTTGTCGGAATACACCACCGATGACAGCGGTCCGATAAACAGCGAGCCGTAATTGCGCAGTTTCTTTGCCGTGGCCGCAGAATCTGCGGTGTGAACCTGCAGATGCTCGGCGGCGATGAAGTCCGAATAAGCGAGCATGGCGGCTTCGTCTTTGCAAACAACGACCTCGCCGTAATCGCGCCACGCCGCGCCCGCCACATCCGCTGTTGATAGCGTTTCAAGCTGGCGTTCCACTTCGCCCACGGTGGCTTCCGCCAGCTTGGCATCCGTGGTGATGAGGCCGACGCGCGTGCGGATGTCGTGCTCGGCCTGGGCCAGCAGGTCGGTGGCGATCATCGCGGGATCACCGCTGGAATCGGCAACGACAAAGATTTCCGAGGGTCCCGCCAGCTGGTCGATGCCGACGCGGCCGAACACCTGGCGCTTGGCTTCGTTGACGAAGGCGTTGCCCGGGCCGACGATCTTGTCCACGGCAGGCACGGTCTCGGTGCCGAAGGCGAGCGCTGCAATGGCTTGCGCGCCGCCGATGCGGAAAATGCGGTCGGCCCCCGACAGATGGCATCCCGCGATCATCGCCGGATGGGCCGTCGGCGGCAAACAGGCAATCACTTCGTCCACGCCCGCGACCTTGGCCGGCACGATCGTCATCACCGGCGCGGACAGGATCGGATAGCGACCGCCCGGTACATAAGCGCCGATCCGTTCGATCGGGATCACGCGGTGGCCGAGATGCAGGCCGGACAGGAGTTCGACTTCAAGCGGCAGGATGGTGGCAAGCTGCGCTTCGGCGAAGCGGCGAACATTGTCGATGGCGAATTCGGTGTCCGCGCGGGTCTGCTTGTCCAGCCCGTTGAGCGCAGCCTGCCGCTCTTCAGCTGTGACTTCAAAACGCTCAAGGTCCGATTTGTCGAACCGCTGCGAGAACTTCCGCACAGCTGCGTCGCCGCAGTTTTGAACCGCGGACAGGATGTCCTTCACGGTGCTTTCGATCGCCGCCGCATCGGCCGCCGTATCGCGCTTGGGTTTCTTGATGTGGTGGACCTTGCCGCCAAAGTTCTGTGCCATGAAAGCCGGTCATCCTTGTTTGCGCGATGCTTTGCAGCGGACCATTCCTCAGCCGCTCGCGGCAAACAACGTCGGCGAGGCTTGTTGTTCAGTATTCTCACCAATATTAGGATCTTTGCTGCTCCGCGTCTTCGCTACGGTGCGGCTGAATTGGGGAGGGGCTTACATGGCGCAGGTGGGAACCAAGCTTCGCGAACTGCGCCGCCGCCGCGACCTCGGCGTGCGTGAACTGGCGCTGCGCTCCGGCATCTCCCATTCCGCAATCTCGCTGATCGAGCGCGACCGCATGAGCCCTTCCGTGGATACACTGAGCGCGATCCTCGACGCACTCGGCACGACACTCCCCGGCTTTTTCTCCGACCTGCAGGCCAGCGCCCCTTATACGCCCTTCTACAAGGCGGAAGAGCTGGTCGAAATCGGCAAGGCGCATGCGATTTCGTACCGCATGATCGGCATCAATCATCCAAACCGCCAGCTGCTGATGCTGCACGAAACCTATGCCGTCGGCGCCGATACTGGCCAGGCCTTTGCTCATTCCGCGCAGGAGGCAGGCGTCGTAACAAAGGGCGCCGTCGAACTCACGGTCGGCGAACAGCAGCGTGTGCTGCGTCCGGGTGACGCCTATTACTTCGACAGCCGTTTGCCGCACCGGTTCCGCAATGTTGCGGACGAGAAAAGCGAAATCCTCAGCGCCGTAACCCCGCCGACCTACTGACAAGCGGTCACTATTCTCACCGCTCCCTCTAAAGCAGGGGTTCCGCGCTCATTGAAATATGCTGGACTGCGTCACGGCATCAATAAACAGGGGAACAAAGCCATGCTGAAGCCTTCACGTCTCTTCATCGTCTCTTCGGTGCTTGCCAGCACTCTGGCACTGGCCGTCAATGCCGCAGCAGCGCGCGATCTTACGGTCGTCTCGTGGGGCGGCAACTTCCAGGACGCGCAGCGCAAGATCTTCTTTGAGCCGTTTTCCAAGGTTCTCGGCAAGCCGGTGCTTGACGAAAGCTGGGACGGCGGCATCGGCGTCATCACCGCCAAGGTGAAAGCTGGCGCGCCAAACTGGGACGCCGTTCAGGTGGAGGCCGAAGAACTGGCGCTGGGCTGCGCCGACGGCCTTTATGAAAAGATCGACTGGGACAAGATGGGCGGCAAAGATCTTTATTTTGAGTCCGCCGTCAGCGATTGCGGCGTCGGCCATATCGTTTGGAGCACCGCGCTGTCTTATGATGCCGACAAGCTGAAAACAGCGCCGACATCCTGGGCAGACTTCTGGGACACGGAGAAGTTCCCCGGTAAGCGCGGTTTTCGTCGTGGGCCGAAATATGCGCTGGAATTTGCCCTTATGGCGGATGGCGTCGCGCCGAAGGAAGTTTATGACGTGCTCGGCACGCCGGAAGGCGTCGATCGTGCCTTTGCCAAACTCGACGAGCTCAAGCCCAACATCGTGTGGTGGGAATCCGGTGCCCAACCGCTGCAGCTGCTTTCATCCGGCGAGGTAGTAATGACCTCTGCCTATAACGGTCGCATCAGCGGCATCAACAAAACCGAGAACAAGAACTTCCGCGTGGTTTGGCCAGGCAGCATTTATGCCGTCGACAGCTGGGTTGTGCTCAAGGACGCCGAAAACAAGGATGCGGCCATGGACTTCATCGCCTTCACCAGCAAGGCGGAGAACCAGGTCAAGCTGCCGGAATACATCGCCTACGGTCTTCCCAACAAGGAAGCTGCCGCCGCCGTTCCGGCCGAACTGAAAGGGGATCTGCCGACATCGGAGGAGAACCTGGACCAGGCGGTACCGCTCGACGTCGATTTCTGGGTCGACAATGCCGAAGCGTTGACCCAGCGCTTCAATGCCTGGCTCGCGCAGTAAGCAGCGGCTATCCTCCCGTTTGCCTGGCGCGACACATGCCGCGCCAGGCTGCTATCCCGGCCTTTGCTTGTAGGGCGCGGGCTCAGCGGGAGTGATTGCGGCAGCGGCACGAGCCATGACCCAGCCTTATATCCGCTTCGACAAGGTGACGAAGGCCTATGGCGACTTCACCGTTGTTGAAGACCTCGATCTCGACATCGGCAAGGGCGAGTTCGTCAGCCTGCTTGGACCATCCGGCTCCGGCAAGACCACGCTTTTGATGATGCTCGCCGGCTTTGAGCCGCCCACCCGTGGCGCGGTGATCGTCGACGAAAAGCGCATCGATCAGCTGCCGCCGCATCGCCGCAACATGGGCATCGTTTTTCAAAGCTACGCGCTGTTCCCACACATGACGGTGGCCGCCAACGTGGCCTTTCCGCTGGAAATGCGCGGCGTGTCCAAGGCCAACCGCAAGCAGCTCGTGGATCGCGCCCTCGACATGGTTCAGCTCGGCGCGATGGCGGACCGCAAGCCTTCCCAGCTTTCAGGCGGCCAGCAGCAACGCGTCGCGCTGGCAAGAGCGCTGGTGTTTGAACCGGCCGTCGTTCTCATGGACGAACCACTCGGCGCGCTCGACAAGCAGTTGCGCGAGCAGATGCAGCTCGACATCCGCGATCTGCACAAGCGGCTCGACCTCACCATCATCTTCGTGACGCATGATCAGTCGGAAGCCCTGACCATGTCGGATCGGATCGCCGTCTTCAACAAGGGGCAGATCGAGCAGATCGGCACGCCAAACGAGATCTACGATCATCCAACCTCCCGCTTCGTGGCGGATTTTATCGGCGAAACCAATCTTCTGGATGGCACGATCGAAACGTCCAACGCAAACGGGCTGACGCTGAGCCTGCCCGGCGGAAAGCGGATCCTCGTTGCGGCAGGGTCGGGCAATCCCGCGGGAAAGGCTGTGACCATCTCGTTGCGACCGGAAAAGATCCGCCTTGGGCATGAAGCTGCATCCACGAACAGCATGCCGGTAACGATCCTTGACAGCGTGTATCACGGCGACCATCTGCGCATGGTGCTCGACGCCGAGGGCACTCGGCTGATTGCAAAGGCCGACCGCCGTTTTGGTGACCTGAAGCCCGGCAGCACGGCGGTCGCCTCGTTTGATCCGGTTGATTGTTGGTTGGTGCGTTCGTGAGCATCGCGATGGGCAAGCGACTGGCAGCCATCGGCTTGATCGCGCCGCTGCTGGTGTTTCTTGCCCTGTTTTTCGTTTGGCCCCTCGCCATCATGATGTCGAACGCCGTGTCCAGCCCCGGTGCGGTGCGGGCGCTTCCAGCAACGGCTGAGGTGCTCGGCGACTGGGATCGCACATCGCCGCCCACCGCAGAAATGCAGACCGCCCTCGTGGACGATCTGCGCGCGATCGACGACGACCAGACGGTGGGTGACATCACCCGCCAGCTCAACAGTGCCAAATCCGGCTTTCGCACGCTGATGGCGAAAACGGTCAGTGCGGTGCGGGAAGACACCGGCGCGCTGGATCTGGTTGCACTCGATAAGCGGTGGGGCCAGGTGCCGTTCTGGCAGGCGATCGCCGCCGCAACCGCTTCGCCTTATACCGACCGCAACCTGCTTGCCGCCATTGATATGGCGCGGTCGCCCACAGGCGAGATCGTTTCCCTGCCTGCCACCGCTTCGGCCAATCTGGCGATCCTGCAACGCACCTTCGTGATTGCCGCGGGCACGACGCTTGCCTGCATCCTCATCGGCTTTCCTTATGCCATGGTCGCGGCCTCGGCCACCGGCTGGAAACGTCAGGCGATGCTCGCCGCGGTGTTGCTGCCGCTATGGACATCGCTTCTGGTGCGCACGGCGGCCTGGTTCATCCTCCTGCAGGATAGTGGCCTGATCAACCGGCTGCTTCAGGCGCTCGGCCTCATTGACGCACCACTGGCGCTCCTGTTCAACCGCACGGGCGTCATCATTGCCATGACCCACGTGCTGCTGCCTTTCATGGTGCTTCCGATCTTCAGCGTGCTCATCGCCATTCCAGCCAACCTCCTGCCTGCAGCTGCCTCTCTCGGGGCCAATCCGCTTCGCGCCTTTTGGCGGGTCCTGCTGCCGCTCAGCCTGCGCGGCGTCGTATCCGGCTCGCTGCTCGTCTTCATGGCGGCTATCGGCTATTACATCACGCCCGCCCTGATCGGCGGACCAACCGACCAGATGATCAGCTCGGTTATCGCCTTTTATGCAACCGGCGCCGCCAATTGGGGCATGGCAGGCGCTCTCGGCATCGTGCTGCTCGTGGCGACGATCGCGCTCTACGTCGTTTACGATCGCCTGTCGTCTTCAGGGACAGAAAGGCCGTAAGCATGCGTGTCCTGAAAATCACCTTTGCGCTGGCAGCCATGACCTTTCTACTGGCGCCGCTGGTCGCGATCCTGCCGCTCGCCTTCACCTCCAGCGTGTTCCTGAACTATCCCGTGCCCAGCTATTCCACGCGCTGGTTCGCGGAGCTTTTCACCGCCGATGTTTGGCGCCGCGCCATCATCAACAGCCTGGTGATCGGGCTCGGCGTCACGGTGTTGGCGACTGTGCTCGGCACTTTGGCGGCACTTGGGCTCCGGGAGCGCAAACTGCTCTTTTCCGGCTTTTTGCGAACCACATTCCTTTTGCCGATGGTTGTGCCTGCGGTTGTGCTGGGCGTGGGGATGCAGCTCCTGTTCGTTCGCATGGGCCTCGCCAACAGCTATCTCGGCGTGATCTTTGCCCACACGGTGATCGCCGTACCCTTTGTGTTCGTCAACGTCGCGGCCGCCCTGCAAGGCGTGGATACGAGGGTCGAACGCGCCGCAGCGAGCCTGGGCGCATCTCCCATCACCACCTTCCGGCGGGTGACTCTTCCGCTGGCGATCCCCGGAATCGTGTCGGGCGCGGTCTTCGCCTTCGCCACATCCCTCGACGAGGTCGTACTGACGCTCTTCGTGGCAGGCCCAAACCAGCGCACGCTTGCGCGACAGATGTTCTCAACCATTCGCGAAAACATCAGTCCGGCAATCGCGGCTGCGGCGTTTCTGTTTATCGTGGGAACGGTCTTGGCAGCGCTTGCCGTCTTGCTTATCCGGCGCGGGAACACCCGCCGTGCCCCATGATCGTGTGCGGCCGTGGTGGCACGTTCGATGACTAAGCCTTTTGAGCAGGATCTATGCCGCCGCTGTATGAGGGATATAGAGCGGCGAAGACAAAGACTTGGGAGCGGCCATGCCGCACCAAATCCGAATTCACAACAGACCTCAGGCTTCTCTATCAGTAGAGAGTGATCCGGTAACGCTCCTCCAGGCCGCGATCGATTTCGGCGGGCGTTTCTTCAAGGGAAATCTGATCCTTGAGCATCGCTCCGAAGGAAGGGAAGCTGCTGCGCTCGATGAAGGTCGACGCGTCCCAAAGTCCTGACCGCATGAAAGCCTTCGCGCAGTGGAGATAAACCTCTTCCACGGCCACGACCATCACGCTGATCGGGAGTTTGCCCTGGTATTCGAACATGGCCTTGAGCTCGTCATCAATACGAATTTCCGCCCGCCCGTTGATCCGAAGCGTTTCGTTCATGCCCGGGACCAGAAAAATGAGGCCGACCTGTGGGTTCGTCAGCACGTTTTCGTAGGTGTCGAGGCGATTGTTGCCCGGGCGATCCGGAATGGCCACGGTTCGATTGTCAAGCGCACGAACGAAGCCGGGTTGATCGCCCTTTGGGCTGACGTCTGCTCGCCCGCCTTCCGCGCATGAGCCGATCAAGACGAAGGGGCTGCGCGCCAAAAAAGCCTTGGCATGCTTGTCGAGCGACGACATTTCTTTTTGGACGGAACGTTCAAGAGCCGGTTTATAGACCGAGCGCAGCTCTTCGGGCGTTGTAATGATGCTCATGGTCCGATCCTTCCTGGTGCCGCCGCTTGCCTGTGCTTTTGGTTGCCGTGTCGCGGTTCTCCTACGAGAGGCGTTCGGTTCCGCACCATTCTGCGACGAACAAGGCCATCGCGCCCGTGATACGCTTGACCGAAGAAAGGCTGACGCACTCGTCGAACCCGTGGATGTTACGAGAATATGGCCCGTAACACAGGGAGGGCATACGGTCGTAAAGCGCGTAAACGCGGGTATCGAGATAGCCGGGGGTTGTGAAGCTCTTGAGCGGTTCTCCGATCGCTGCTTCGTGAGCGCGTCCTAGGACCTGCTCGGCCTCTGAGCCCGGCTCCAGCGCATATCCCTCGGCATGGAACCCGTTGAAGGTCACGGTGGGAGGATTGTTTGAAAGATAAGGGTCAGCGCGAGCAAAGGCGGTGACGCGGTCTTGGATCTCTTTAGCCGCGTTCGCGGCATCGACGCCTGGATAGATCGCGATGCGGCAATCGATACGGCACCAGCAGGGCACGGAGGAGGCCCAATCGCCACCCGTAATCTTGCCGATGTTCAGGTTGA
>Ga0210040_10005777_pt1 | contig 15624 bp, 13 predicted proteins | sample CryGeyCG12114_NA_FD_185462 | JGI IMG/M metagenome (GOLD analysis project Ga0210040, IMG submission 185462) | Groundwater microbial communities from aquifer - Crystal Geyser CG19_WC_8/21/14_NA (SPAdes) (version 2) | ecosystem: Environmental > Aquatic > Deep subsurface > Groundwater | place: USA... | reverse complement strand
ATGCCGGATTGCAAAACAGCTGGCATTTAGGGCACGAGTACCAACATACTGCTTCCTGGCCTGGTTCTGTAGAAGCTCATATATCCGAAGCGAAAGGAAGTCAGTCGGAGGCGGCTTGGCGCGACGAGGTAATTGTATGGTACGAACGCGAATTTACTTTGCCCCAGCAAGATATTGAACCTAACTCTATGTTTCAGATTACTTTTGGTGCCTGCGGTTACGAAACTAGGGTTTGGCTCAATGGTAATTTGCTTACTACCATTGAGGGCGAGCAGGTGCATTACGGAGAATATACTTCTTTTTCTTATGAATTAACCGAAGAATGTTTGCTGCCGGTTAACCGCTTAACGGTTCGCATTGCCGATTCGATGGATGCCGAAATTCCCCGGGGTAAGCAAGAGTCGCACGTCTATAAGCGGGGTGGCATTTGGTACCAGACCTATACCGGGGCTGTAAGAAGTGTTTGGCTGGAAACCATTGAGCGTAATCGGCTGCGGTCGCGTATTGGGGTGGTAAGCGTGGTAGAAGATTTTTTGGTGCGTTTTAACCTAACTACCCGCATTCATGATCCGGGCCAGTATACTTTAAGATTATTGGTGTACGATCGGGATAAAAATAAAACCGAGCCGCTGGCTACTTCAGATTTCATTTTAAAACTAGAAGCCGGACAGAAACAACAGCGGGTAGTACTGGGGTTGCCGGGTGCCCGCCTTTGGTCGCCGGAAGAACCAAATTTATACCGGTTGGTTGCCCAGTTAACAGATAGCAATGGCAATGAATCGGAAATTGAAGCTCTTTTTGGATTGCGGAAAATAGAAGCCCGCGGACGTTATATTTACCTGAATAACAAGCAAATTTATTTGGATGGCATTTTGTACCAACCCGGCACCGCTTCTTACGAAGAAATGCAACGGCACATGCACGCCATGAAACTGCTCGGTTGTAACCTGGTGCGGGTGCATATTGCCGGAGTTGACCCGCGCATTTATAACCTCGCCGATGAAATTGGTTTATTATTGTGGGTGGAAGTGCCCAGCCCGCATAGTTCCACGCGTTTGAGCCGCGAAAACCACCGGGCCGAGCTGTTGCGAATGCTCGCTTTAATCGAAACCAATCCTTCTATTATACTTTGGAGCCTTTATAACGAAGATTGGGGAGCCGAAGACATTGCCAATAATCCAGAAACCCGCCAGTATATTATTGATATGTACCATTACATGCTCATTAACTACCCGCAGTTTCTGGTGGTAGATAATGATGGCTGGCACCATATTTCCCTCGAAGGAAAACTAAAATCCGATTTGCTGACGGCGCACCTTTATACCCCGGATTTAGATCGCTGGCGGCACTTGCTCGACCAATTAACCCAAGGCTTGCTCGAAGGAGTGGCAGCTTTTCCGTTGGTAGTAGGCGATCCGTTTTTTTACCGCGGTCAGGTGCCCTTGGTTGTAAGTGAGTGGGGCGGCTTCGGTTTCCCGGATTACGGCGGTCCCAAAGATGCAGAAGAACGAACCACACGCATTCAGGAATTTAAAAAAGAATTACGCCGCTTCCCCATTGCCGGCGATGTTTACACGCAAGCCACCAACATCGAAGAGGAACGTAATGGTTTAATAGATCCGCATACGGGTGAGCTCAGTGTACCCGCCGGTTTACTCGCTTCCAGAATAGATGATAAATAATTAGTTGTTTTATACTTAGAATTAAAGCAGTTATGCTTTACTGCCGGTTTTAAGTATAATGTCCAATCAATACTGTTAGAACAAGATGCGTTAGCTTTTATAAAATAGCTAACACATCTTGTTCTATGCGTTTGGGCCGCATGGTTTTGGCATCTAGTAAACACCAGGTGGTTTTGGCTTCGGCTACTATTTTATTATTGTCGGCTTTACATATTCGCACATACCGGTCAAATTTAGCCCCGCGGTGTTCGCCCACCCAAGTATATCCAATTATATTATCGTCGAGAAAAGATGGTTGATAATAATCGATTTCGTGCCGAATGACGACCCATAAATAAGTTTCTTTTAAAAGCGCAGAAGCGGCATACTGCCAATGGGCAACAGCTACTTCTTGTACCCAGCGCAAATAAACCACATTATTCACGTGTCCTAATTCATCTATATCGGTTGGCAAAACTTTTATAGCATGACTGAATTTAACAGAAGATTGGTTATCCATGATAATACAAATACGTAATCTGTCAATAATAATTAAAATGGCATTTTATTCTACGGAAATAAAGAACAGCTCCATTATATATTTGCAATTACATTGGGCTCCCTGATAGTCGGTAGTTTTTTTGATAGTAGCTCCTATACTATTTTTTTACATTCTAATATTTTAAAGCGATGAATGTAATCTTGTTTAGTTTAACGCTGTAGAGCTTAATTTAAGTATTTATCCATTTATGCCTATTCGAGCTAAGATATACTCGGTTAATGATATAAACCTACACGTTGCTGAAGCCGGGAATACAGAGAATAAAATTATTATATTTCTGCATGGTTTTCCGGAGTGTTGGTATGCCTGGCACAAGCAGTTGCCTTATTTTGCCGAAAAAGGTTTCTGGGTAATAGCTCCGGACCAACGCGGTTATAATTTAAGCAGCAAACCAGCCGGAGTGAAATCTTATTCCTTGGCAAATTTAACCCGCGATATAGCTGCTCTTATCAGGCAACTTACCTCTAATAAAGTAATATTGGTCGGGCACGATTGGGGTGGCGGCGTAGCTTGGGCCATGGCCACTTATTATCCCGAATTATTAGAAAAACTGATTATCCTGAACATGCCTCACCCGGATATTCTGCGCCAAAATCTCTGGCATAACCCGAAGCAAACCTTAAAAAGTTGGTACGCCGGTTTTTTTCAGTTGCCGTACTTACCCGAAATAGCTTGCCAAGCATTTAACTACCAATTACTAGCCAGAAGTTTAACGAAGACAACGCACCGCAATACTTTTACCGCCGAAGATTTAAAAAAATACAAGCAGGCTTGGCGACAGCCGGGCGCTCTGAAAGCAATGATAAACTGGTACCGGGCTTTTAACTACAACCAGGAATTATCGGCAGAACTTTTAACAACGCCTACTTTGCTTATCTGGGGCAAAAAAGATACTTTTCTCAGTTCCGAAATGGCGCCAACCAGCATAGCCAAGTGCCGCGAAGGCCAGCTTGTGTTTTTACCGGAAGCCACCCACTGGTTGCACCACGAGAAAGCCGAAGAGGTGAATAAATTAATTTATGATTTTGTAAAATAGATTTTTAACAGCAGAATTTACTGAAGGAAATTTACGCCTTTAAACAAAATTTACTTTTTAAGGTTGCGGCCTCCCGCGTTAATAACAAAGCCCACGCTTAAAACAGAGTAAGCCGCCGTTAAAGTTTTGCGATTGCGCAACCCGAAATTACTACCGGTAGTGTACTGCAATTGCACCGACGGAGATAAGACCATGCGGGTATAAAAAATAGGCTCCAGAAAAATATTATCTTCTGCTGGTTTTGCCAACCCATCTAAAGTATACTGGTACATATCTACGTAACTGGCCCGTAGAGCGGTGCCGTAGTTTAAAGGAAACTCTCTTCCTACGAGCCGCCAGGTTTTCTTTCTTTTCGAACTATAGTTAACCTGCAGAAAATATTTGCTGAAACTACCTTCGCGGCGCTCGTAAGTTATATTCCCTTCCGAAGTTTCCTCTTTATCGGTGCGGTCGCTGCTGCCCCGGCCGTAACCGGTATAAATTTCTAATATCCGGTTTCTTTCCGACCCAAAAGTAGTATAATACCCTCCTCCTGCTTCGAGCAAATTATGCCGGAAATCTTGTTTCTTACGCTCGCTGTTTAACATAGAGCCATTTAGTAACACGGCAAAATGATCCGAAACAGCATAAGCGGTATTAAAAGTAACATTACCTCTTAAGGAAACATGAGCGCCCGCACTTAGTTCTCCTTTTTGCGTAAACATAGGTACATTTGGTACATTGGGCATGTATACCGAAGTACAACCGGAACCCAGAAAAGCCAGACTACCTGCCAAACTTAAAACCGAAATTATTTTTTTCATGTTACGCAATGCTTCTAATGTAGAGTAAAGAATTTCAGTTGATTATATCGTTGGAAAGTTGTTATTACCTGTCGCGGGCAAAACTCCCACATTATTAAATAATAAATTAGGAAGCAGGCAAATTGGGATAATTTAGTTTTAAAATCAATCTTGACTTTGCTCAAAAATTTGTTATGCTATACTCAGCAAACTTCGTTGATAAAACTACTTGTTATAAATAGTTCTCTCGCCAATTATAATTTAGTAATTAAGCACATATTAGATTTTAAAAGTGCTCGAAAGATGTGAGAAGGTTTGATTGGTGAAAATATTAAAATAGCGGTAAAATCCGGCAGATCTTGTAGATTAACCGGGCTTTACCGCCATTTTAATGTTTTAAACTATACAAGTAATGTTATTTAATTATTTAGCGTAGGCTACCGAACGCATTTCCCGGATTACGGTAATTTTAATCTGGCCGGGGTACTGCATTTCTTTCTCTATTTTTTGCGATATATCAAAAGATAATTGTTGCGCCCGTTCATCGGTTACATTGTCGGCATCTACCATAACTCGCAGTTCGCGGCCGGCCTGAATGGCATAACACTGATTTACGCCGTCGAAGCCAATAGCAGTTTCTTCCAATTCTTTTAAGCGCTTAATATAAGACTCCATTATTTCGCGACGGGCACCCGGCCGCGAACCCGAAATAGCATCGCAAGCTTGTACCAGCGGCGAGATCATGGCGGTCATTTCTATTTCGTCGTGGTGAGCCCCAATGGCATTGCAAACTTCCGGATGCTCTTTGTATTTTTTGGCCAGTTCCATACCCAGAATAGCGTGCGGTAATTCCGGTTCTTCGGGCGTAACTTTACCAATATCGTGCAACAAACCGGCTCGTTTGGCGAGTTTTACATTTAAGCCCAGTTCCGCCGCCATGGTGGCACATAAATTGGCTACTTCGCGCGAGTGCTGTAATAAATTTTGCCCGTAAGACGACCGGAAACGCATGCGTCCTACCATTTTTATGAGCTCGGGGTGCAAACCATGAATGCCTAAATCAATAATGGTGCGTTCACCAATCTCTACAATTTCGTCTTCAATGTTCTTTTTGGTTTTGGCTACTACTTCTTCAATCCGGGCCGGGTGAATACGGCCATCAGAAACGAGCCGGTGCAGGGCCAAACGAGCAATTTCGCGCCGGACAGGATCGAAACCCGAAATAATAATGGCTTCGGGGGTATCATCCACAATAATTTCTACGCCGGTAGCCGCTTCCAGCGCCCGGATATTGCGTCCTTCCCGGCCAATTATTTTGCCTTTAATATCGTCGCTCTCAATGTTAAACACCGACACACAGTTTTCGATGGCGTGTTCGGCCGCGGTGCGCTGAATGGTTTCGAGCACTACTTTTTTGGCATCTTTGGTAGCCGTGAGTTTGGCTTGGGCTACCGTATCTTTGATGTAAGAAGAAGCCTGAATCTGGGCTTCGTTCTTTAGCGATTCGATTAATTGCTCGCGGGCTTCGGCTGCACTGAGGTTAGCAATGCGCTCCATTTGCTCAATTACTGAGAGGCGGGCTTTTTCTACTTCTTCTTTGCGTTTATTAACTCCCTCCAGTTGCTGGTTCAGTTGCTCTTTCTGGGTATTTAGTTCGGCTTCTTTCTTTTTAAGCTGCTCGGCCTGGGCCGCTACCTGCTGTTCGCGTTGCTTTACTTTGTTTTCGTTCTGAATAATGATGTTTTTCTTTTTGTTAGCATCTTCTTCAAATTCGGTTTTTAGGCGCAGGTATTTTTCTTTCGCCTCCAGAATACGATCTTTTTTAATGCTTTCGGCATTTATTTCGGCTTCCCGAATAATCAATTTTACTTTTTCGCGGGCTTCTTCTTCTTCTTTTTTAAAAACCTGCCGGAGCATTACGCGGCCAATGGCAACTCCCGATCCTAGGGCCACCAAGGCCGTAGATACTATATAGATAGTGGTGGTCATGACTATAACTTTTATGGTTTAAAAATTATAGCAACCGTAGCAACAACAGCCTTATAACTGAAAAAGGCAGGAATATGAACTAGCTAAGCCCTAAATTCATTAGGTTTAATCTAATTTAAGAGATGAAAGAAGTTGGTCCAGGTGTTCCAGTTTACTTGTAAAAGCACTTTTATCTGTTTCTTTACTTTTAACTGTATGCAAGCTGTCGGCGGCTACCTCTAAGGCAACCATGGCTAACAAATCTTGCTTATCATCTAACCCGAACTGATCCCGAAACATTTTAAGCCGTTCGTTTAACATCCGACCGGCTATGCGTAGCCTTTCCTCTTCTTCTTCGGTAACCCGCATTGGATAATCGCGGTCAGCTATGCGTATTTTTATAGATAACTCACTCATCTTATGGGGTCTGGGTACTTTATTATATTGTTTTAGTTGTTAAATAAGTATAAAGTAAATATTCAAATAAGTCTTTTGTTATTATATTTTAAATAAAGTACAACTAATACTTCTATAACGAACCACCCTAGTTCAATCTCTTAAATAAGCGATACACTTATCAATTTCCCTGATATATTCGTTTATTTTCAGTTTTAATTCAGTAGCGTTGGCAGCATCGGCTGCTATCGTATTTACAATTTTAACTATATTATCTGTATTTTGAAAATTTTTTATTTCTTCTTCTTTCTTTTGAATCACCAGTTCTAACTCCCGGATGTCGTGTTGAGCCCTTTCTAAAGCTGCCTGCGCCTGATTATACCGCGTAATCAGTTTGCTAAGCTTCTGCTCAATCCGGTTAAGTTTTTCCAGTTCTTCTTTTCCTTGCATACTTTACTTCCGGATAACGGCTCCTAATTGTTTTTCGAACTGCTGCATCAAGCGGTTCATGGTAGCATCAATTACTTTATCGGTTAAGGTCTGGCTTTTATCCAGTAAAGTAAAATTAATGGCGTAAGCTTTCTTACCCGCTTCTATTTTATCGCCTTCGTACACGTCAAAAACATTCATTTCCTGTAATAACTTACGTTCGGTACGCTGGGCAATAGCTTTAATCTGGTCGAAAGTTACACTTTTATCAATTACCAAAGACAAATCGCGGCGTACTTCCGGGTACTTACTTAATTCTTCAAACACTAACTGGTTTTTATAGTTCCGAATCAGGTAATCCCAGTTAAGTTCGGCGTACCACACCGGTTCTTTCACGTCCAAGCGTTTACATAGCCGCTCGTCCAGCAAACCCACCTGCGCTACCATAATGTCGTTTTTGTGGTAAGTCACTCCGGCTCTTAAATATTCGGCTGACAGGGGTTGAACGGTGTAATCGGTGCGGGCTAATTTAACCAGCACATTTTGCACCACGCCCGCCAAATAATGAAAAGTAGCTTTTTCGGAAGGCTGTAGCCAGGTTTCGGCAGCACTGTTACCGGTTAAAAATAAGGCTAACTTTTGTTCTTCCTTGTATTTATCGCCAACTTTCCGGTAAACTTTACCTAATTCGTAAAGTTTTAAATCTTTTTGTTTTCGGTTTATATTACGCCGTAATACTTCTAACCCCGAGTATACCATGGTTTTGCGCAACACATTCAGCTCTTCGCTGTTATAGTTTACAATACGCACCAAAGTTTCGTCGGGAGCATTCTCTTTTTCATAATAAGCCGAATCGGTTAAAGAATTGGTAATGATTTCGCTAAAGCCGCTGCCCGTTAGCTGATTCAGAATTAACTGTTTTAGTTCTTCCGGGTTAGGGTGCGGAAATTTAGCCAGGTAACTCGCCGAGATATTATCGTGTAGTACAATATTGTTGTAACCATAAATGCGCAGGATTTCTTCCACCACATCGGCTTCGCGCGTAACATCTACTTTGTGCGGCGGCACGGCTACTATTAAATGCGAATCGGTTTCTTCGGTAATAAGAATATTTAAATCGGTCAGGATGGCTTTAATGCGTTCTTTGCCGATGAATTGCCCGATAAGCCGATGTACCCGATCGAAGCTTAACTTAATGCAGAAAGGCTCGATGGTTTGGGGATAAACATCCGTTATATCAGAAGAAATTTCGCCGCCAGCCACTTCCTGCACGAGCAAAGCAGCCCGTTTAAGCGCCAGCAAAACCATATTCGGGTCGGTACCCCGCTCAAAACGGAACGACGAATCGGTTTTAATTCCTTGGGATTGAGAAGTACGTCTAATTCCGGCCGGGGCAAAATAAGCGCTTTCCAGGAATAAGGTAGTGGTTTCGGCGGTTACGCCCGAATTTTTACCCCCGAAAACGCCTGCTATTACCATCGGTTCGGTGGCATTGCAAATCATGAGGTCGGTAGCCCGTAGTTTTCGTTCCACGCCATCGAGGGTTACGAAAGAGGCACCTTCCTCCGCGTGTTTCACAATAATTTTGTCACCGGTAATTTTATCGGCGTCGAAAGCGTGCAGCGGTTGCCCCAGTTCGTGCAAAACGTAATTGGTAACATCTACCACATTATTTATCGGCGACAAACTAATAGCGCGCAAACGGTTACGCAACCACTCCGGCGACTCAGCTACTTGTACGCCCGTTATGGTTAAACCAGCATAACGCGGACAAGCAACCAAGTCATCAATTTGAATAGAGATAACCCTATTGTTGCTTTTAACCTTAAATCCGGTAATATCCGGTAGTTGGTAGCGGGTATGCAAAAGAGCTTGCAGTTCGCGGGCTACCCCAAAGTGCGAGGCGGCATCGGCGCGATTGGGAGTTAAGCCTATTTCGAAAACGGTATCGGAACTAAGACCGAAATAATCGGCAGCCGGGGTACCATTGGGCAAATTGGTATCGAGCACCATAATACCGGCGTGCGAGGAACCTAAACCAATTTCGTCTTCGGCGCAAATCATGCCTTCGGAAACGGCACCGCGAATTTTGGATTTCTTAATTTGAAAAGGCTCACCGGAGAACGGATACAAGGTGGCATTTTCGGTAGCTACCACTACTTTCTGGCCGGCGGCTACGTTAGTGGCTCCGCATACAATTTGCTTGGGTTGGGCTTGGCCAATATCAACGGTAGTTAAGCGTAATTTATCGGCATCGGGGTGTTTTTCGCAGGTTAATACCTCTCCTATTACAATACCTTGTAAGCCGCCTTTAATCATTTCAACTGTATGCAGCCCTTCTACTTCTAATCCCGAATCGGTTAACCGGGCGGCCACTTCGGTGGCTGGTTCATCTATATTAATTAATTCTTTTAACCAGTCGTACGATATCAGCATATATTATTTAATTCTTAAGCTTTAACAAGATTTGTCTTGTTAAAGCGGCAAATTGGCTCGCTTTACAATAAGCTAACCTTTTTTGTATAAAGTAAAGCCTTTATGAGATCCTTTGCTTGGGTATTAAAAACAAAGTTATTAATTAAACTTATTAAAAGAATATACCTTAGTTATTTTGTATAGGACTTTTCACCGGCCCGTACCGAAACCGTTAACCGGTTGGCGGGCGGCGGCACCGGACAACTGTAGTTGTAATTATATACGCAGAAGGGATTATAAGCTTTATTAAAATCTAAAGCAATTTGATTGGCTCCGGGCTCCGGCTTTACAATATCCAGAAAACGGCCACCCTCGTACGTTTCGGTACCATTGGTTCTATCGCTGAACGGCACAAATAAAGAGCTGTCGGTGGTATTAACCCGTAGGTACAACAGGAGCGTATTTTTCTTACCTTCTAAATTAAAGGTGGCCTTAGCAAATTCTAAATAAGATTCTGTGCCCCCGGTATTCATGGGCATCTGAATGGTTGTTGGCTGGTCAAATACTTGGTAATCGGCATCAACTACATAATGAATATCCGGTGAAAAATAGCGCAAGCTATCAAAGCTAGTCCGTTCCGCTTCTTCCAGCGGTGAGTTAGAACTCCGGAACGACAAGTTCTTTTCTTGCCTTTCTTTTTGAATACCAGCCACGTACGAGGAGTCGCTGAAAACAGATTCTTTCAAAAAGTAAAAGAAGATAATAACGATACCAGCAAGAAACACCAATCGGACCGATTTGGACATGTAAGGGCTTTATATTTTACGTTACTCCATCTATTCAGAGCAATTGCAAAATAAACAATTTACCAGAATTAATCAGTAAATACTAAGTTTATAAAACGAGTTAATATTGAAGTGGAGGATAGAGAAATTGCGCTTGGAATTTGTTTTGATTAGAGCCGTTATACACTAGCAGAAGCAGCACTTACAAAATATAATTTCAAAGAAGGTCGGCGAAAGGTGTTATTCAGCTACTACCCCGGATTAATTTAGATTAAATGGTAAATTCAGGCAAGCTAAATTTCTATGCCAAAATTCTTTCCGGGGCAGCAGCTAATTATATTATTAAATTCAACTCTATTTATGTTCTGTACTTTTGGGAGAACAAGTTAAGCTGTTTCTCACCTACCAAAAGCCCATAGCAAAAACTCCGGCATTATTTTACCCCAGGTGGGCACATCGTGCTTGCCGCCAATCAGTTCTACATACTGAATGTCCTTTCTTTTCTCGTAACCTTTCTTATAAAGTTCGTAAATCAGGGCGGTTGTATCATCAATAGAATCAATAATACCGTTTTGGTTCCGGTCCGATTTTTCATCTTGCGTACCCGCCTGAAACCAGAATTTTAAGGCTGGTTTATGTTTACTGTCCTTCACCATTTTGTGCGCAATCCGGCTTTTATCGGGGTTTTTCTTGGTCGAATCTTTACTTCGCCACCAGAAAGAACCCGAGAAAGCACCTACCCGCGAAAAAATATCGGCATGGTGCCAGGCTATATCAAAAGCCGACAGGGCACCCAACGAGAAACCGGCAATGGTGTAACTCGCAAAATTATGAATATCGGTGTTGGTATAAATGGCAGGCAAAAGTTCTTCGGTAACAAACCGCCGGTAATTTTCTGCAGCCGTTCCCCGCCCTTTATAATCCGTTTTTCCCGAAACACCAAACTCCTCCGTGCGGTTGCCGGCTTTAATACCAACCGTTAATACGGGCTTTATGCTATTCTTCTTGTATAAGGCTTGTAATATTTGCTCGTACTGCATGGTTTCTAAATCCTGTCCATCGTTTAGCAATAATAAATGCAGGGGTTCAGAAGCAGCTTCGAGTTGCGGCATATAAAATACACAAGCCACTTCCCGATTTAAAATTTCTGATTTAATTATTAATTCATCTGTCCGGATAGTTACCTCGGGCATTTTTAAGTCTAACAACATTATTCAATATATAAAAAACTAAGATTAACCAATTTAAAATTATTAAGTAAAAGGAGATTGTATATCAACAACTCAACCAGCAGTTCTATTAAAATCTGGATATACGTCTGGTAAAGCACTTACACCCGTTAGTAAAAATTTAGGTTTAATACATGACAGAACAATATCGTAAGTGGTATTCGTCGCAATTAAGTGCCGATATCGAGATGCTAGTTTACGGCGATCGGGGTTACCCGGTTATTTTATTTCCTACCTCCCAGGGCCGGTATTACGAAACTAAAGATTTTAAATTAATAGATAGTGTGGCCTGGTTTATAGACCAGGGCTTGGTTAAAATTTATGCCATCGACTCTATTGATAGTTTAAGCTGGTACAACAAAAGTATACACCCCGCCGACCGGGTAAAGAACCATATATGGTACGATCAGATGCTATATCATGAACTGGTGCCCTGGGCCATGCACGAAACCGGCGTAGGTAAAGTGTGTGTGGCCGGCTGTAGTTTCGGGGGCTACCACGCCGCTAACTTTGCCTTTAAACATCCCGAAAAAGTAAGCCATTTGTTTAGCATGAGCGGCGCTTTTGATATTAGAGAACAACTCGATGGCTTCTATAACGATGATGTGTATTTTAATAATCCAATTGAATTTGTGCAGCATAACAGCCAGGCCGAGTTATGGCAATTGAAAATTATTTTGGGTACCTCCGACTACGATATTTGTAAAGAAGCCAACCTGCATCTTTCCGGTATTTTATACCACAAGAGCATAGAGCATTGGCTCGATATAAGACCAAACGCCCCGCACGACTGGCCCATTTGGCGCGAAATGTTTCCGCATTATTTATCTCAAATCTAACCTGTAAAACCAACATATTATGAAAAAAATAGGCATTCTTTTCGGGCAGGAAAACACTTTTCCGCAGGCTTTTGTAGACCGCATTAACGAAAAAGCAGAAAAAAATATTACTGCCGAATTTGTGAAAGTAGATAAAGTAATACAAGGCGAATCTTCGGGTTACGATGTTATTATCGACCGCATATCGCAGGATGTGCCTTTTTACCGGGCCCTGCTAAAAAATGCCGCCATGAGTGGTACGGCCGTCATTAATAACCCTTTTTGGTGGAGTGCCGACGAAAAATTCTTTAACAATGCCCTGGCGGTTAAAATTGGCGTACCCGTACCCAAAACGGTTTTACTGCCCTCGCGCGACATGCCCGAAGACACCAACAGCAATTCTTTCCGGAATTTAACTTATCCGCTGGATTGGGAAGGCATATTTGATTACGTGGGATTTCCGGCGTATATGAAACCTTTTGATGGCGGCGGCTGGAAAGAAGTATATAAACTGCACGATAAAGATGATTTTTTTCAGAAATATAACCAGACCAAGCAATTTGTAATGATGCTGCAGGAAGAAATTGTTTTTGATGATTATTTCCGGTGTTATTGCATTGGCGGCAAATACGTGCGCATTATGCAGTACGACCCGCGCTACCCGCACCATTTAAGGTACGAACACGGCAAAGCACCCGCCTCTAAAAAAGTACTGGATACGGTAAAAAAATACGTGATTAAACTAAATGAGTATTTAGGTTATGATTTTAATACCGTAGAATTTGCCATGCGCGATGGCGTACCTTATGCCATTGATTTTTGCAATCCCGCGCCCGATGCCGAATATACCAGTGTAGGGGCCGAAAACTTTGAGTGGGTAGTAGAAACGGCTGCAAGTTACGCCATCGAAAGAGCTAAAAAACATAAACCAGACCAGGATAATTTAACCTGGGGACAGTTTGTAAAAGCTGGCAGTGCTAAAACTTCTTTAATCTAAGGGCCGGTAAAAGCCACCAGAAAAATTAAAACTACTTCTCAGTCTGGTTTATAATCTATAAATGTAAGCTTTATGAATAATTTCACCTTAGGGATAGAAGAAGAGTACATGGTGGTAGACCCGATAACCCGGGAACTCACCTCCCACGACCAAAAAATAGTAGAAGCGGCGCAAAAGGTGCTGGAGGACCAGGTAAAAGCCGAAATGCACCGGGCAGTAGTAGAAGTAGGTACCAACATTTGCCGAAATACCGACGAAGCCCGTATTGAAATTACGAAGTTACGCAAAACAGTAGCCACTTTAGCCGGCGATTTGGGGTTGCGCATTGGGGCTGCCGGTACGCACCCGTTTTCGCATTGGCAGCACCAACTCATAACCGACCACCCGCGATACAACGAAATTGTGAACGAATTGCAGGAAGCGGCCCGCTCTAATTTAATATTTGGTTTGCACGTGCACGTAGGTTTTCAGTCGCGCGATATTGCCATGCACATTGCAAACCAAATCCGGTATTTTTTACCGCACGTGTATGCGCTTTCTACTAATTCGCCGTTTTGGGAAAGCCGCAATACCGGTTATAAATCATTCCGCACCAAAGTATTCGATAAATTTCCGCGCACCGGCATTCCTGATTATTTTCAGAGCATAGAAGATTACGATAGCTACATTAAATTGCTGGTTAAAACCAATTGCATCGATAATGCTAAAAAAATTTGGTGGGATGTGCGGGTGCATCCGTTTTTCGATACCATTGAATTCCGGATCTGCGACTGCCCCATGCTGGTAAACGAAACTATGGCTTTTACGGCTTTATTTCAGGCCCTTTGCGTGAAACTATATAAATTAAGGTTGCAAAACATGAAATTTATTACGTACAGCCGGGCCTTAATCAACGAAAATAAATGGCGGGCTGCCCGCTACGGCCTGGACGGAAAAATGATTGATTTTGGTAAAGAACAAGAGGTAAATACCCGCTCGCTGATCCTGGAATTGCTGGATTTTGTGGATGATGTACTGGATGAACTAGGTAGTCGGGATGAAATTAACTATGTGCATCAGATTTTAGAACACGGCACCGGTGCCGACCGTCAATTAGAGGTTTTTAACAAACGACAGCATTTAACCGATGTGGTAGATTACATTACTTCCCAAACTTTAGTGGGTGTAGATGTTTAATTATTTATAAAATGCGTTTTGTTTCTAAAAATGGCAATTTTTGGCAATTTTTAGTTAAATTTAATAACTCAACAAAGCTTTTTGCCGTTAGCTCTTAGCTTTAACTAATTATTCATGACAGTAAAAGTTGCCATTCTGGATTTATATAACGGCCATCCTAACCAAGGAATGCCGGCCATTGAAGATATTCTGAAACGTTACCGCAAGAAAAATGCAATAGCTTTAGAATACGAAATATTTGACGTAAGAAAAAATAATGAGTTACCCGATACCAGTTTCGATATTTACCTATCTAGCGGTGGACCGGGCAGCCCTTTAGAAAGTGGCGAGGAGTGGGAAAAAAAATATTTTTCACTGATTGATGCACTAGAGAATATTAATAATCAACCCCATCGCTCCGATAAAAAACACGGATTCTTTATTTGCCATTCTTTCCAGCTTTTGTGCCGGAAATACAAACTAGGGGAAGTAGTAAAACGAAAATCAACGGCTTTTGGCATATTTCCGGTGCACCGCACCGATGCCTGGGACCGCGAAGATATATTTCAGGGCGTAGACAATACTTTTTTTGCCGTTGATTCGCGCGACTGGCAAGTAATTGAACCCAACGAGCAGCAGTTTGAAGCGCTTGGAGCCCGGCTGCTGGCCATTGAAAAAGAGCGGCCGCACGTAGAGTTAGAACGCTGCATGATGGCCATTCGCTTCAACGATTATTTTTTCGGCACCCAGTTTCATCCGGAAGCTGACCCGGTGAGTATGAAAAGATTTTTACTTGACGAAATAAATAAAATTCAGGTGATACAAAACCACGGCGAGGAAAAATATTTAGATATACTACAGCATTTAGATGACCCCGACAAATTAGAACTGACCCGTAAAGAAATTATTCCGTCGTTTTTGCATCATGCGCTAAATGCTTTGCAGGAGGCCTAACCATGATACCCGAAATCCGCGAAAGATTTAATGCTGCTTTTACCCCGGCCGCTTACGAGAATTTCTTAGCCGGGCTTAACCAGGGTTTAGACCGAAAAATTGAATTTAGGGTAGCCGAAACGCCGGTTTTTATACCGGCGGCATTTAAAGAAAAGCTAATGGCGGCCGGCGACGATTTAGTAAATACCATTCTGGCAGAAGATTTTAAAGCGCTCACGCAAAAATCGATCCCGCAGGAATGGCACGCGGCCCACGAAAACAATCATCCTCATTTTTTAACTTTTGATTTTGCTGTTTGCCGCGATGACGAAGGCGAACTCACCCCCAAGCTAATTGAATTACAGGGTTTCCCTTCGCTTTATGGTTTTCAGGCCGAGCTGGCCAAGCAGTATAAAAAGCATTTTCCGGTTTGTGAGCCTTTTACCCCGTATTTTGAA
>Ga0210040_10005776_pt1 | contig 15629 bp, 10 predicted proteins | sample CryGeyCG12114_NA_FD_185462 | JGI IMG/M metagenome (GOLD analysis project Ga0210040, IMG submission 185462) | Groundwater microbial communities from aquifer - Crystal Geyser CG19_WC_8/21/14_NA (SPAdes) (version 2) | ecosystem: Environmental > Aquatic > Deep subsurface > Groundwater | place: USA... | reverse complement strand
TATGCGGTGTATCTTACTACACTACCGGTGATTGGTAATAGCTGACCACCGCTTAAAAATGACCATTACAATAGATACTAAAATATTATTGGTAAGCAAAGTCTTATACCTGATTTTTGGAAGTGCTTCACTAAATGCGTGGGAGAACTTGACGCACCGAATTGAATACTTTTTCACTACAACTAACCAACAGATGTGAAACTAATTAATCAGATTGATATTTCCTAATCAATCCAAAGTTAAACTAGGGATTCGCACTCTTTTGTTTGTTACAGTCTCCGATTTTTTTCATCTTTGAACTAGTTTGGGTGATTGTCTTGTTCTTAAGTAGTTTTCAAAGGCTGACCAAAATAGATGCATCGTGGTGAGCACAATTGTATCAGAGTGTAGTTAGTTAGTTAGTATGCACTTGAACATGTTTTTTCTTGTACCTTGAAATTCCGTATAGAATCCACTGAAACAAATCGTCCCATTCATTTTCTGTAAGTAAGTATTACCTACATCCACATTTTTCTGAACAAAATATTAGACAAACCTAGTTGCATTTTTCTGAACAAAATATTAGACAGACCTAGTTGCATTTTTCATATCGTTAGCTTTGGCAAGCATGATAAGATACTTATTAAATTTGATGTGATTCTCAAAAAGGTTTTTTTTTCGTTTTTACGGGGACCAAATACTTGTACAAGTTTTGTTTGCACCAATTGTGTGTAGTGAAGAGAAAGCTTGCGTATAGTTAAGAGTTGGCGCAAAAGAGCAAGATCAAGAAATAGGGTGGACCTGTCAATGCACGGGTGGGGAAAAATGCAAGAATAGCAAACTCACAGGATTGGGTCAAAAGACATAAAGTTTTTTACTTTGCTCAACTCCACCTTCGCTCCCGCTTTACATAGTTAGTTAGTTGGTTACTTGAAACAGTGTACAACAATACATTATACAATTTTATCTGGTATTCATTATTGTGCCGCAGTTTTAGTCCACATAGCGCTGTAGCTGTACTATTATGTGTAAGTTAGTAAAGAATTTTGAAGAAATAAACTATTTGTGTCCATAGCATTTTTTGGGCTGGCAAGCAAGCTAATACATGAGTATTATATACAAATGGAATCAAAGTTTGCTGGCTTGGTCTGGTCTGGTCTAATGATTTTAACGAGTTCAGTTTGGCTAACAGCATGCATAATACACGGAAAAGTGGCGCCTAAGATTCTATACTGACTGACTAAAACTGTATGCAAACAAATTGAACGCCTTTTTGGCTTTTGACATTCCATTTTTTAGCTACGCTCGCAAATCATGTGTGTTTGCCAGCTCGACTTTTCTAATGCAATAAAATGAAAGGATTAAGTTTGCTGTAAATGAATGTATAGGGAAGGGAAATTAAAGGCTTCCTTTATTAGCATTAGTTTTACACTTTTAGTGTACATAGAGTAAACACAATTTCGAAGTTTAATTTCGGTTTACTATTTTGAAATTTGCGTGCTTGGGTGTTTATATACGAAAAAGGAATGAAATCGTATTTTTGAGAGAATTTTGTTTTTTAATTGACACCCTATTATCGATTTTACGGCCCAAATCTCCCTGAATAGATGGCAGGCACGAATCAAAATCCGTATCGGCTTGTTTTAACCTCACAGCTGAGTATTCCATTGTGCAATTTTGTCATTTAGTTTTCCTCTTGGCATGCTTTAAGAGCAGATTTGGTGGTTGGTTTGCGTTTTCTTGGTCACTATTTTGAAAGCGCCCTGATGACTTTCATTGTTACACTAGGATTATAAGAAAACTACTGAAGCGCACAAAAGTTTGCTCCGAGTGTTTTGGTCATTTGGAAGTTTAATGGGACCATTTGAGGCTGAACGAACCTGTTAAGATTAGTAGCATTTAAAATTTTTAATGTGGTACGCCCCATTATGTGGTTTTGTGTTTGAGCTATGAACTGTGAGATTTAAAGGTTTGAGCTTGCGCTAGATGCATTAAATTTGTGTTTTAAGTGCAGATCTACGTGTTTTGGGAAAAAAATGTAAGAAATCTTCAGGAAACCAGAATTTTTTTAGTCTAGCTGGTCACTTTTGGTCGATTTTTTTCCCTTTTGCTGGGAAAATCCAGCTGGGGTACAATAAGTTAATTTACAGTTACAACCTATTAAAAGTTTATCTCTAATTAGCAACCAAATGTTCTTTCTTTTGTTATGAGCTTACACCCATGAAACTATTCAAGTTAGAAGAAAGCACATTTTAATGAGTTTTAAACTAATTGTGACTAGTTTAGTTAACAGTTTTGAACACCACGTAGTTAAAATTATTTTGTACAACAATGTAGCCATGTTTTGATTCCCCGAAATCAGAGATTTTTGGTTTCACCTTGGGTTACACGCCTTTTTAAACTAACTACAATACCCTGAAAATGTAATAATTTTCGTTTTAAGTGCAAACACATTGTTGCCCTGAAGGACCCGACAAAGTATCCGTTCAAGTGAGCAGTAAAATGAAATTGGAGACTACAGTACAAATTACATATTACCCGTATTGTCAAAATTAAATTTGCACTCCAAAAACGCTAAATTTCTATTTGATTAGATTGCCAACCATAAAACAAAAATATCTTTAAAAACTTCAAAAACCTTTGAAAATCCCTTCATTTTTGGATTTCATCCATTTTCTTCCCCCACGAAGTTTTAGAAGTAACATACGTAACCCCCTAAAGTTTAATTTCCATCGCTACGGTCTACATAGTCTCTTATCTTCAGATTTGTTTCGGTTACAAAGGACATAAAAACGATAGCTTTTTGACTGACTAAAGGATGAGCTCTCGTAAAACATTATTAAATGTGTAATGATCATAACAAAGGTGATACAAATTGTCCGTTTTTGCCTCCCTTATTGCATAGTTTATCTCCACTTTGCATCTACAGCAGTAAATGTTGCAACTAACTAACTGTAAGTAAAATTTCAAGATCGCACAGCCATTAATCTTTTTGGCCGTCCTATACACATTTTACAACCTTGGATGCCCAAGAAAAGGGTGATAGTACTTTTCTTCTTCTATAGTAGCCAACTAGTCGTAAAACAAACTATTCCCTGGGCAGATATTTTCCCTTTTATGAGTTGTGTGCGTTACACTACACAGTGTATGCATTTGTCTGTACTATTTGAAAATTCGGTTGGAAAAATGTTCAATTTACAGAGTTTACTACACTACTTGACAAAGATTTATCGTCTAGGGTTGAACTATTTTTGAAATGAAGATTTTTCTTAGTGTGAGCCACATGTGAAGTTCCTTCCCATGTGCAAAAATGTAATACTATGTATGTTGTATAGTCGTAAATGCCAATAATGTTTGGCAACATTTGGTTTTTGGCACGTTTGTAGCTTAGTTAGTTATAGGTTTGTATTAATTAGATTTTCAAGTTAAAATTGAAATTCTAGAAGTTTTTTTCCATTTGTATTTAGGTATGTATAGTAGGTTGTTCAATTTTTCTGGGGAGATTTCTATCGCTTCTGGCAAGTGATTTTTTAAGCGAGACAGTTTTATTGTCCACAATAAAAGGGTTCTCCAGTTACCCGTAGAAATGCTCCCGTTACTATTGCTATATAATTTTGCAAAACTGGTGAAAAATTGCAAAGCAAGCTATAAAGACAACTCTCCGTATGAATGCTAATCCCTGTTGAATTCTTTTACTGCCACTATTTGCGCACGTATTTTACATTTGTCACTGTCAAAATTGATGCCATAAACGGGGTTAAGGACTTATTCCCTGTGTTTGAGACGCAATTGCTCTAATCTAGCTTCCATAAAGGATCACTGTGTAATAAAAGCGGAAAAAATTGCCAAAACATGGAAACTATATGTTTATTGGGCAATTCTTCTCAGTGAACAGAAGCATTATTTGCGCAAACTGGTCATGGGGATATTTATTTATATTACATAAGCATCAAAATTACATGGGTGTGGATTCTAAACTATGTTTTGTACGCTTTTTTTTCTCTCTAGCTTTTTCTTCAGCTTTGTTTTCACCTAATGTTTCTGGTTCTAGTTGTAATTTTTTAGATTTTTCAGAATTTTCAGCATCAGCTAACTTTTTTACTTTCTTTTCTGTCCCTCTGGGTTTTGCTTCACCTTGAGGAGCTGAAGGTCTTCCTTCATTTGATTTTCCCGTTTTTTTCTCCTCTTTGGATTTTTTACGTCTATCCTCTGGATCAGGTGTTGTTGGAATTTCCTCATCTTTTGACTTTCTATTTTTTTCCGGATCTTTCTCCTCTTTTGATTTTCTTGGTTTGTCCGGATCGTCCTCACGTTTAGACTTTCGATTACTTTCGTCTCTAGATTTATTTTTTTCTCTTTCATTCGTATTATCGGCTTGAATATCATGTGTCACTGTTGCAGGTGTGTTCATCGATTTCCTTCCTTTACCTTCCTCATTGTCTTTTTTGTCCTGGCTTACAAACTTTGAAATTTGTTCACTGTTGTCAGATTTTTGTCCCCCGTCTGCAAATTCTTTTTCTTTGGCTCCAGATTCAGCTTTCTTTTTTTCATGGTCTTTCCCTTCTGTATCGTTTGGCGGCAACCGAATTTTTAGTTTCCGTTTTTTCGGTGGTCCTTCTTTCCGCAAGTCTAGCATCAATTCTTTTATCAGTGCCAATTTAGATTTGACGTCCAAGTATCGATTTACACGACCTCTACAGGCTTCCTGGATTTGCATCCGGCCTTCTTCTTGAGCTAAATAAAATTTTCCTAGTCGGTCCGTTAGTCTTCGATACAAAGTCATCAAACTGAGTAAAAAGTTGCAAAAGATTTAGGATTTAGTGAGAGTTGACAAAAACAGTAACTTTTCCATAATGTTGTACACATTTGAATTAAAATATTGAAGTCCTACACATTAGAAGTATGGAGACTTCTTTCCATAGATTTATACAAACTATCAATCCACAATGGCGAGTATACCAATTCTTTGCAATCTACGAGATCGTCATGTTTCAATCTGCGAACAAATTTTTGGCCCAGTTCATAGAAATCTTCCACTACACCTAATTCTTGTCTGGATAAAAGTTGTCTCATATCTAAACGTTGTCGGCTGAAAATTAATTCCTGTTTGGAGGCAACCTTCACTTTTCTCTCAACTTCTTGTATCGTCTAGTCACAGAAAATAATATCGATTCCAAGTCGTAATAGTTTGAAGCCGTTCAAGATTTCATAAAGAAGATGATAGACAGTCTCAGTTACATTGATACTAGATAATATTCAACTGTTGTAGGGAATATTTAGGAAATACCCGAAATGTGTCCGTGGCTTCAGAGATTTGCATGATAATAATAGCAATGAAAATATTGGAGAATAAAAAGTTTCCAAGCACAATGCAAACGAGGCAAAAAAGTCTCCCTTCATGCGGGTACCCAGCGTCCTCAAATTCTTCAAGCACGTCAGTCCAACCATCCATCTAAAGGAAAAATGTATTCTACTGGAGTGGATGAAGAATAAAGTTTTTTTCAGTTTTGTTCGTCAATTAGCGTACCGTAACGAACCCAAAAAGACGAAGCATTCCAAAGCCCAAGTTGCCCCATGAAAAATGCAGTCCCTCAGTTTGAGAAAACAGGTAGTAAGCGATGATAGCAGAAATGTACATGAGTAGAATCAATAGGAGTACAACACTCAATACGTTATTTTTTAGCGTTTCTACTAAAGCTGTCACCAAAACCTAATGAATGCAGTGACAATTTTACTGGTAATTTTATAAAAAAAACTTCATATATTGTTGTGTTTTCACCTGAATATGAATTGATAATGACACGCCCCTCAAAATTCTCAAGGCACGCACAATAATAAGCGTTCGTAGGAACGAAAATTCTCCCATATCCAACCAGTCAGTAGTGGCTTTTATCATTGACACAATCAAAATTATGAAATCAAATATGTTAAACCCAGAGTCAAAATATTTATTTGGGTTTGCGTAACATTTGACGAGAAATTCTATCGTGTAAACTGATAAAAACAGCTGGAATGAAAAAATAAGACATTAGGTACACTAGTAATACATAAAATTGAAATATTCAAACTCAAATAAGAAGATATTTTACATACATCATCCAAAACGGAATAAAAAGTTTCTAATCCTTCCACAGGTTCTCCTCCAGCTTCAAACGCCAATAATGAAGCATTCATAATAATCAAAATCAATATAACCCATTTGAAAATAGTGCTAGCCACTAAATCCCGTATGTATGCATTAAATCCTTCAAATGGTCGGAAATCATGTCGATATCTCACAATTTGGTCTCTAATTGACAAAACATGAAAATATTCGTGCAGCATTTCTCGGAATCTTCAGTATCATATATTAATAGCTATAATAATTAGTCATATTTCATTCTCTTACATTGGACCACCACCAGGGCCATCCGGCTCAGAATAAAAGTCCATCCTTCGCCTAATAAACCGTTCCTCTTTTTTCTGATGTTTGCGTACTAGTCGTTTAGCAATCCAATCGAAAAATTTCCTTTTCCTCATAAATCCTATACAGCAAATGCGTTCTAAACTTGGCTGATAGTTAATGGCCGTTTCCCATAAACGTTCCCGGTCCTCCACTTCCCATTGTGCAAGTTTTTCACGATATATTTTCTTTTCAGCCTTGCTCATATATTCCATGTCCACGATCCTTTGAGCTTCACCAGGAAAATCGTAAATATCTGCCACAATCTCTTGCCAACTAGGTCCTTCATTACGATCTTCATCGTCTTCGTCTTCATGTTTTTCTTCTGTGAATTTTATCGTTGGTTTCAATGGGTCGATCATATTTTCGAATTCATTATCATTTTCATCTCCCGTGGATTCATAATCTTCTTCCCCTGTAGATGAATCAGAACTTGTGTTTGCATCAGATCCTTCGAAGTTTGTTAATAGTAGAGCTTGTAAAGCGTCAGCTGATTTTTGCATCAGCATTGGTGACCATTTGGCTGTAACATTTTCTTCAGCTGGATCGTTGGCGAGCTCTTTTTTTGCTCTAGCTTTTTCGCGCATTTGTCGAACTGTGTTGTAGAGCAAAGAATGGTTTTGAATCTGAACACAATTTTAGCATTCTACACAGTTTAGCCAACTAATGATAATGGGTCATTAACTGACTTTTAGTTAGTTAGTTTAGTTGAATGGTAAAAGTACTTAAGTACTAGACTACTGAAATAGAGTTTAAGTTTAAGTAACTTTGGCGGCACTTTATTTTAAAACAAAGAAAAAATGCCTTTAGAGATAGCCATTAGCCAATGACAATTTCAAGTTACAGAAAACTCCGCGGAAAATTTAAATAATTTTCAAATCTAATTACTGCTTTAGTAGTAGTGCACTAAAATACTAACTTTTCTGCAGTTCTTCTAAAATAGTAGGCCGAAAAGCATCCAATCTCAATTGTGAGACCCCTTGTGCCAGATTTCCAATTTTTTCAAACTTTTCTTTTACTTCATTGTCAAAAGCTTCAATGGCCGCTTCACCCTGTGGAACTTGAAAACTGATTTGAGACGGACCATAAACTAGATTCTTTTCTTCTCCTTCACCCGGTACATCGATGTCGTCTGCCCAATCGAATTGCAAACTTTTTATTCTCCGATAGTCGATATGATCAGCCAAAGTTTTGAGAAAATGATGCGTATGATTTTGAAAATGGTTATGGATATCGTTGTATCGGTATTCTACAAGAGATCGAAGCCAGCCAGGGAGCCGATTGATTTGGATTCGACTTTCGATCGATACTGTCGGTTTCGGACGATCCGGCACCGGTGTATCCATAGTACAACAGCGATCTTCATCACAAGCAATTTCTTGAAGCATTTCAGTTTCTTGCTTTGTTGCTGCTTCCCAAGGGGGCCATTCGGCCAACATGTTGACAGCATCCAGGCTATGGGGCTTGTACACGTCTTCAGGATCATTTCGGAGAATGCGCTTGGTACTTATTGAGAGGGGGTCTCGAACGTGATGCCATTGACTGTGTTCTTCTAAGACATCTTTTTTGTCATCGTCAGATGCTTTACGATCTAGCGTGAATTTAGCTTCTTTTAGTTCGGTGTCATCGGGAATTTCTAGCGTGATTTTTTTATCTAGTTCCTCTAAATTCTGTATTGGTGGCATGATGCTCAGAAATGACAGGCACTGAAAGAAAAAAACACTATTGGGACTATCTTTTTTCGTAAATTTCATTGAAACGGTATAAATTTGTATTGTACCAAAATGTACAGTTATTTTAATCCACAGGTGCGTTCCCAAAGCCCAGTATTGGACACGGGCAGTAAACTCGGATAATATGGACAATAAACCAGTTGAGTCGAAAAATAGTGTACACTAAAATGCCAGTAAACGTTAGAATCCAAATCCAATGTAGAACAATGTGGGCAACAGAGTGAAGCAGAGGTTGGAAAAATGTGCACAACAGTAATCCAACGACTACAGTGAAAATTCTTTGAGCTACAGTCCCAGTCTCTTCGTAGTATAGAGATTGACTTAAATTGTATGGAAAATTGTCTCTATTTCGATAAAATGTGTCAAGAAATCGAGACATGACTTTATGTAGTTACAAGAAAGCGGTAGAGATTTTGTCCAATCTTTTAAGTTGTATGAAAATTGTACATACACTTTGCCCTGCCATCTATATTTCCATGACAAAAGTAACATTGCAAAAAATGTCAACCAACTACAAAGTTCATTGGTCACAGAAAATGACATTATTTCTCCGCAGAGCCTTCTTTTGCTTCTCAAAGGATTTATAAATTCACGCTTTTATGAATTCATCACGGCTTATTTCTTACAATCCATCTAAAAGCATTGTTTTTATACAGACAGGCTAACTAACTTTATTTTGCTATGATTATGTATACTAAATGCATGCAAGCCTGCATAATGACACTATTGTTATGCTACGGATACGGTTTTATGACTAAATTTCGTATTTCAAGGACCTTTTTTATTCTCTAGCTATTAGGTAACACACTAAACGAATTGGCAACCCAAAAAACAGCAATTTTTTTATTGCACCACTATAACTAACTATAAACATGCTAAAAACTGACTGGAGTAGTTCTAAGCTAGCAACATTCTTTTTCAAGTGATATACTTGCCAACCAAAGATTAAAAAAGGGCTGTTAGGATAAGAGATTTCAGAATGCATGTTTTATATCACGCAACGCATAGGAATAGTGATGATGTTAACCCTCAAGCCTAATGAATGAATTCAGTAAATGTTCATGGAAATATACAAGAACACACACAGACATTCACTTGGATTCACCTGTACCTTTTTTGTATGCAATTTTATAGCACCGCTGTAGTAGAATTAACGCACATTTTATATATCTAAATAGTAAAGCGAGTAAAATAAACGTTCAATTCTAGATGCTTTATCATACAAATGGGCGTGCAGTGTTTATCAGTAATTCATCGAGTTTGCAATAATAAGTTGCTGATCATTTTTATAACCACCTGTGAAAAATTTAAATTTTCATTCGCACATTCTTGTTAAATGGATGATCAAGCTATTTCACATTGAATATCAAATGTCACTTTGCAATACATTTTTCCTATTCAATATTAATATAGTGGCACCCTTCTATAGCCATTAATTCCAAAACTCCGGACTCGTGAGTCCGCATTCATCTCAATCCACATTTACTCCTCATTATTGCAAAGTTCCTCATCGCATATCATTATACACATCATGGCTGGCAGTACACAACACAAACACATCTTGTGCTCAATCCTTTGTAGCTAACCAACTAACCAATCTTCATTCCCCGAGGGCTTTTTTAACCCTCGCTATATAGCAAGCCCTGGAAAAGGAATTCTTTTCATTGTTAGTTCATCATGTACACGTGAGTCTAGATATATCCAGAAATTGCCACACCTGTTGACTTTAAAAACATCTGAGCAATTTCACAAAAATCAAAAGCAAATAATAACGGTGCACCACATCATGGTGCAATAAACAAGTGGATAGTTATTTAGTATTTATTTTTACTGAACAACTTGTGAATACTGCTGAAGGTCAAATTTTGTGAGCAACAGCAAAGTAGAATAATCTAGTGTTATAGTTAGTAAGTGGGTAACGGAGCTGCAAGTTTATTTCATATATAGTGTTGAATTGAATGGTTTTACTATTTTTCATCGATAGTTAGTTTGTTCCTCAATGTGTAGTCATTGGGATTTGTACAGTTGGTCTCATTCTACATTCGACTGCGCTCATAAGTACAAGTCAGTATTATATTCCCTGGGACCATAGTTAAGTGTTTGCTTGTGTCTGTGGATATTAATGATGTTAAAAACTGAGTGAGTGACAGAGAAGTTACAGAAAAAAGTGTGAGCATGTGCATCTGTTTGTTCTGTGCTAATATTATTATTGGGAACTAAAAAAAGACGAGCTGGAAGTTTTAGTTAGTTGTTAACCAGAGGATTGATTGGTTTGCACAAGTTTTGCAGGCCCGTCTCTCCACAAATCTCACATTGCACATGGCATCCGGTTACCTTATTCTGATTTTGATCTTTTTGGGTGTCTTCATTCTGTAAGTGAATTTTGTTTTTGAATCATCAATATATGATGTTTAGTTTGCCACACAAATACCTATGTCAAATGCAACGTGACAATGTATACAATTACCGGCATTTAAGCATAGTATGCTAATGTGTATCAGTGTATCTAGACCTAATAAATTCAATTAATGTTATGCGATTCTAGTTAGTTAGCTAGTTAGTAGATTTAAAAGTATTGTTGTTAACTGTGTTTGCAAATCTCATTGGATTCGTAATTATATCGATACTCACTAACCGAGCAAGTTGAAAAATATTTTCCCGCCAAAATATGTCGATTATCCCCAGGATTAATGAAGTCAGTTAGTGATATACTTTTATCTTGTATTTGTTTCAGAGGAATTACGACTGCCTTTTGTCACTTCTGTGACGATCTAGGAGGTCGCTACTATGGGTCGGACCAATCCGTGTTCAAAGTAATTTACGAAAAATCTCACAATAACCACAACAAACACACAGACGAGAAATGCGACTGCGGGAAACAGTTTAAGGGAACTTGTGAAGACTGTAAGGGAGAAAAATTCGGCGGGAAAACTAATACTACCGAGGACGAGCGTCGTGATTTTGCTGGATTCGGTGGGGATGACAATGCTGTGGAGACGAGTCGGTTGGAAACTTTAACTAAAACGTTAAGTGCTGATGATTCGATGGTGTAGTGTCTATATTATGTAATTATGAAAGCGGTTCACAAATGTACTTAAAACCGAAGTGTGTATGGCGTTAATTTATGGTAATTTTTATAAGCCGGTGATGATTGTAAGATAGATGCGAGGAGGGACTCCTGGGAAATAAGAATCTCGGGTTTTTTAAAACTATCAGTTGGGGAATTTTTTACATTTATGGCCGAAAACTTAATATTCAATGTAATGTAAAATTTTGAATATATCAAGATGTGTTTAAAATTTTATATTGTTGAAAACTAATACTCATGCTGCTACAGAATTTGTTTTCATGATTGCTCTCACTTTATGTGCCTTCAATCTTGAATTTTTGCGATAGCCAAATTGCATACATAACTAAAGAGTCAGTTTTAATTTTTCATAGATTCCTGTAGTTGCAATTTGTAATGCAAAAATGATGGTTGACCAGCTAGATCTGATAGACATAATGTGTGCACTTATAAGTAATTATAAAAATCACATGGGATAATTTTGCAAAGGATGCAATAAATCTTGTACATTCCAATAATCCGTTCATGTCCATGCGAATTATATTATGCATAGTCATGATGACTGTGGCAGAAAATATTAAGCAACTGTCACACAAAATTGGCATCTGACTTTATTTTACCACATTCGTTAAAATATTTAGGCATGAAGGAAAAAATATACAGACTAGGACACAACTGGCGAATATGTAACACTTAGTGGTTTCACTTTTATTCCATCAACATAAACCTGAAGAATATTTCGATCATCGCCCAACATAATGAACTTTTGAACCATTTCAACTAATGTGTCATGGGCAAATAAATGAATTCTAGACCCTGGGGAGGATAAGTCTACATGCAGGGCATCAAATGATTTTCCAACTTCAAAATTTCCAATAAGCTCGTCCATTTCTAAGGCTGAAGAACAAACAGCACATTAGATTAAAATCAAGGTACCCCCATATGATTTCAATCTACTGGCAACTATGTAGGCAGTATGGGATGATTCATAAAATGTTGTCTGGCGTCTAGCTATTACAATATTTGGACTTTAACTTACTTTGAGCACCACCAAGAGTAGCTAAATAAAATACATCTTTGAAAGTAAGGCACTCATATTTGGAGTTTTCAATCTGAAGACATTTAGCAGTCAAAATGGCATGTCTCATTGCTTCATGAATGGAACAAGTGTAGCCCCCAGACACATCTGAACAAATAAATATTTCGATAAATTCACGACTGAAATAACATTAGGCCAAAATCATCTGTATATTAAAATTACCCGTGCCAAGGCCAACTTTGACTCCAGCAGACAATAATTTTCTAACTGGACACAGACCACTTATCAAACATATATTGGAAGTTGGACAGTGAGCCACTCCAGTGTCATCTTTGACCAGAGTTTCCAATTCTTCATCAGTTAAATGAACACAATGTGCCATAATTGACTGGGTAGGTAACGAGTGTATCAATAAGAAAAACTTGCACAACAACACAAGCAGCATCATTTTTTTCAACAATGAATACCTTTTTAACAGAGAGGCCAGCGTCATGGTAAACATCAGCATAATTTTTGTATTCCGGAAATAATTCTTTGGCTCGAGCAATTTCTGGAATGGACTCGCACAGATGAGTCTAAAACAAGGAGGATTGATTACACTTTTTAGACATGAATACTACTACATGTTTAATCGTTGTGCGTAGACTGGTCATTCCAAAAAATATTTCATTCATTCATTGAAAAAGTTTAACAAACCTGAACATGAACGTCATACTTTTTTGCTAGATCTCCTAATCCTTTCATCAATTCTTTGGAGCATGTGAGAGCAAATCTTGGTGTAATTATGGGCTTCACCCGATCGTTCTGTTTTACATGAAAAAAACGTGTACAATTGTACATTAGCATAGCATACTCTCATCATATTCGTTTCATTTGCCTAACTAACGGCAGTCTAGCAGCTAGAATGAGCCATAGTAAATACAAATACAAAGAATATCCAATAGAGGACTCTTGCTGTCCACACATCCTAAAATGAGTGAAGGAATGCAATTTTTGATTCAATCATTTTCCCTTACGCCAGGATCCAGAATATTGCAATTCATTATTCGCTTTTCGTCACGCAAAGCACTACTGTTAGTTAGCATGAACAGGATATGCCTATTAAATTCTCACATTTTTCTTTTGTACATCAATAATGAATTGTTCAGTTTCTTTCAAGGATTGTTTCGTTGATTCACAATAAGTGTCAGGTGAGTAACAGTCCATGCAAACTTTACCAACTAAAGCCCTTTGTCCATATTGCTCCACTATATTTGCCAGCAGTAAACTCGCCTCTTTGTGAATAGTGGCAAAGTATGATGCTGTAGTAGTTCCATTGCACAGAGTTCTTTGCTGCAATTTGTCAAGTCACAATATAAATAAACAATTCGCTTCGTTGCAATTTTACATCCACAAGTCGTTAAAGTATATACAATTTCTTACCACAACATTTTTATAACAGGCTCGCGCAAATGCAATGTCTTTGAAACGAGTCTCAATTGGAAATGTGTATTTGTCCAGCCATTCTAATAGTGGTAAATCCAAACCCAGTCCAGAATTTGGATATTGCGGAGCGTGGATATGTGTGTCAACAAAACCGGGAGTAATAAATTCTCTGGAGCAAAAATTTACAAAAATTCATAAACATAACATAGAAAACAACAAATGGGTTAGAAAAATAGAGAATTACATACCCCCGTCCCAAAATGTAAATGCTTCCACTGGTAAATGAATGCTTCACTTTTAACTGCTCTAAATTATCCTCTACGTCTACGAAAATTATCTGAAAATCAAAGCAAACAGTAAATTACAATTTCACTTTAATTTCCAAAAAAATCGTCTATTTAATATCAAACCTTTCCATGTTGGATACCAATAGCTCCATTTGGAACAATCACAAGTGGCTCCTCCCGGCTTTTGGAATGTATGTAAGCTCCTAAAAACACCTGAATACCGGCTGGGGGTGATTTCCTTAGATCCATTACGATTTCAAAACTTACTTCAATCCAAATTCAACGGGACCTACGCCATCCAAGAATACAAAAAACAATATTTGAAAAAGGCGCCTTTTCAACTATTTGTCAATTCCCCATTGATGGCGTCAAGTCAAACCAAACTTGAACAAAACAAACATGACGACCGACGAATTGTCGTTTCAAAACTATGGCTACACCAGTCACCATTAAAATACGTTCAATCCGTTACAAATTACAATTTATTGGCGTTGAAATTAGCCAATAATGTAAAATATGCACTGAATACTTGACTTACCATACAAAACAAGGAACAAACTGATTGTGTGGGCTTGAGCTTGAAGTTTGAGCTTGGCAACACTACACTGACTTTGCTAATACTTGTTCAAAGAATAAAGTGACATAAATAAACATAAAATCACTACATCATGTTAACTCTCACAGTGAAAATTTTCACACCAAACACCATGTGGAGTCAGTTTGCAAAAGATAAGACGAAACTCTAACTGTGTCCAACCCAAACAGCGATATCAACGGTTATTTTATGGGCTTAGCCTTTTTTCTTTTACCATCAGCTGAATATAAAGACAAACTGGTTGTCTGGCCATGTCCATAAGGCTAGTACTAACTAACTAACTAAAGTGCTGGATTCACAAGAATGGCCTTCAATTCTTCTCGCGTGAATTTCAACTAATATAATATCCATCCATGTATTGTAGTTTGTTAGTCAGTGGTTTGGTTTACGAATATAATGTTCAACTGGCACTAGCAATATGCTTGTTAGCTTAGTTAGTTAGTATTTGTTGTTGGTTAGTTTGTAACTTACTATGCATGAAAATAAGATTGTATGCCTGTATCAATGCTGATGCTTCCACGCTAACTAACTAACTATGGCTTACCGGACTTACCTTCATGTAAACAAGCCTTTTTCATCCAAAGGATTTCCAATACAGAGCCGCGGGTACAATATTTATTGCCTTTTTGTGTATACACGAAATAAAAGCCGGTTCTAATCATATGGCTGTACTATTTCAATTTGATGTTTTTGCACCTATATAGTATACAAATGGGAATTGTAATAAGTTTTTTGTCGGTTGTCGGTAATTCCCATAGCATAGCGGGATAGCTATTTTTTTGTTTAACTTTTCTCATAATTTTAATTTTTTCCTGTGTTCAGTTTTGGAGCCAGAATGAAGTAAATAAAAAAACTGGTTTTAAATCACACTATACGGCATTAAATTGTCCATTTGTGTGGCAAATAAATGCGAAATAATAAACAGGACAGCACACCCTATTAAAAAAATTTAACTGATCTTGGGCATGAACTGTGAAGTGAAATCAAGTGCATGTGTACCGAGTTTGGAATCAAAGGTTCTATCATTTAAATGCACTATTAATATTCTCCAGATCGCACAAA
>Ga0210040_10005775_pt1 | contig 15630 bp, 18 predicted proteins | sample CryGeyCG12114_NA_FD_185462 | JGI IMG/M metagenome (GOLD analysis project Ga0210040, IMG submission 185462) | Groundwater microbial communities from aquifer - Crystal Geyser CG19_WC_8/21/14_NA (SPAdes) (version 2) | ecosystem: Environmental > Aquatic > Deep subsurface > Groundwater | place: USA... | reverse complement strand
GACATGGTTTTCTCGTGGTATCGAGCTCGTTGATCTTGCCAGGGGCCGAGCTTTGGTCAACAACATTCGAGATACTGTTCTCTCTCGATTCATTGCTACTCTTGAGTCTGCTAAGAGCTAATCTGTCGCAGCTTGATGCATGTCCAACTCTCCACAGCCATGAAGCAATGGGGCATCTACGACCTCAATCGAGACATCGACGAGATAGGCGCCGCTGTGAATTACATTCGCAACACGGTCTGTCAGTCCAATCCAACCAACGTTGTGATCATGGGCCATAGCACAGGATGCCAGGATGTGCTGCATTACCTGCAGGCACCAGGCAAGTCGAGGCCCGTTGTACAGGGAGCCATCCTACAGGCCCCTGTCTCCGATCGCGAAGGCATATTGCGAGAATGCGCCAACAATCCCGAAGTGGATGAACATCTCCAAAAGTGTCTCCATCATATCTCAGAGATACCAGAAGACAAAAGGCGCAAGTTCCTCCTACCACTTGACTTGTCAATACCGGTTATGGGCCCAACACCCGTGAATGCAGCACGCTTTCTCAGCCTTGTGTCTCCGGATTCGCCACAGAAGCCGAGTCTGGATGATCTGTTCTCCTCTGACCTCTCTGATCAACGGTTCCGCGAGACTTTCGGCAAAATTGGGTCGGTGGGAATGCTCAAGTCAGCAAAGGACGTGAAACCGAGCATGCTGATCCTCTGCTCTGGCGCTGACAGCACGGTGCCGGACTTGATCGATAAGTCGAAACTTCTTTCTCGTTTCAAGGCAGCCATTGAGCACAGTGGTGCTGCTGTTGCTGATGAAGCATCCCTCGTGATTGAGGGAGGTGCGCACGACCTCAGTGGTGACAGTGCCATCGCCAGAAAGGGAAGGCTAGTTGATATGCGCGGCGCCGTATTGGCATATATAGACCGAGTCGTTGGAGGCGTAAGCAAGGAGAGCTGGGGTGTTCTCGAGGAAGAAGCTGTGAACGCTCGAGATCCTAAAGACGCCGACTCTACTGGCGCCCAAACGGGTGTGCAGGAATTGAAACTGTGAGTACAGTCATGAGAGATCTTGGCGATGTCTGAATCCATTTGGCATGGCGTACGAGCTGTTAGATTTGTCGTTGGAAACCAATCATCGATATCTCAAGTGCACTGCAAGCATCATGTGACCTCCACTCCACCCAGTCCGGAGCTTGTTGAATGCTGGAACGGCCAAGCAGAAGAGTCGCTTGTTCAGCCGAAGTTATGCAGTTGCAACACCAGGTGTTTCGAATCTTGTTTGGATAATGTAGATCCCACTCCAGCGTCCATTGCGGAGCTCGTACGGCGGGTGACCGAATAGCGTGAACTATTCTCGGACACTGCAGGTGTAGGACCCATTTCGGTATCAACAGTGAAACTCTGCCGAAGCGAAATCTTGTTAACGTCGCTTCCGCCTATGATGGGATATTCTTCGAGCTCAAGGGTATGTGGTCGGTCCGTGGAAAGAAAGCCGGGCTTGATATGGTTGAGGATCGGTCTCAACAATGGCAAAGAGGCGCAGATTATGCCGATGTCGACTTCGACGATCGACCACATTTCGGCCGATGGAGTGATATAAGAAAAGTCGATAGACTTGCCGTCGATAATCCTCACGAGCGGAATCAATCGCAGGGCAGAAGCAATACAGCCACTGTACGGTAACGTTAATGTCAAGCTTTTGATGCAGACACGAATGGGAGACTTACAATCCTCCAAGTGCAAAGACAGCAAGGAGAACCCGCTTCTGCTTCTTCGGCAAGCGCAGAGTCTTCAAGAGCGGGAGTGGTAACACGCAGACCACCACATCGGTTGCGATGTTGACTGCAGCGTAATAATAGCTCAGGTTCTCGGGCAGGCAACGACTACTCGTTGTGGGCATCCAATTCTTTTGCAATGGTATGCACTTGAAAATCTGCGTGAACACGGTGAACAGGCCGAAAGCGATGACTATCATAATAGTTCCATAACAAAGCCTTCTGTATATTCCCAATGGGAAGAAGCGTAGGAATTGAAACATGATTGAAAGTTTCGTAAGGACCAAGCCGACCGTGTAGAAGGGAGACGCGATATAGATGTACTGTCCGTGTCAGCCTGGTTCGATCAAGCAAGTCATGGGATCACTTCTACCTTCAGTATTTCCACGATGGACAAGGGAGGCAGTTCATAGACATGCTTTCCAAGGCCCAATTGCCGCTCTGTAAAGTATTAACGCGTTTCAAAGTTCCAGTTTCAAAAGTAAACTCACGCGCAGTGACGACACCAGTAATTGTTATTGCGCACATAACAGCGCCGATGATGAAGACATCCTCTATGCCTGTCTGCCTGACCAAACATGCTCGGGCATAGAGTCGAAGAGCGACAACAACGAAGGCAAACACCGTGAAGACGATGGAGATCACAATCGCTTCCTTGCCTGGATTCATGGTGGCTCCAATGTACCTTGTTCGTGTTCACGTGGTGAGTGTTAAGCCAAAGTTAGTCACTACACATGGAAATGGGAAGAGGGACAGTTGAATGTTAATAAGTATAGTCCTTGATCGTCAGTGCTTAACGCCACAACAGGGCGAGGAAGTCAGTATGGCCACTATTGCTCCGAGCTGAGAAGGACAAAGTCTCTTTGAAAAGTTTCTCCCAGAGTCTCTTGTCATGGAAGATGCCGCGTGCGCAGCCACAAGGATGGCGTCCGTTGGGAGGGACGTGAATAGAGGTGGGAATCAGCATATTTTGGTATTCTCGAGACCTAGGCTTGTTTAGCACACGATGATTACATGTACGCCGCAGATAGGTTACGATTGCCAGTATAGAGCCGGCGACCGAGACGAGACGTCTCGGGGAGTGGATGCAGGATGCAGGATGCACGATGCAGGCCGGGGCAAGTGAGCTTGAGGTTACCTTGAAGTACCTACCTACCTACCTAACCTACCTAGGTCGGTAGCTGAGCATGGCATTCGACAGGACTCGGAGCGTCGTGTCCCTCAGGAGGTCCCCACAACCCCAGGCTGTCACGACTCACGACTCACGACTTCAAGCTGAGTTCTAACTTACTTGAACTTACTTCCAATTCAATTGAAGGTCAACTTGAAGTTGAGTTTTGCTAGGAAGCTCGGTCCGAGCTTGGCAAGTCGGCATGACCCGAGCACCGAGATTGGGGCTGCTGGCCGAGCATTGATTCGCTGACCAGGCGTCAGATCTCGCTACTGTAGATGATCCCGAGCAACTCCAAGCACATCATGGTCTCGAATTGCGTCAACTGGCGTCCGAGTCAGGTCCCAAGAGTCCAAGACATCAATTAGTCTTCTACGTTCTCGACCACTGCAGCACAAACTTCGGCACCCCAGAATCGACCTGGCAACTCTCGGATTCAGCGGACCGTGCTTAGCTCGTGCAGATATTACTCAACGAGTCAAGTGCAGTGGGAACCTCAGCTTGAACATTGTTCGTTTTGGGCCAACGCTTGGCAGAGCGTACTATCGATCGCTCGGACCGTGACCGCTTCAAATTCGTTGTCCACATTCGGACTCCGATTCAAGGCCAGATACCCACGCCGTGCCTGAAAGGCCTCGTCCACTCGCCATTTTCCTGCCTCTCTTCATGAGGCAGTGACTCAGCACACGCCGGGTTGGACCGCCCTTACACTAGGGAATTGCGTGTGCCGCCGAAGGGTTTCCGGAACCACAGGTAGGGCTCGTGATAAAAGTTCCTGTCGTCCGTGGCAGTTTCTGAAAATATCAAAAGCTCGTGCGCGCAAATCGTGGACAGGGGAAACAGTGAAGAAAGTGTAAAGGTGTAAAGCTCGGTCCCCCCCTCGGCAGCCGTTCGGCAGTATTAGTGCAAATCCACGCAACTCGTTGAAGATGAAGCTGTTTCCGCGTCGAGAAGATGCATGGTACTTTGTCACGTCTGTGCATGTCGGCGGATTCCAAAGCCGTAAAAACTCGGCTCTGCACAATAGTCGCTTCGTCGGTTGTTCCAGACATACACGTGGCACGGAACGACAACGGCCATGCAACGTGAGAACAACATACCCTATGTGTGCTGTGGTAAGCAAGTGAACGACGTTCATCTACCGCGTACTAGCAGCGCTCGCTTACTTAGCAAGGGCTCGCTCGGCGGGAAATATCCACAAGTAGGAAGGCCCTCACCACGCACACAGTACTCCTGCACGCACATGGTATTCGATTTTCCTGTCCAACACGGCTACTGTGATATGGTAAGTCATTTGGCAGGGATCGGATGCCAACTTCCCTTCTCGTCCCAAACCCCTGTCTTGCTATATCTTCCTGCACTAGCCCCGTTCACCCAAGCAAAGCGGAAAAATTCGGGCTCATTCTCCTCGCGCTTCCTGCGCTTGAGTGTCACCTCTTCTTCGTTCCGAAAGAGCTCTTCGTCCGTGTAGCCACGCCACCTTTCAACGTCATTAAGCAAAATGCTGACTCCGTCGATGCCAGTATCCAAGGGCAGTTGGCCCCACGAAAAGGTGATATTCGATGCATCTGGGGCCACGACAGCTGAGACATTAGGGGCTTTTGCTCCCCACCAGGATCCTCCATGTCCGCCATCCGACTCACCCAACGCGGCAGGTGTTTGGATGATCGAATCGAAGCCCCATCTGGCAACTCCGTTGATGAACAGGCCCAGAAGCAGACCTTGATAAATGAGTCCCGGCCTTGTTTTGAACGCTGTTCCTGGCATGAACAGTAGTGCCAAAATATAGTGGTGAATCCGAACGCGCTGCCCTGGTAATGAAACAAAAACAAGTAGGCTCAAACCCATCATGACATAAAGTGCTAAGTATCTTGGCATGTTGCCTGAGATGCGAATATAGTGGATTTGACTGATGATTATGACCACGATGGTGGTGAGAATGATCGCCAGCGCAGTTCGCGCGCCAGGTTGTGCCAAGTCGTGTGGTGTGAGCCTCTCGATTGGGATAAGGATGGCGAACGTATAGTTGTTCAGTGCTCCAATGAAGCACATACCAAGGTATAAGACCGTCTTCTCAACCTGCGCCCTCAAGTCTGAGAGTAAAGGTACGGCGCAGTATCGATAGAGGATAAATGCCACGAATGCCGCGGGCAACAGCCGACCGAACAACGTACTGAGAAGTTCGTGGAAATTGGCTTTGTTCGGAGGATCGGAGACGAGGCCAGTTTGCAAAAAGACGATGAAGAATGTGCTGAAAAAAAAGACTGCCGGCGATGTCGTGAATACCGACAAGATGACCAGTGCAACCGCAGTCACAGCAAATATACCCCATCGAGAGTCAGATGGACATTGTGCCTGCGAACCTGACAACTTCTGGAAAGTGAAAGATCGAGGGAAGCTCGCGGGGAATGCCGTGCTTTTCATACCATGGGCATCTGTTGATTGGAAGTCTGAATGTTCGCCAACCAAGCTGACGACACCACAGCCGCCTTCATCGCCTATCACGCCCGCATGAATGGCAGCCTGACAGACAAAGCTGTCCCCTCGATAGATCGGGAGTGACTCTGGATCGTTCGCTTTCGGGCCGCCAACCACCAGGCCTTGAAATATCAATGACTGGTTGCCTACAACATGCTCCTCTAGCAAATGCGTGGTCTTACAATTTGCTGGACAGCGAAAAGCTAAATGCGCCGATGAGAAGGGTCGACATTGGTTGCCGTTGAGACCGCACCCATTACCTTCGGACCAGTAACTTGCACCGCACCACAAGTTTGCTGGCTTGCCATAGCCTTCGATATAGCCCGAAGTGGCTTGTGCTCTTATCATCAAGGACCATATCAGAAACCAGATCCCATAGAACGCCACCAGTAAGATAGCTTTGTGCTTTCTCTTTGGGGCAATCCGGTCCAATAGTTTGAGCGGCGCTTCCTGTATGCTTGGGAAGAAAGGTCGAATGCGTAGCTCGACCGGCGGAACAGGTCCCTTGACCCATCTAGTCACTGCGCGAGCAGCCTTTCTGAAGGGGAGCGGTACCCATTTGAATCTGAACGTTTTGGCTGATTCCCGCAGCCATATTGGGAGCATAGAGCTTGGCTGGGAGGGTCCGGAAGCCGAGCGGACATGAATGTCTCGATTCTGTGACTCGACATCGGCTTCATCGTCTGTCAGGATTGGGAAATCTGGATGCGGACTATCTTCGTCGTCTCGATACTCCGGGGCCATGGCTCGGCTATTCGATACCTAGGTAGAGGTAATAGAAAGACTACAGGAGGGCAAGGGCGACCCTAGGCTTGTATTCGAGCGTTGGTTACCTGTTGATAAGAGCCATAGGGATAGCAAGCGATGGTGAATCAAGAAGCGCAAACCAACGTAGAGTAGACAATACCTGGGGAACGGAGACGCTGCCCACCTGCAGTCAGTGCACGTGTAGCTGTAAGTTGGTCCACTGCACCGCCGTCACGGTCCGCAGGCACCCACTGCCAGTGGCAGTACTAAACTTGTAAGCTTGGCCAACCGAGGATATGGACATGGGAAAGTGAAGACGGGACTGCGCTTGACTGGTCCCCAGGCCCGGAGCTCGCCCGTTGGATTGCTGTGCGACGCTGACGGCATTAACGGTAGAGCTCACCTCAAGCAAGTTGTTCAACCTGCCACAGTGACCTCCGAGCAGCAGATCGACAGTCTATCGCCAGCTCGACGAGCCTACAAGTTTACCTAGAAACAATACACTATAAGTTAGGTGTTGCATGCGCACCTGCAAGCCAGCACGCACTGCTCGAAGCGGACGAGTTCTGGATCCCTGCATGCACGTTTATCGGAGTAGACCACCGATAAGCTCGAGCAACCCGCCCCGCAGGCTTGCTGGCCAATCGTCGTCCTGCTCTTCGAATGTAGTGGTAAGAGAGACGCTGCTAATTGGTAATCATTTCCTAACCACCAGCTATTCATCCTCATGCTCATCTGTATCTCGAGTGCCTTCCAGTCTATCTTATCATTCGGTCTGTGATCATACTGTACGCCCATCATGGACAAACGTTGTGCAACAGCGGAGCTTCCGCTTCCCAAGGATCTCACATACCACTTCTCGCGTGTTACCAAGCAGAGAAACCCCAGTAGGATCAAGGCGTTCTACAAATATTTCGCCATTCCAGGCATTGGAAACTTGGCTGGAGGTTTGTTCTAGCCTGCTGCCGTGAGCCGCTGAGTCTGATTGTATAAAGGTCTGCCACATCCTGATTACTTCCCCTACGACACCCTCGAAGCCGCCGTAGCCACGCCGAATAGATGGAAGCCGTCCCCCAACAACCCTGTCCACCCTCCCACAGCAGAACTCGCAAATACAGGACTATCAGAGAATCCCCACGCTTCCCGCATACTTGTACCTCACAATTCCACTGAGAAGAATGTCCTGCGCAAGATCGATGTTACAACAGCCCTTCAGTATGGAACAGCTCAAGGATATCCACCACTCTACGGCTTCATCAGACAATTCGCGCAGGCAAATCTTCATCCCAACTGCCCATACAGGAATGGGCCGGAGGTCATTCTCACATGTGGCTCCACAGACGGATTCGCGAAAGCCGTAGAGGCATTCAGCAACATCTGGGATGAGCAGAGAGATTGGATCCGAGAAAGAGAAGGCATTCTCTGTGAAGAGTTCGCGTATATGAATGCCGTTCAGACCGCCCGACCTAGAGGCTTGAACGTAGTACCAGTAAAGATCGACAACGAAGGCATGACCGCCTATGGTAAGGGTGGCCTGCAAGATGTGCTTGAAAATTGGGACAAAAATACTGGAAAGAGACCACATCTCATGTACACCGTCACGTGAGTTCATCTGGGCCTGTAGCGTTACGTGGCTAACATGAGTAGCATGGGACAAAACCCAACCTCAGGACTCCTGTCCGTCAAGCGCCGAAAAGAGATCTACTCGCTGTGTCAGAAATATGACATCCTGATCGTTGAAGACGACCCATACTGGTACCTACAATTTCCCTCAGCCAACGCTCTCTCAGTCAAGAACCGAGGCCAACCCGTTTCCGAAAACTTCCCTACCACAGCTTCTCACAACTACAATACATCATCTTCGGGTGGCAAGTCTAGTGGGTTTGACTTCCTTGACAGCCTCGTTCCATCCTACATCTCCATCGACGTGGACGGCCGTGTCATTCGGCTCGATACCTTCAGCAAGACCGTCGCCCCGGGATGCCGTCTAGGCTGGATCAGCGCACAGCCCGCCTTCGTCGAGAAGATCCAACGTATTACCGAATGTTCGACGCAACAACCCAGTGGGTTTGTACAGAGCTTGGTCGCAGAACTAGTCATGGGTCCTGCCTCGCCCAGTGACAACGGCCGAGGTGGCAGCAAAGACGGCTCTGGTTGGAAAGTCGATGGCTGGGTGCGCTGGCTCGAAGGCTTGCGCGGCAATTACGAGCGGCGCATGCAGCTGATGTCGCAGATCCTCGACGATGGTAAATACATCATCAACGACTCCCGCCGACGATCCACTAGCTCCGACGACGATTACGAAATCGTCAGCAAGACCAAGATGTACGACTTCGATTACCCTATGGCAGGTATGTTCTTGTGGCTGCGCGCGAACTTCGAGTCACACCCACTATTCGACCATTACGACCACGAGAAGCTCGGCCATGCCTTCTGGGTCTTCTTGACCACCGAGCCGTACAAAGTGCTCACGGCGCCAGGTAGTATCTTCTGCCCCACGGACGAGATCAGGCAGGAGAAGGGTTGGAGGTACTACAGATTGTGCTTTGCGGCCATCGACAACGACTTGGTGGAGAAGCATAGCAAGCATTTCGTTGATGGTTGTAAAGACTTCTGGGGAATCGATGATGCGAAGAAGCTTGATGAGTTGTTGAAGGATGATGATGAGGCGGCTGTTGTGAATGCAATGATGAGTGCTCAGGTATGTCGCCGTGCTGCATGCAGAGGGCCAGAAGCTAACCATGCTCAGGGGCAATTTGCCAATGACTTGAACCCGATCATGTGCTAGACACACATGGCGAATGGGCCGTGATTTTCCGGAACAAGTACTTGATGAAACTATCAACCAGCGTTGATCTATGTATGCGAGCGTGTACCCGTTGTTGATGCAGGAAAACAGGATAGAATCGAAGACGTTTATTCTGCATGTCTTTATCCGCGCTTGGAGTGAGGCCCTTGGACATTGAGATGATTGATGGAGTTCACATCATGAACAGAAACTTTCCTAGCACGGTTTCCTTGGATCGCGATGTTCCGAGTAGACTCCGTAGGATACATTCACAGCGCTGTTGCCCTCCCACTGTCCGATTGCCTTTACTCAGACGCTAAAAGTACGACAGTCACCAACTCCGCAACAGTCGTTGGGCATGCGGAAACCTCGGTTGGACGTGCTCTGCTCGACCGATACATTTGTCACAAGAGACTACTACGAAGCTCGATCTTTGCGTTTGCGAGGGTTGGCCTTTGTGCTACCATCGAGCATGAAGGGTAGAGAACTAGAAGCCACAAGGCCGATGTCCACGACACGCTGTCCTCCAGCAGCAAAGCACTCCTGAGACTTCTCGTCCCCTAACAGGAAGCCGAGCTGCGTTGCTATGAAGGATACCACAAGTTGTCGAAATGGGCTGCATGCCGGCGAAGTAATGGATTCAGCATCACTGGTGTGCTCCTACAAATAGCCTAGAAGTTCAATCAAAGTGGCAAGTTGCTCCCGCACCTTCCGCCTTCCTCGACAGCATCTGCACGGAGATTCGATTAGGCCATAGTGTGGTTTAGCATATTTGGACAAAGGTTCCGACGTGGGCATGCAGAAGTGCAACGAAGGTTGGCTCAATACTTTGGCATAAGTGAATTGACTCAGAATGTATGGTTCAGATTTGTGCCGTTCCTACCTAGGTAGGGCAGGTCAGAATATTGCCATGGAGCTCCTGAAAATGGACGTAAATCAACGAATTCTAGGTTCCAAATAGGTCAAAGGCGCAGTCAGGTTCGGTGCTTCGGCATCATCTCCCTGCTGTAATCAGTCTTAGCGAGGGTACTGCTGTCAGTCTGCCAACTGTCTCACGGAGAAGTGTAATGTAGAGGCGGACGCAGACAGAGTCGACACCAGAGTGAAGGACAGTACCTGCACTTGCAGCAACAGATTAAGCCCAAGACAATCTGAACGCGTCTCGCCTCGCCTTTTAAGACGCGAAGTGCCCTGCGATAAAACAAGCAAACATAGCAAAGTGTTCCGACATTTACTTTACTTGTAGGAGCCCAGGAGTGACACGTGCCAGTGTTGATTTGCTCACTTACAACTTGTCTGCATCATCTTCGATGACCGAACACTCGCCTCTGCTCCCACCTTCCATAAAAGCCCAACAAGCTGAAGATCAGACATCAGCCGCCATGTGGTGGACGATAGGCTGCGTGTATGGTGCCACCGCTGTTGCTGTCGGCGCGTTTGGTGCTCATGGCCTGAAGCGCCGGATTGCAGACCCTCAACGACTCGCCAATTGGAGCACTGCTGCTCAATATCAAGTAAGCATAATACCCACCATCGGAGCAACCATACAGGACTCAAGGGCCTTTTTAACACTGGCCATCTCCACTCTACGTGGTGCTGAAATCGATGGGCTGACCAAGACCTCGCTACACAGTTGATACATTCTGGTGTTCTTCTCCTTACCGCAGCAGTAGCACCAAAGAACAAAGTCGCAGCAGGCCTGTTCACAGCAGGAATGACCATGTTCAGTGGCAGTATCTATCTGCTAGTGCTTGATCCTCAGAGATTCAAAGCTCTTGGACCTGTCACGCCACTTGGAGGGCTTTGCTTGATAGCTGGTTGGGGCGCGCTCGCCTTTGGCTCCAGAGGCAGACTCACTAGCCTGAAGTAGGCGAGAGTGGTGCGTTGCAGCCCGCGAGCGGCCGTCAACGTTATGTATAACTTTACTATCACTGTTCATCGATCGAAAGTTACCTAGGTTCCCATTGCACATATTCAGGGACTGTGAAATCCTCACACTTTCAATCGTGTTTGATGATCATGATCTCTCTGGTTTTATTGCGTTCACATGTTTCAGGCAAGCACTGCCCCCAGTGGACATTATTTTTTACCATGCTGCTTGAAGCTTTGTAATTCGTTGGCTTCTCATGCAGTAAGCGGACCGCGGTCGCGCCGTGCGCAAGTCTGCATACGTCGACTGCCGAGGCCCTGTCTTGACCAGGTGGCCAGGCATACAACCAATCATACATCATGTCTTCATAACCTTTTGCAACTACTTCAATAATACGGTTTGCATGGCCTACTCATCGGCTATCTCCACTTGCCAACGCATTTGGGTCTGAAACGAGGGGCAGTAATGTCCAAGAAGATCTCTATTCTTCTTCGAATTATTGATAGCCCTGCTGTTGTCTCACCAATCGACAACAGGATACAGCATGGCTATCGTCCTGACATTGCTCCAGCTCTGCGCTGCTGGCATCACCCTTGCCCTGCTCTACCGTGTCTACCGTGCTGCTGCTGATCCTTTGCGCTCTATCCCTGGTCCGTTACTTGCAAGATTTACTCGGGTCTGGTACACTATCGCGTTGTCGAAGGGTGATTTCGAAAAACAAAACATCCAGCTTCATCGCAAATATGGTAAGAATAACGCCGACGCCCGAGTCTGATACTTCGCTGTTATCGCTAACACGCGACGCCAAGGTCCAATTGTTCGCATTGGGCCAGGCATGTTCAGCTTGGACGATCCAGAAGCAGCGTCGTCCATATACAGCACAAACCACATCTTCCGAAAATCCAAGTGGTACTACACATTTCAGCAGCCCCACCAGACCAATACTTTTGCAACACAAGACAATAAGTTGGCTGCTGAAGGCCGTCGCAAGTTTAAGCCTGCCTATGATTCCGTCCTCATCTATGAGTCCGCCATTGAGGAGTGCTGTGATCTTTTGCAACAGAAGCTGACGGACCTGTCAAAGTCTGGGGAAACTGTCGACCTTGGTCAATGGCTGACGTGCTATGCTTTTGACGTCAATGCTATTGTCACGGTATGATGCTCTCCCACAAACGCTAGATTCCGTCACAAATAGCTAAGAACACATCCAGTTCTCAAAACGCTTTGGATTCCTTGATGAAGGCAAAGACATTGGTGGTATCGCTACCTCGTTATCACAACGAAATGATTATAGCACGCATGTTGGCGTATATTCCGAGCTACATCCATACATTTTCGCGGTGATGAATGCTCTCGTGGCAGCTGACGACCATGCTCTGCAATTCACTCTTCAGCAGATGGGTGCCCACAAAGAGCGAATGGAGAAGACTGAAGGCCAGCCAGATATGATGACTCGGTGGCTGCACGCGCACAACGAGCAACCCGAGAAGTTTTCGGACTATGATGTGATCATGGGTGCCTATACTAATATTGTTGCCGGTGCTGATACCATGTGGATGACACTGAGAGCAACCATGTATCATCTGATGCGCAATCCAAAGACCATGATCAAGCTCAAAGCCGAGATTGACGAAATGGCAAATTTGGGCAAAGTTTCCAATCCCATCACATTCAAAGAGACACAAGATATGCCATACTTCCAGGCGGTTATGAAGGAGACGCTTAGAATGCATTCACCTTCTGGTCTACCATTATGGCGAGTCGTTCCAGAGGGTGGTGCGACCTTGTGTGGGAAGTACTTTCCCCCAGGTGTAAGTCCGGTCATAGAAACAGCACAAAACCATGAGCTGACCATTGCTAGACCACGGTTGGAATCAATGCTTGGGTTGCCCACCACTCTACTACGTTTGCGCCAGATCCTGATACATTCCGGCCTGAACGCTGGCTTGAATCTGACAAGGAGAAGCTCAAGCAAATGGATCACTACTACATACCTTTTGGTATGGGCCCGAGGGTGTGTTTGGGACAAAAGGTTGCCCACATGGAAATGGGCAAGGTCGTTCCTCAACTAGTTCGTACCTTCGATTTCGAGCTGGACGATTCTTTGAAGAGCGAGGAAGGCTGGAAGACATTCAATCACTGGTTGGTGGAGCCGCATGGTCTGAAGTGCAAGATCGAGGTGCACAAACCAGGTGCTCTGGTAGAAAAGGCATGAGAGGCATGGAGGGAAGGGCTTTGGAACCTTGTAGGCATTGGTCATCGTTTTGATGGACACCAACACCAACGACAACAATGAGCAGGTGCGAAGTGTTTGTGTCCTTGAGTAGAGCATCATCTTCCACCCTTGTGCTTGGGTGACCACTTGAGCAAGATTATTTCAGAAGAATCCGTCTATTCTATTCGTGTAAATTTAGTGACAAGTGTGGTGTCTTAAACAACATACCACAACTTAAATCCGTACTCGGTGGCTGTCGTTCATGGAAACCTTTCCGATACAGTGGCATGCTTAACGAACTTGAAACGGTACCTGGAGCTAGCCCGCCTGAGCGGCGAAGATCCCCCTAAGCGGTAAGCTCACCCGAGACCACATTCCCTCTTTGGCGCTTGATTACCGGGTACTGACCTATAGGTCCTAGGTATCCAGTGGTATCGATAAAGTGAGCTGGTGACAGGGCTGTGAGTTAGGCTGATGGCTGAGCGTGACCTCTCCGCCTGCGGCCATAACCTCACCTGCGACAAGTCATGCCGGAGAGCCACGCAAGCCTCCCATCACCACAAAGTCCTCGTCTTAACATCACCTCTCCATAACCAATGATCTATTCGGTGTTTCAAAGCCATCCACACATACTCCACGCATCTATGCTCAGGCAAATGCACAATACCACTTCGCCATAATCCCACGCCCGGCTTCCGCCTCTACGCCCACACAATCAGAACACTACCCATGTTTTTCCTTACACCAGAACGCACTCGGCTTGCTTCTCCATACATAGCATCTACATTGTGCACCACATACACATCGCGTTGACACAGGAATTAGAACTTGAAAACAAACTGCGCTACATTATTGTTACCACCTTGATCGCGTTGGACTGCTCCACTCCACTTCCCATACTGGAGACTTCCTGCTTTGAAGGAGCCTAGGAGACGTGAACCATTCTTCAGAAGAGCATGGTCCTCAGACATGGACGACACCACGAAGCCTGCCATGGACAAGGCCTCCATCGTGAGTGTCGTCCTTCGCGGCGGAGGCCTGCTAGAACTAACGCACCCGTTCTAGAGACCTGTATCCTCACTCCTATCCCATTTCGAAGCCTTGAAAGCTGCGCAATCTACACACAACGAGAACAATAACACTCAAGAGCTATCAACGTCTCGGAAGAACTCCCAGGCAACACAGTCAGTCCTGCCGGTACGAGCCTCCTTGGATGTGTCACGACCAGCCTCGCCATGGCTTGGTGCAGAGCAACCGGGTTTCCTCCTTCCACACACACCACAAGGTGTCGCGAAGCGCGGTCACTCCCCACCCAGAACTGGGCATAGGCGGCCGATGTCGATGGTAGTACAGTCGTCTCCTCAGCTGACTCCCTCCGTAAATATTACTTCGCCGCGCTCGCCTCCTCGCTCCTATTTTGACCGAAGTCCATCGCGATCTCCTGAGCGTGTAGACAATACGCCTTTTGGCAAGGTCCGCGAACTTATATCTCAACACTCTAGCAGTGCATCATCAAGGCCACCGAGTCCGCGTGCTAAAAGTGCAGACCGTGTGGAGACATTGAGCGCTCATCCAGCAGGTTTGGGCATACATGAGGCAGCCAAACTTTTGACAAAACCGCCTCCGGTCAATCGATCAGAGAAGCCTAGAATACCAGCAAAACCCACTGGATTTGTTGTGCCAGCTAGTGCTCTAACCCCTGACACGCGACGACCATCGGTCGAGGCCAGGGTCTCGCCGTTCAGCACTCCACCGAGCAGTGATGAGAGTCCTCCACAGGCGCAAAGTCCGAGCTCGGGACTAGCCCAAGGCGTCACACATGCTATGCAGCCACTGGTCATTCCACGGCGAGGGAGCAACCAGCAGGATCGCGCCAATGCCGTCCCTCGCCCGCAGCATCGAGATGTTGATCCGAGGTCGATGGGTCTATCGACAGCAGCAAAGCCCGTCGTAGAGCGTAGAGATCCTCGCTCCATCGGTTTCTCCAGCTTTCCACTCATCGAGCAGCGTTCGCCGAGTAGAGACTCATCAATTCCAGCTCGCGCAAACACTGTCAATGAACGACCTGTCACACGTGATGCTCGGGATTCTGCCTTCTCACCAGTCAAGCCTAGTCCAAGACACGTATCAGAAAGTATCCGTCCGACACCACCCAGGGCAAGCCCGCCACACAAAAACCTCCCTATAACAGCTTCACGTGATCCAAGGCAACTCGGGTTCAACGCTAAAGTCGCGTCAGTAGCTATCGAGGAGGAGCCTCGACCTGGATTGCCTCCACGAAGGACCGTCGCCGGAGCTCCGCTGAGACCGTCAGATGCATTGAAGCACACTATGATACGTCAGGTCAATACGCCAGCGCCTCAGAATATCATCGATCGCAGCACAAAGCCGGGTAGTGTGAAGCGTGATGTGCCATCATCAGTGCCCGCAACAAGTGATATTCACTTTCCACCACCACCGAAGCGCAACACTTTCCCAGAAGCAGATGTGACCACAGCCCCTCAGAGCCTACAGATGATTCCTGGAAGAAATGCCCACGCCGCGACTGACCCCGTCAAAGGTTCTACGCACCCCACGAATCGAGATGACTCTG
>Ga0210040_10005774_pt1 | contig 15634 bp, 17 predicted proteins | sample CryGeyCG12114_NA_FD_185462 | JGI IMG/M metagenome (GOLD analysis project Ga0210040, IMG submission 185462) | Groundwater microbial communities from aquifer - Crystal Geyser CG19_WC_8/21/14_NA (SPAdes) (version 2) | ecosystem: Environmental > Aquatic > Deep subsurface > Groundwater | place: USA... | reverse complement strand
GTCCACAAAAGAGTAGCATGTGAGACCTGTGATTTCATTTGAACCGAGAGCTGCGACGCGAAAAGGTTCCGTCCGATGTGTAAGAACTCCACCTTTACTGGAGGATCATTTCTAATCTGGACAAGGGGAGTGTGGTGGGAGTGGGAAAGGGTTTTCAAAGACAGGCCTGAGCCAGCGTCCCCCCATGATCTGTTTTCGTGACTGTCTCTATTGTGAACGGAATTCCCTAATTTTTTAACGGTTTTAAGGCGGTGGCAGTGACGATTTCAAAATCTCCTCAACAAATACAATCTGAAAGTTTCAGTGACTTTGTCTGTATTATAGACGGAATTCATTTTAATTTTTTACGATTTTGAGGCGTTGGTGACAACTTGAATTATTCTCCAAATAGTACAATCTGTCTATTTAAGTCTGTTTCAGAGCTGATGGCCTACTAATTATCTTGACTAGCCGGACCCACTGGCTTTTAGCCAGACTCACTCTTACGAGTCGATTTCAAAACCTGTCAAATTTTCAATGCTTCACAAATTGTCTGAGGTGCAGCAAGTTTCTAGAATCTGATAAAGGACTCTCTCCGCATCAATTTATTATTCAACACTTTTGCTTTATCAGATTCTAGAAACTTGCTGCACCTCAGACAATTTTTGAAGCATTGAAAATTTGACAGGTTTTGAAATCGACTCGTAAGAGTGAGTCTGGCTAAAAGCCAGTGGGTCCGGCTAGTTTGCATTAATCATTTATCGGGGATAGTCAAATAACATGTGGCAACTTTTTTTTTATTCTGCTAAGTACAGTATATAGTTAGTGATATCTGTGAAATGAGGCTAACATTGATGAAATGCATTTAAAATGATCTACTTTAGTTATTTAAGATATATTCCAGCTCAAAAATTAAATTAAACGCATCGAATTAGCACTTTAAAAAGACATTTGCAGTAAAATACAGTGCAAAAGTAAACAGAAAAATCGCTTTAAAAAAAAGTTTATCCCTCTGAGGGAAGGGAAGAAATGGATTTTGAACTTTTTGGGAATATTTTTTCCTTCCGAGCGAAGGATTTTTTTTGGCTGAGAAGGAAAGGCATAAATTCTTCGTTTTTTGGGGTTCAGAGGAAAGGATAAATGAAATGCCCACCTAGGATGTGAGCACAAAACTTAATCTCGATCCGTCCATATGTTCGCAAAAAATCGGACGGACGGACGTGACTGATATAGCGTTTCCATAATGTAGCTACCGCGCTACAAAATACTCAAAATATTTAAATATTCGTGAACAGTGGTTAAAGTTATATTTTGTTTTTGCCTTACGAATAGGAATTGGAGTAGATGATTCTTTTGTTCTAATTGCTGCATGGCGTCGAACTTCACTTCATGATCCAGTACCCAAGAGATTAGCTGAAACATTTTCTGAGGCTTCAGTTTCCATCACAATCACTTCTTTGACAGATGCCTTGTCATTTTACGTGGGAATTTTAACCCCTTTGCCTGGCGTACAAGAAGCATGTCTTTTCGCAGGAACATCCACCATGTTCATATATGTATACCAAATTTGCATTTTTGGAGGTTGTTTGGCTCTAAGTGGATTCGGAGAGGAAAAAAACAGGCATGGTTTGTTTTTTTGGATGCAAGCCATTCCTAGGTCACAAGCGAGTATGTCATTTTTGTATTCAATATTCTATCAATGTTAAGTATAATGCATATTATATTTTCCTAACCGAACTAATAAAAAAACTTTACATTTCAGCACACCTGCCAAAGTGGAAGCAAATATTGTTTACTGGAGGAGAAAAAGGAGATACAACCAATATAGCAACAAAAGAAGTAGAAAATTTTCAAATGGCATTTATCCGTGATACTATTTCGTCCATAATTCTCAACGACTGGGGGAAACTTATAGTTATATTGACATACCTAGTATACATCACACTTTCCATCTTTGGACTCTCACGTCTCGATTTTTTCTTTCTGCCAACCCGAATATTTCACGAACACACATCCATGTTCAAATTTTACATGATGGACGAAAAATATTTTCCAGAATACCCTCACCGACTGGAAGTATTGATAACAAACCCAGTCGATTACTCTAATCTAACAATACAATCGGACATCAACAACTTAATATCGCAAATATCTCACCAGCAATTCATGACCACAGAATTCTCGGAAAACTGGCTTCGCGATTTCACATCATGGGCGAAAATCTACACCGAATTCGAACCCATTGATATCTCGACTGAAGAAACTTTTATTGACACACTGCGACACAAATATTTAAATTCAAATTCTACCTACGCTTTAGATATTACTTTCAACGACAATTACACTCAAATTCTTGCTACTCGCTACATTCTGCAAATCAAAGGGATCAACGACGACAGAATGCATAACTTAGTCCAATTGATTACAAACGTACGGGATATTGCAGCAAAAGAAAAGAAATTTCAAGTTTACACCAACACTTATATGAATAACTATGTTGACGAATGTATTTTAATTAAAGAGATGGCTGTCACACTTGTATCGATAGCATCGGTAGTTGTGCTGTCGGTTCTGCTTGTTTTCATACCAAATCTTTTTGTTGCCACATGTGTTTTCTCTTCCATTCTTTCTATTCAGTTGGGTGTGGTCGGTTTTATGTCTCTATGGGGAGTCTCACTTGATCCTGTATCTTTGGTAGGATTGATCATGTGTGTTGGTTTTTCCGTCGATTTCGCTTCTCACTTTTCCTACTTTTTTGCGAGTTGTACAGAAAATGAAGTGTATGAGAAGATCAGGTCGACATTGTATGCTGTGGGGCTACCCATAGTACAGGGAGCAGTTTCGTCCATGATTGCAGCTATTCCTTTGTATTTTGTTCCGTCGTATTCTTTCGTGATTGCTTTCAAAATTGTTGCATTGGTTATGATATTTTCTTTACTGCACGCTTTATTTGTTCTACCTACAATTTTGGCTATAGTCGATCATGTTAAGAAGCGGGTCTGGGTGTGACATCAAGTTTTTTAAAAAGTGAGAATTTAATATGTATAATTACGGAAAGACTGTATAGTAAGTGATTCGGTAGGGAATAATTAATAGGAATTATGGTTACTATTTAGTTATATGAGTGTTATGCTATGTGTAGTAGGTTTAGGTTATTGGAGGTTTTTTATGGTATGTTTACACTTGGGAATAAATATAATGATTTTCCTGATGATATTCATATGAGCTTCCAATAAGATTTGTGTATGCAAAGGATTTCAAAGACTCTGTGCTTGTAAAATTATTAGAAATTGATAGAAATTGATATATTCATATATATTTGAAGAGTTTCAGGTTTTAGAGAGAAAAAATTGGAATTGAGGCTTTTTTTTTCACTAATTTCAATAAACAGAAAGTTCAAGTTTTTATTGTTTCATTATAGTGAAAAATTACCTGCAAATATCTTCCAGAATGTGTGAATTAGTGGTTGGGAAAGGTTAAAAATTCTTAGAACTGTTTAAATGCTGCATCATATTTGCCAAGTTTTCCTTGTTTACAGTTATATTAAGCGGAAAATGTTACATTCAGCCAAAAAAATCGGTTAAAAAATCACGTAAATCCCAGAATATTTAATTTTACCGTCTTTGAAAAGCGCCTTCGCACAAAAAGCTTTTTGCCTAGATAAGACAAAGTATGTTTTGATTGCATTTCATTTCACATATATAAATAAAATAAGCACTGTGATGAGACGTACATCTCGCTAGGAAGTATAAAAGTAAGATTAGAATTTGTGGCATATTGGTGGCGTAATGGTCTGCAAATTTGTTCGGTTACTGGTTAATTGAAGTCCAAAATTCGAACTCCAGCCGGTCACTTAATTTCTTGCGGTGCTAAAATTTCCTTCCGACAAAATGTTCAGTTCATTAGTAATATTATCCATGAATAGTTGCACATTCCTAAGTGCCGTTTCAATTATCCATCCCTACACACTGGGGTCTGCAGGTGCACCTGGTTTTGCTTAAAAAAATCCCAAGTTTTCCCATGCTACTACATAATATAAAAATTTTCCTCATATATATCTTACTGTTTGCCAATAAATTACATATACCAGACGGATTTTAAGCTACAAACTATCGGAAGAAATATACACATTTAGAAAAAAAATGGAAGAGTATATCAGTTATCAACACGCATACTATGTGCAAATACAAAGTAATTAAGACTGATGAACTTGAAATTAATTTTGGTTCAGAGGCTGTCAAAACATCCTTGAAAGTGAGAAATACTTTTCGTGTGAACTTTCAGAATCGCATTATAATTATTGACTCTGGTTCAGGTTTAATTCTTCAATTAATATACACACATATCTAAGCCAATGAAATATGCGGCTGTTGATGAATGTCAAAATGTAGAAAAATAACCATTCACAGCCTGTGTAATACTAACATTGTATTACATTGTCTCAGCATTTACCAGTTGAGCATATAATTCTTTAAATGCCGGTATCTCTATATTAAACAAACTAAATGCGTGTAAAAACAGTAATTATTATAGTCATCGTCCTGCTCTAATAAAAAACGAGCCATGCAAGTCATGGTAGTAAAAACCAGAGCATTTAATTTACTTTTAAAACTAACTACATGCATCTACTGGAAAAAAAATACATTTTTTAGAATACATGTGAAGTTGAACTCCAGAACTCCAGTCAGTCATGCACCAGCCGTAGCTGTTACCAGTGATCAAGTGCTTTTTCGCAAAAATAAACTTCATACTGTCAAATATGGCGAAATCTCGCCAGTCACTAAACGTCTTTTTTCGTAGAACTTTTCACAGTTTAGGTGAAAAAGTGGCACTACATCCAGTAAAATTTATTATTTTTCCACTATTGTTCACCAGCATTGCGAGCATGGGATTTTTAAAGTTTAAGGTCGAAAACGATCTTGAATATTTATTCACGCCAACTACTGGACAAAGCGTGATAGAACGAGAACATCTTTTTAAATACTTTCCTACCAATGACTCTGGCCAGTTTACTGTCTCTAGGAAATCTACTTTGGGAAATTTAATGAGGTACGTACGCTTATCCGCATAACTTTATCAAAAGTTGCTTGTCACGAATTAAAAGTTACGAATTTTAAAAATGCTGTAGCTTTGATTTTATAAAAAAATAGGGTGCTAGTCACGACAAAAAATGAATCAAACACGTTAATACCCGAGGTATGGAGAGAGTTGGCTCAATTAGACGAAATAATTCACAATGTGACAATACAGCATCATGGAAAAGAATACCGATATGCAGATTTGTGCAGTAGATGGGGAGATCAGTGCTATGAAAATGATATTTTGGGGCTTGGGTCTTTCATGGAAGAAGTTGCAAACGGAGAAGCCCACATTAGCTATCCTATTGCCTATCATCCATATCTGTTTGATATTTACATTACTGGCCATTTTTTGAATGGAATTGAATATGCTCCTGATGGCTACAATTTGGAAAGCGTTAAATCCATACTGTTGCACTATTTTCTTGTGTCTGAAGGATCCCCGGAGGAAAAAGAAAGGTAAAGATTACAAAAAAATGAAAATCAGACTCACGACAAAAGTATTAAAGTCTTCTATATTTAATTATTTATTTATTTATATTTAAAGAGCTATCGAATGGGAAACACAAGTTGCAGAAGTTCTCCGAAACATCCAACCTTTCCAAAACATTGAATTCTATTTTCTCACCGTTTCTGGAATATCTAGTGAACTAAATGACAACATCGTTAAAATGATTCCGAATGTTCTGAGCTCCTTTGGGTTCATTGCAATATACATTTTTGCCAGTTTACTGATGAAAGACTGGACTCGTGCTAAACCTTGGTTAGGTTTGGCTGGAACTTTGGCCGCTGCTTTAGCCGTAATTGCATCCCATGGACTACTAGTAGGTTTAGGATTGCCCTTTACTTCTCTTAATATGACACTACCATTTATAATGATCGGTAAGTATACTACTTTTGTCTATTTTCAAAATCCAAAAATCGATCTGATCTAATGTCTACGAGTATGCATTTTATCAGTTGAATGCTTAGCTAGATTGTTTAGTTAGATAGAACAGATTCAGACACAACAAATAACTTTTGCATGCAGGTATCGGGATAGACGACGCATTTGTTTTAACAGCAGCATGGCGTCGAACTTCCATCCACGATCCAGTCCCAAAACGCCTTGCTGAAACCTATGAGGAAGCGTCAGTTTCAATCACTATAACATCATTGACAGACGCCTTGGGCTTCTTTGTTGGTTTTTTCACACCATTACCAGGAATTCAAATTGTCTGTCTATTCGCGGGCACTTGCGTGATTTTTATTTACCTGTTCCAACTGTTTATTTTTGGAGGCAGTATGGCATTAAGTGGCTATCATGAAGAAAAAGGTCGACATGGAGTAATTTTTTGCTTCAACGCCATTCCTCCCTCCAAAGCCAGTGAGATTTTAAAATTACAAAATTGTGATAGACTTTAAACTAAACTGTACTATGTAAAAATTCCTGAAATGCAATTTTTCATTTTTTCAGACGACCATCCAAAATGGCTGCAACTACTTGGAACAGGCGGAACCGATAGTTCCAATGAGAAACAGCAAGTAGAAAACTCTCAAATGGCCTTTTTCCGAGACCCTTTATCCTCATTCTTAATCAGCAGTTGGGGCAAACTATTCGTTCTTCTCAGCTACATAGTCTACGTGGGTCTTGCGATCTACGGAATGCTAAACATGGACGAGTTTTTTATAATTGAGCGACTCTTCAGAACCGACTCCTATATGTACAAATTCAATCTGATCGAAGACAAATTTTTTCCAGAATATCCCATCCGTCTAGAAATGATAATCCCCCAACACCTAGACTACTCTAACCTCACAATCCAATCCGAAATAGCCAACACAATCACCCGGATCACCGATTTGCAATTCATGACATCCGAATTCTCGGAAAACTGGCTAGAACAATTCACTGACTGGGCTGCCGCTTACAAAGAATCAAAATCCATCGATATATCTACGGAACAAAAATTCATCGACACACTCCGAAATGATTTCCTAAAACCCGACTCAGAAACCAACCTCGACATTGTTTTCAATTCTGACTATTCCCAAATCATTGCCTCCCGATTCATTTTACAAATCAAAGGACTCAAGGAGAAAGTACAAGACATGGCCCAAGTGGTCACCGATGCACGAAATATCGCCAGCAATCAAACAAACTTCCAAGTCTATATCAACACTTATTTGAACCGTTATATCGACGAAGCAATAATGATCCGACCACTTTCCGTCAAATTGATGGTTATAGCTTGCATTGTAGTGCTAGCAGTTTTGTTAATTTTCATCCCAAATCTTGTTGTTGCCTCGTCTGTATTTTTTGCCATAATTTCTACACAAATAGGAGTTGTCGGTTTCATGTCTTTATGGGGGGTTTCATTGGATCCAATGTCCCTTGTTAGTATGGTTATGTGTATTGGTTTTTCCGTAGATTTTGCCGCCCATATCTCGTACGCTTTTGTTAGTTCTAAGGAAGAGGATGTCAATGACATATTAAGATCCAGTCTACATGCCGTAGGCCTACCCATTGTGCAAGGCGCATTGTCTACAATAATCTGCGCAATTCCTTTGTCTTGGATACCTTCGTATACATTCTTGTTATGTTTTAAGGTAATTTTCCTTGTTATGACATTTTCCACGTTACATGCTTTAATAATTCTGCCCGTGATTTTGATTTTCGTCAAGGGTGGGTTCAATAAGTCCAAGGAAGTTTATTATGTGACGAAATTTTGAAGTTGTAAGTAAAAGTCGGTTTTTCAGGGTTCTACGGATTTGTGGAATTTTTTGTGATATAGTTAGTTGAGCTGTGTATATAGTTAGTTTGTACATTTCGTTTTTGAATATTTGTGTTTTGTTAAGTTTAAGTGCGCAATTAAACAATAAATTGATGTTTTTAAGTTAATTACGTTTGAAACCGGAATTGATTCTTAATTATTGTGATCGTGTGGAAATTTGTTGGAAATAATACAGCCGTAATCATATGTGCGTGTTTGAGCGGACTGGACTGGATTTTTCCTTGTTAGCGTAACATAATACATGTTGTGTAGTTTGTTGTTCTTATTGTTTATTTTAGGTTTCTAAAATTTCTGATTTTTGCATTAGATGGAGCAGTGGTGCTACATTGTTTTTATGTAGTGAAGCAATGGTAGACATTAATGCAATGTGCGTTTAAGTTAATCAGGCTTCAATTCAGGAATATGAAAGGAATGCAACTTGTCTCCATTGTTCTCTTAATTCATTTAGAATAGGCGGACTGAACTGCTTAATTACAAGAAGATGACATTTTCGTAGTTCAGCGAACATTATTTAAACTATTATTTTTCCTCAAACGTAACTAATGAGAATGAGCAGGTTTTATATAATTTACTCTTAATCAGCTCATTGCTCTCCGTTAAGTTAGTCAACTGAATTCAAGTTCAAGATTTTACCAAATTTTTCCAGTGAATGTGGAAATAATTTGATTGTTTTTGTGAATATGACGAAAAGTTAACTTTATTTACAGTATTCTTCATTCCAAAATGAAATCTTTGAATATATTCCTGAAAACTGTATTTTACCGACTTGGAGGGATAATTGCACATTATCCGAAACTGTCCATAGGAATCCCAGTAGTGATTACAATTTTCTTGTGTTTTGGTTTCCTAAGAATTTACATTGAAAACGATTTTGAATATTTGTACACACCTACGACTGGAAGAAGTATCCACGAACGGGCGCAATTGTTTCATTATTTTCCGGCAAATGATTCCAGTCAATTCAGCATTTCAAGGAAAGCGACTTTAGGTCATTTTCTAAGGTATCCAAATCCAATCAAATTGTTTATAACATATATTTTATAATTAATTAACCTAATCCTCATCGCTTTAGAGTAATAATCACAACAAAAAATGAGTCCAATATATTGACAACTGCGGCATGGCGAGAAATAGAAGAACTGAATGCGTTGATCCACAATATTTCCATCCACCAAAATGGCAAAAACTTCACATACACAGATTTGTGTAGCAAATGGGGGGAAGATTGTCATGAAAATGACATAATTGAATTGGGAGAATTCATTGACAAGTTTGAAACCGGAGATCTAAAAATTGGCTACCCAGTTACACTGAATCCAGTGACCTACAATGCACATACCACAGGCTACTATTTTAGTGGAGTGAAACTGAATTCTGATGGATCAAATATAGAAAGTGCTAAAACAGTCGCTCTGGACTATTTCGTCACTTCGGATGAATCGGAGGAACAGAAACTACGGTAAATGGTAAATATTTACAAATTACTGCTTTTAGAATTCTAAGCTGTAACTTTGCAAACTTTTTCTTGAAACCATTAGAACTATACAATGGGAACTAGAAGCGTCTGAAAGGATAAGGGAGAAATCTGCTGAATCCAAATTGCTCAAATATCACGTTTTCACCGTTTCTTCTGTGTCTCAACAATCAAATGACAATGTGATCAAAATCGTCCCATTTATTGTTGGCTCACTAATAGCAACTACAGTTTATATCGTCATCAGCCTCATGATGAAAGATTGGGTTCTCTCAAAACCATGGTTAGGCTTTGCTGGGGTAATGGCCGCCGCATTAGGTGTCTTTTCTGGAATGGGATTTGTTGTATTTATTGGTGTCCCATTCGTATCCATTTGCATGGGCATTCCATGCATACTCATAGGTAAGAAAATAATTATTGCAATATTTTTTTGCGCTCTCAGGCAAACTAATTCTCTATTATAAAGTCAATAATATGATAAGCTTCAGCGCCATTGAATGTTCTGATTTTGTAAATTCATTCATTTACAAAGGGATCGGAATAGACGATGCATTCGTACTAACTGCTGCATGGCGTCGAACAAATACAACCGATTCGGTTCCTAAACGACTTGCTGAAACTTTCGCGGAAGCTTCAGTATCCATTACAATAACATCACTGACCGACATGCTGTCCTTTTATGTTGGAATTGCTACTCCATTGCCTGCTATTCAGATGTTTTCCATATATGCAGGAACAACTGTATTGTTCATTTATTTGTGGCAACTTTTCATTTTTGGAGGTTGTATGGCCTTGAGCGGTCAACACGAGCAAGACAACAGGCACGGCTTATTTTGCTGGGAACGTGCAATCCCTAAATCCCAAACTGGTACTTAAAAATTTAATAGAGCATGGGAATTGTTTGGCGTGGCGTATTCATGTTTTAACTTATATAATTTCCATAGAAAAATTCCCCAAATGGAAAAAACTATTGTGGACTGGTGGCCCAGAGAAAAATTCCATCGTTGAAAAACCCAAAGACAGCAGTACAAAACACATGAATTTTTTCCGGGACACATTTTCCACAATCTTGGTCAAACCTAAACCCAAATTTGCAATTCTCTTGGCCTACATTGTTTACATAATCATTTCCATCTACGGACTAGTTAATATTGACGAACGATTTTTTTCACGTCGACTTTATCGGGACGATTCTTTCATGCATGAATACAACATAATCCAAAACAAATACATGCCCAAATTTTTCACTCGACTACAAATCCTCATCACAAGTCCAATAGACTACTCAGATCCTTCAACCCAACAAGAAATCAACAATTTGATTTCCAACATTTCGTCCTTAGAATTTATGACTTCCGACTTTGCAGAAAACTGGCTCCGAGATTTCACCAATTGGGCTCGACTGTACAAGGATTTCGAAAATATTAGCATTTCTACCGAACAAGAATTCATCTCAACTTTGCGAACCAAATACCTAAGAGATGTCATGTACACTTCTTCGGACATAGTTTTCAATGAAAACTACACAAAAATCATCGCTTCTCGAATTGTTCTGCAAGTGGACAGCGTGGTACAAAAAACAGCCGACTTGTCCAAGGTGATTCAGTCTTCTCGGGATTTAGTTGATCAGATAAACAATTTCAATGTGACCGTGTACAACTACTGGAATCGGTATATTGATGAAACACTTATGATTCGCGAGCTAACCTTGAAATTGACAGCGATGGCTTCCGCTGTTGTGTTGTGTGTGTCCATGATATTCATCCCTAGCCTTGTGGTGTCCTCTTGTGTATTTTTTACGATAATCTCCACGGAGCTTGGGGTTGTAGGTTTCATGTCTCTATGGGGTGTATCTCTTGACCCTTTGTCACTGATCAGCTTAATAATCTGTGTTGGCTTTTCTGTGGATTTCGCTGCACACATTTCGTACGCATTTGTAAGTGCAGGGGAGGAATTAGATGTGGAAACTAAACTAAAAACAAGTTTGCATGCTGTAGGTCTTCCAGTAGTTCAAGGTGCTTTGTCCACTATCTTTGGAGTGCTTCCTTTGTATTTCGTCCCTGCATACTGTTTCATCATGATGTTCAAGATTATTTTTTTGGTAATAAGCTTCTCGACCATACATGCTTTGGTAATTTTGCCTGTGTTTTTGACAATGTGCGAGAAATTCAAGTGTAGTAGAGGATGCTTTAGTAAAGATACTTATGATGTAACGAGTATGTAATACGATTAGTGATTTCGTTAAAATTTGTGGTATTGGGGTCAAGTTGGCTATATACTTTTGGATTAAGTGACAATTTCTAAAAGTGTTTGTAATTTTTTTGGGGAATTAATGTGAATTTCTTGATTCTTATCACGTATGAATGGTTTGTGGTTAGTTAGTTAGTTATAGTTATGGTTAGTAAGGTGGTTAGTTGCAATGACTATGTAAAAAAATTTGGCCGTAACGATAATTTTTCTATTAATCATGTATTTGTGTTTTGGGTTTGAAAATGCCGTGTCACACTTTAGCAGTGATAATAGTATACAAAGAGTTCAATGTCAATAAAAGTGAGTTGGTCACAAATTAGTTTTAGGTTAGTAACCTGTATTCATGCCGACCAGTGCAGAGCGTGTATAGCATATAGCATGTGGTTTTGTTGTTCATTATATAAAGTCTAAGAGAACTCTCTCTTTTTCTAAGGAACGTAGCTAGGTCACTCAATACCATGCAAAAAATGCTAGTGAATAGTCTCTATGTATCGAATCTCACATTTTTATATTAAATTCCCAATTTTAATTGCTAACTAACTACTACTAGAGATATGTGCCTTAAATTTCGCAACAAAGCCCAATTTTATGGGCACATCCTAAATTTTGTGCAACATGAAATTTTTCAACCCGTCTGGGATTCCTATAAGCGTCCAATTTTCCATACTTTAATTTCCTCTCCCATACACCTGTTTAAAATGGAAAGTAACTCAAAACTCGTTTTATTCCTCAATTTAAAAACAAAATTTCCATCAAAAGTCCCAGAACCACATCTAGACCATGCCAATTACTTTACTCCCTACATGCTGTTTCAACTCCTTTAAATGTTTGTACATAGTGCACAGAAACCAGCTACTGAATAAATGCAGAGCTACCAAACCTGTATATAAAAAGGCTGTGCACTCTACAAACTAACTAACTAACTAGCTAATGTATAACTAATTTTGGCCTATTCGATAAGTCGTGCAGGTCCTTTGGAGATTGCAAAATAAGAGACGAGAGACAAATGAAGACCACAAAAAAATTCTCAGTTTGTAACAAACCAAGCAACTAACGAACTGTAGATTTGTGAATGCTACCAACTATTCACGTTATCTTATAGTCATTTACAATCTCCAATTCACCATTGTTGCGTAACTCTCATCATCTGCACAGTACACATGTCACTGCAGAATATTATGGTGTGAGCATTCATTTGTTTATTGTGCATTCAAAGTGCGTCCATTCTGGTTTCTTGTTCCAAAGGCTGCATTTTTTGGACTACAGCAGCACTAGTACTATTCTCCCATTATGAGGTTCTCATTGTTAGTGTTTCTAAAAAACTATAATCACAGTTCTACATGGTCAGTTTGTAATACTAATACCGATATTGGTTGCATAAACCATTGTGACGGTTAGTGAGTGAGTAAACTTGAAGTCACAGTGTCAAGTGCATGCAAAAGGACTTTTTAGGGAAAATAACGCAAACTGAGGTGAAGATAAATTTGGTCGATTACATACTGCAAAACTATTTACATTTTCAATGACTTTGAAATCAACTACGCATGTGGATTAACTATCATTTTGTGCTAGTAATGTTACTCATAATTTTTTTGCTTGAAATGAGACAAGGATCAATGTATAATGTAGCGTGAGAAAGCAATGTAACTTTCCGAACGCTGTGTATTCAAATAGTATGATTCAGCCTTCACAGTGAATCTCAATGCTGAAAATTTAATTCAGGTTCTTTGGAAGAAAATATTCCAAGCTGTCAAGATATTTTTGTAAATGATGTTTAAAATCTAAAAACAAGTAAAAAAACTAAGTGGAGTGGTCGACAGCACCAAAAAAAAATCTTTGCGACGTTTGTAAATTTCCATACTTTTGTTTTGGTAACGCAATTTTTTGTTGGGCTGTGAAACACGTTCCAGGCGAAATCACAAGTTCTCCTTTCAAATTGTCTGCATAGTAGTCAACAGATTTTATCAAAGGTCAGCAGGTCGTAAACCAGTTTTTTGTGTACAGGGGTAAAAATACCTACATCATATATATTTCATACGCATTTCACCTTTGTAATATGCAGAAAAATTAACGAGAATCAAGTTTCGCGATTAATTATACGTAGGATTATATTGCACCATCCAACTTACCTTGAACTATAAATTTGGCTGATTAAGCCCGCGACTAACTAAATAGTGTCGATTAGTTTAGCCCACTAGTCATTCACTTCACTAGTCAGTAATAGTAGCCCTACATTCTTATTTGGGTGCAAAGCATAATCTCGTGATTGTATTACAGGATAAATTGGGAGTTGCAGCAATCAGGGAACAATACAAGGTGACGACGCCAACAACAACCTGCGGCCATCACCATCACTCAAATCTATCACTCACTGGTGCTCAACACATGCACAGTTGAGCAAAGTTAGTTAGTTAGTTAGCTTGTGCGTTCCAAAACCTTTCTAGCTAACTATAGTTTACCTATTGGCTATTATTAAAAGTGGGAGCCACAAGACTCAAAATGAAGTCCCTGAATCACTATTTTGAAAGACTGTTTTACAAGTTAGGATGGAACATTGCCTTATTCCCGAAAACTTTTGTGATAGTGCCAATTATTGCCACGGCCCTCATTGGGCTAGGATTTATACAGTTTAAGATTAACAATGATTTCGTGTATCTCTACTCGACGGAAGATGGACCTACTGTGAAGGAAAATGAAAATGTGATCAAATATTTTAAACAAGATGAGAATGGAAAGTTTGATCTGTCAAGGAAATCTAGTGTGGGGCAATTCATTAGGTATGATTTACACAGAAAATCTTTTCATATTCATTTACATAGAGATAGAATCAACTATAACTGTGTAAAACAGATTACAAGGTTTTTTTTTCTCATTTTACAGAGTGATTATCACGTCTAAAAATGAGACCAATATCTTGAAATCCGAAATATGGTCTCAAATTCAAGCAGTGGACGACTTGATTCAAAATCAGACGATACATTATGAAGGACAGTCATTCCAGTATAAAGACATGTGCAGTAAATGGCTGGACAGTTGTCACCAAAATGACATTCTCGAATTGGGTGATATGCTGCAAGAATTTGAAGCCGGGAAAACGAAAATAGGATATCCTGTGGGTTTGAATCCAAACTCGTTTAAAGTGATGCCCACTGGTCATTTTCTTGGGGGGATTGAATTGACACCGGATAAGTCAGACTTGGAAAGTGCCAAGTCGGTTCTTTTATATTATTTTGTCAAATCGAAAACTGCTAGTGATGTTGAAAAGTAAGAAATTTTATCTTAAATTTAAAACTTAATTCATTTCTAACCGTTAATTATATTGTTCATTGAATTGTTTGTATAGGGCCATGATTTGGGAGCGTTTAGCATCTGAAACTTTGCTAAGCAAAAATAGATCTCCGGAATTCAACCACTTGAATATTTATGTGTCGACTATCACGGGCATTTCGGACGAAGCAAGTGACAACATTCTCAAAGTGTTTCCATATCTGTTTTTTTCGGAAGTTTTGGTCGGCGCGTATGCCGTTTTATCCATGATGATGAAGGATTGGGTTGTGTCCAAACCTTGGTTAGGAATTGCCGCTGTGTCTGCAAATTGCTTGGGTTGTCTCGCTGGAATCGGAATCATGCAATTGTTTAGAGTGGATTTCATCACTATGAATATGGGTGTTCCTTTCATCATGTTAGGTAATAATCTGATACAATCGTTTTGAAATATGTAATTAGTATATTGTTTTGAGACTGATAGACGGTTTATTCGAGTCGCTTCGTTTTTTCGCATTTCATGGAATGTGCAATGTTCAGCGGCGTACAACCTACTCACTAACTCAACCTCTAAAACTTGACGACGCTAAAATAGCTAACGCTTTGCTAAGATTGTCGATAGATGGCATTCACTAGCACGCAATGAAAGGAGGGTATCGAAATTACATTGCCGAAAAAAAAATTGAGTTGAAACCACTATTTTGTAGCGCTTAAAATTCTACATCGAATAGCTGTATCAGTTTTTGAAAAAAATTCGAAAAAACTCCGTGAGGCGGGAAAATTAAAAATGCAATGCATTGAAGAGATAGGGGAAT
>Ga0210040_10005773_pt1 | contig 15636 bp, 5 predicted proteins | sample CryGeyCG12114_NA_FD_185462 | JGI IMG/M metagenome (GOLD analysis project Ga0210040, IMG submission 185462) | Groundwater microbial communities from aquifer - Crystal Geyser CG19_WC_8/21/14_NA (SPAdes) (version 2) | ecosystem: Environmental > Aquatic > Deep subsurface > Groundwater | place: USA... | reverse complement strand
ATCAGAATTGCGATCATCGGACTTATTTCGGACTGCCGGAGCATTGGAGCCTATAGATCTAGTGAGGTTGAGCAGCGTGATCAATTGTTCTCCCCTCTATGTGCAGCGTTATATACAGCGCCCACAGTTATGTAGTTAGCCTAGCAAACATCAGTACATACACAGTTAAGTGAAACGAATTTGACACCAAAGTTAAGCAAACACGGAGGATTTTAGTACCATCGACTATTTCTTTATCATTTGATCAGACAGAATGTATTCAGTTACGGGAAAGAATTGTGTAGTCAGAAAAACGGGATTTTCGAATCCCATAAAGGTTGGCATGCACAAAAATAGAGCCCAAATGTTTGACAAAGATGCATGATCCATAAAATTGAATTGAAATTGAATCCCGTTGAAGAATATGGTGCACTTACTTTTTTCCTCATCTATCATAACATGTGTCGGGAATTCCTTTACGGCCAAGTGGCAAAAATGAAATAATAAAACTATCTGGACTGGAATAAGTTTTTTTCACAGGCGACTATACCGTTTTTATATAGGTTATTTCATTCATTTGAATAAGGAATCCAACTCGTTTACACACACACAAAGTGTCGGATCCAGCTGGTTGTACAAACGCCTTTGGACAAATTCACTGCTTTAGTTGGACACAATGTTATATCACATTGGGATTCCATGGGTTTATTAAGTAGCTTCACTTCGCTCCACTAGTTTACACAGATAGTAATGCAATGCCCGTCACTATGTCTGTCTGGGAAATCTGTGTCTACAATATCTCACAAACTACCAGAGGGATTTTGATAAAATTTGGTATACACATATTATTGTCTTTATAAAGTTGTGCCTAACACAATCTTACGTTCTCCTTACTATCCCCTTCTACGTGGGGAGGAAAACAAAAGTTTTTAACAATAATAACTTATGATTTAGTGCGTCGATCAACTTCAAATGTGGTATTTATCGATTTTGAGATACACAAAACAAGGTAGTATTGAAAATCGAACCAATGTTTTACAATATTTAAAATACTCCGCTACTTGTTTATGTCCACTTACCGAGGTTTCCTGATTTCTCAAGTGGTATGAATGTGTACTACATGCATGCATGCTTTGTTTATTACAGTAATAAGAGGTCCATGAAACACTCGTTTTCAAACGCTCATAACTATTGCTTGGTCTTTAATTCCTTATTTATAGCTAGTTCATAAAATGCCCATGTTGAGTCCCAGCAGGAACACATTTTTTATTGGTCGGCCGATCTTTCGTCCAGTTTGGAATCTTATAGTATCTCCAGTTTAATCGCAACAACAAAAGTTTAACTCGTCTGAAATAGAGAGTCTATAACCCATCCCATTGAACAGTTTGACAACAGAAGTTATAAAATTCTTATATATATTTTTAGTAAAGTAAAACATGCTATCACTTCTTTACGAAATGCTATAGCTTATACCACTTTAAAACCCGGCCGGTAAAAAAAACTATGCACGGTTTTTTTTCAAATTCCTGTGGAGTAATTGACGCAGACCCACTTCATAGACACTTTAATCTTTAATTCCTATCAGACCAATCAAGTTGGCTCGAAAAAAACCAGAACAATGGTTTTACATTGTAAATCCTTAGGGACCTACCCATTACGTATCAAATTCATAACAAGCTGAATCCTCACAAACAAACGGATATATTGAACTTGCAGACCTGATAGACGGGATAACGAAACTCACAAGATATCTCACGGGAAACTAACTACTATAGGAATTCATTTGTAGCTCTCCGCCCTCCTTTCAACAAGTGAGAAATAAATACTTGAAAAATATGCTCACTTTCAGTCAGTCAGTGAGTTACATAAGCTTACATATTGTGAGAAATGTCGATTCCCTCACACAGTCGTAAAACCCATGGAATCGTTAAACTCTATGAGAATGCAACATTGAAAGAAATTAAAAGGGCATTACAATCCCGCGGGATCATTACTTACAATCTGCCCAATGTATTGGAAACATGAGTTACAATGTGTCTCGTCTCACAGAGCCAGATTAATTGCTATAAAATTTGATCACCACTCTCTCTATGTAGTACAGAGTTTGCAAATTAATTCCTCAGAATATAGTTGGTATTTATGCACTTAATTGGAAGCACTGAAGGGATCCTTTTATTTACAATAATAATAGCTCTCAAGTCAGTGAAGAACATAAATTTGTGGAGAATAACATGATCATCATCATGGCTTGATTACAAACATTTACTTGCATTTCATCCAGGTAATCACGTCAAGACAGAAACCCTTTTTAATATCACTATACTGCATATAGTCTTTCCAACTTTTACTTCCTACTTACTTACTTACTTACTCCCGGGCTGGAACCATCAAACTTTGTAATTACCAATATAATGTTGTCAATTTACAACGCTTCTCATCTTCTTTGCTTTTCCCATCACTATGATTATCACTGGTATCATTATTATCATCATCATTCCAGATCCGCCTGTCTTTTGTGAACCTAAATTCAAGCCCCATAGGCTATGAGGCACTAATCAGTGCCTTAATATTCTTATCTTTGCTTGCTCACTCACTGGATTTTCACTTTGTAGTATCGACTCACCATACACAGGCTAGTGGCCCTAGCACACCAGCCTCACATACCTGAGCACAATATAACTACTTAAAAGAACTATATCGTATATAGTTCCGGCTGGAAGTTATAGTTAGTAGTTAGTTAGTTAGCTAGTAAGAAAATTGCAATGATATTTCTTCAAAACTTGCTCAACTAACTACTTCAAAAAGTTGACCAATGGAGTAAAGTTAGCAATAGCTAGACTAAAAATATGTAGTAAACGGAAAATGTAATGAATTTTTTATCATCACATACGGAATGAAATAAAGTGAGCAATAAACAGACATCTTCCAATTACTTACTACTTCAGTTAGTAATTGTAGTCCAGCATTAAACTATACAATTGGCCACATTTAATTGGAGTGTGTAATGCTTGAATATTATTATTTCCACTATATAATCGCTCCAAGTTAAAAAGTTCCAATACCTAGATTGAGAGGATCTTTGAAGGAATCTCATAACTCAGGCGAGAAAGCTGAATCCAAGTACAGACTTACAGACTAATACCATAATAGAGTATACCATTTGCTCCCGCTTGATGATCATGACGAGCATAATAGCAATCAAAGAACAACTTGTTCTATCATCATTTTCATATTTATGAGTCTAGGAAACAATATTCAACTCACACATAAAAGAGCTCATCCAATTCTGGGAAACCACTTTTTCACCACTATACTGCATACCAAAATGTATGAATGTAATATGTACAGGGGCAGTGCATGTAAATTATTGTATAGCAATGGATGCAGGTAGAACAGAAGACGTGAGCAAAAGGAATGCCTAAACGGGAATCGTTCAAATCAAAACAAAGAATTAGGGAACTGATCACTGTACTTTGTTCAGAAGCAATCAACCCTAATAATAGGGATGCAACCAAATGGGAAGAGTAATCAATTAAAAAACATTTGCTTCTCCAGAACCACTAAAAAGAAAAAGTAATAATAAAAGCATGGCAATGGTGGTTTCGTTTTCTATAGTAGTGGTGGTGTGGTGGTACCAACAACACAGAGAGAAAAAATATATTACCTCTTTGAGTTCACCAGTTTAATTAATGACAAACTACTGGTAGAATGCTGGGGGAGCATGGGAATAATGCATTGTGCCAAAGAACAAGATGGGGAGGAAAATAAACTTAAAATTTCATCATAAGTGAAAAGAAAGTGGAGGCTCACATGTTACAAACATTAGAAACAACAAAGGAGTCTCAACTTTTAGTTAGTGTCTCCAGTGTAGCTTTATACTAAAAGTTATTAAGAGAAAGTTGAGAACAAATGGGATAATGCACTCCCAGTCAAAGCTACATTATGCATAGCTATGCGTATATCTACATTTCCTTCAGTTATCAAACCCAAAGTGAATTCCCAAATTAATTATGTTGTGTCTATTTTGAAACTAATACTAACTAAAAATATTGAAAAAATATCAACATACATTTTCAATAAAACTTGACTTTAATTCATTTTTACTGTAAATTAACTCTCATACACACACAAAATTTGTGTATTCCAGCTGAGACCTTAAATATTGAATATTTTTGCATTATATACACATACAATCTGACGCAACTATTGTCATACTATTGTGTAAAAACAAACAAACAAACAAACTAACTAAACTAACTAGTTGTGCAACAAACAGCAATGTTTAATAATGAGAACAAAAGTAGTAGACATAGCCATTTGTGAGCACGTCCTGGTTCTTTCAATGTTTCAATTAAGAAAGACACAAAGACGGATTTCCAGAGTATCAAAGTCACAATTTTACTATGGTGCACCTTTGTGATTCAATTTTCTTAGCTATTTAAATTCTACTGTGCTCAGAGGGAGAGAGAGAGAGACGAAATGAAATGAGCAAGTTAGTGAGTTACTATTTGGTCCCTGCTTGCTCCTGGATCTTTAATAGTTAATATTTTGTGGAATTAATTTCCTTGCCTGGGGAGGAAACCTGAGAAGCTCATCTTTGCTTATGCAAAAAGAGCAGAGAGAGAGTGGATGCATATTACTTATTATGATCCTGGTGAAATGAGTAAAGAGTTAGAAAGAAACGGCGCACGGGAAAGAGACCTACTTGTTAGTTACACTAATGCTAATTAGAGAGTCTACTGACTGCCTTGCTCAGATAGGGAGGAAATATACACTTTCATATGCATACAGCAAGCATACACAAAGCTATAGTATATATGTAAAACTTGGGTTGTTCGCTCATTCAGTCAGTCAGTCAGTGCACTTCAGACAGATGTAGCTCTTTTGGTGAAGTATAATAAATATGAGACGATTTCAACTTTTCACTCTCCTATTATATCTGACATTATGGAAGGACTCTAGTTAGTTAGTGAGTTCGTTAATGTCATACCAAATGGATACGAATATCCATCTTAGAACGAAGAAAATTAATTTTAAAAGTTACCAGCTAATAGCAATCCCAATTTCACAAGTAATATACATAATATATAGTAGATGATTAGCTTATTAGTTGAACAATCTTGTGAAACGGAGACTTTGTAGTAATCCCCGATTTCCAGCCACCCAAACATGAAAGCAAAAGGGAGTCAAATGCATTATGTCTAATGCCACGTTTTTACTGTGAGTGAGTACAAACTGAGTAAAAGGGTGATACTATATCCATACCCAACGATCATAATAATATCTTGTGTGTTTGGTGCATTCATTTTTGGATATGAAATTAAAAGGGAAAGGAAATGAGCCAAGTACAAAGAAAAGTTTGCTCCATCATTTAAATGTGAATACATGACCATATACTGTATAAAACTAACTAACTAGTTTTAGTTGTTGGAAAGTACAAGTCCGTATGTGATGTTTGAGTCGATTGGTTCATGGTCGCTATAAACTGATCCTTTGAGAATAGTTTCATGCCGTTTCAGCCAGTTGTGAATATTACAACAACATTTGCCCTCAAATGCCATGTAGCTTGGGGAATATTTATGCAAGATTCCCAAACCCATCAACACCACGCAGAGAAAATTAATGTTTCCTTGCAGTTTCTGCCTTTGTGGGCTCATCAAAAGAAACCTAGTCAGAATGAGACTTCAGTCAGACTCAAATCATCATGTAGTCCCTTTAAAATATTTACTACATCTTTATTTCCTGACCTTTATTGCCGGCATCAAAAAACGTATGCAGCACACAAAACATGTATTTAGTTTTCTCCTGCTGCTCTAGTTTGACATTATAGAAGTTGCTAGTTAGTTACTCCTCGGTTTGTGGATAGTTAGTTAGTTAGTATACATTGAGTGAGTATGAAAACTCCTTTTAGTTCGCAACAAACAAATTCATAATGCTATGCATGCATGTAGTACACATGTAATAATAATATATAATAATATCACAGTTTTCTCATCATACGGACATATGCCTGTATCTGTTTGTAACTTAATATTCCTTGTTACGAGCCAAGAGAAAGGCAATCTTTTTACACAAGTTTTCCCCTAATCCCCAATTGCATACTCATTTCTCTAAATGTAACCATCAGAGAGCAGTGCATGGTGGAACTTATCTAGTGTGGAATTCATAATGGGAACATGATCCTACAGTATAGAAAATATTTATTATTTCTTTTCATTATTTTCTCAAGCTTGTGCTTTGAATCATCCCCACACGGGGTTATATTGTTCCCTGTAGTAAAAAAAACATCTTGACAATTTCAGCTCCAAAAAGTTTACCCATTTTGGAAACTAATATCCATAAATCTACTCACTCAGGTGTACCTTAGGAGCCCTAGTTCTTTATTAGGAGCTCAATTTGGGGAAAACTAATTAACCTCTTTAGGCATAAGTACTGGCTACTTGTAAATACTTTGGTGTATGGTGAATAACATTAGTATTCGATTTTTTGCCAAATAAGGGTTGTTGTCTATGTTTGTATATCATGCCAAAAAAGTAATCTATAAATTTGCGTGAAAATACTAATTAGGTTTTGCAATTTATTAAAAAAATCAAATTATCCGAAACAGTTTAATTTATAGAATTTGAAGCTAACGTGGCCTGGATTTTACTCTCTACTACGGCTTAATTATCTATATAATGCAAATCTAAAAAAGTAAAAGAGTTACCCCCTCACTAGACATGTAGTGCAATAGCAGCAGCAAAAGAAATCGATCAAGATCATCCATGAATATAATACAAGAGCCTGGATCATGCTATGCAGTCAAGTATATGAGTGCATGTGAGTGGATACGTTACGCACATTTTGAACAGAATCAATTTTGCAACTCATGATGAGACTGAAGGCGTCTTGTGCCCATCCACGCACGAAAAACGGAACCATCTAGTCTCCGCATTTACAATCGACCCGTAGTTGTATATGCACATGTAATGCATACCGTCACCGTCTCAGCGTATTTAAATTGAATCTAACATGTGCTGAATCTACTATTTCTATTAAACTATTTATTTGTTTCCACTGTTTTTTATTACTAAATGTGAAAATTATGTTACCAATACAATGCTTTCTCATAAAAATTTATGACAAGACCCAAGTTTTTGAAAATCAACGGAGGGGAATGATATTTCTCAAAAATTGTATCCAATGTGCAGCGATGGAAATCATGAAATCTTTTTTAAACCTTTTATGCAATCAATACAGTGATACAGTGTAACAAAATGAAACCCCAAATTACATATAGATACAAGGAGGACGAAAATAGGCAATAAAACTTTGGTAACATTGCACGCATCATAGAGGAATACATATGGATAGAAGGAAATGAAATTAACTTTGAATGTGCTTTAATCATAATGGTCAAGTTTTGTGAGACTGTTCAATGGTTAATGGAAATTTCACGGCTTTGACTCGTACGTAGCCAAAAAATGTTTTTCTTTTATCATTTCTTTAGCACTTGCCGTTCGTTTTGATCGTGAGCTCAGAAAAAAAGCAATCATCATGAGTCAGTTCTGGTTAAAGTTTTATACCTCTTTTGATTCAGCGGTACAAATGGATAAATGGTGTCAGTCAGGGACAGCACACCGTGTCTAGTATCTTTCACGTTCAACAATCATTCTTTCCAAAGGCAATATAATACATTTGCATGTGCATATGGGATTTCTAGTGGTGGCAGTAAAAGCCCAAAAACCAGTCAGTCAGTCAGCCAACCACTCTCACTCAATTTACAATCTAATTCATCCATTAATATTGCATTCCATTTATAGTTCACACACACACACACATAGAAACTGTAGATGCATGCAAACAAATGGAGTTTTGCGGTCTAATCGATGTGAATTGCCCTTTTCCTATCTACACTCTCACAGTCACACAGTCTTACAGCTCATATTTCTAACTAACTAACTAACTATAGTGACAATATTTGTCAATACTAACTGACTTGTAAATGTGCGCTTAAAATGTGTAAAATCAATTATATCGCGTATTCCATTCCGTTTACACAACTACTCAACTCATTCGCTCGTCCCTGTCTACACAACTACACGTTTAGATGATTAATTATGTGATTTATTTCTGTTTACGAAAAAGCTGGGCTTCTGGTACACTGTCAGCAGTCGCTTGAAAACGTCACCAAAGAAATGGAAAAAAACAGGTCTCAGCCATCCTCACTAACCAACCAATTGACTACATAGCTTACACAAGTAAATTACATAGTAAATATGTTCAGGCTTGAAAATACATGGGAATAGATGGACTCGTAACTAACTGAACGCAAACTTTTTCCTGTCAACACTCCTTAGGTATTTAGTTAGTTAGCATTACAACGTATCTTTTCCATATGGAGACTAACGTTTTAAAAATAGGAAATTTGATTTATTTGTTCGTTTCCACAGTTTGACTTGTGAGTTAGTACGGTTCTTTGACAGTCATTATCATATACACATAAATTTTGGCCTTTGAACTTATGGCAAGTAAAGAAGTACACGCAGTGACAACATGTTTCTAAATCTTTTAGTGGCAGTGGCGCATGCCGAATAGTTAAATAACTATAAAAGGCCATCCATTTGTGACTGTGCATGTGCATAACTAGTAATCATCTAATGACTTCAAGGGGAACTCTGAAGATGTACATACAATCCTTTTAGATAAATAACCTTCGTAAGTCAACTTAAGTAAGTAGATGCCAGGGGCATTTATGGCATTACGTTCAAAAGGTTAAGGAAAGTGTAAATGAGTCTCGTAGCTAGAAAACCTTAAAATTCCAAAGTGAGATCACTTTTATTTGATTAGGTAAATAGCTAAACTACGGTTTATTTGGATATTCTCACTTTGCCCCTCATTTAGGTCTACTTGTTACATTGTATTATGCAGTTACCTATAGGTTAGAAATATAGTTAGTATATATGGCTCAAAAATAACATATTTACTTTGTATTTATAGATACAATAGATTTTTTTGTCATATGTACAAAAAGCCACTTGGCACAATGGAAAGACTACCAATGTTAGTTACTGACTGCATGAATTCACCCTAAGACTTGTTTTACCAGCGTAGACAGTGTGCTCACGACTTTTGGTCTGTGTACTGTGTACATATTGCACAGGTCTACATAAATGTGTGAAGTGCACACAATTGTATTATTGAAAACGATCATGCAACCTAATTATGCGTGATAATGATTCAATTGTCTTGTGGGAATGCTTCCGTCTTACAGTCTCCACAATGACTTTTACATTAGAAATCAATAACAATGGATGTTGCATTGAAATCATGTACTACTGACTCTCGCATCTTATTTCCTCCTCTTGTTTGATCACATCCCGCATTCTTTTATTATTATTATTACACCCCATTGAAATGCTTTGCACACGAATATTGTACACAACGGGCGCGTACAAAGGAAAGAGTCCCCCCCAAAAAAATACAACTCATCAGACACATAAATGAATGTAATGTGGTGAGCAGAACAAAACGTTCATTTCATTGACTCCTACTGCAGTGTACTTTGAAGAAACAAATAATAGTGTTCATGATGAGACCATCTTTCGTACTACACAATCTTGCCATGTCTGTTCAAACAGAGCCTCTGCGATAACTCAAAAAGCTTTGCTTGAAGATCACCTGGTCTCCCTGCCTGTAACATTTAACGAGTCGTGTCCATGCATAAAACAATTTGCATCATCAACTTTTTGTTTTCCACCAAAAATATGATATACTTCAGCCCAGAGACTTCAACGCTCAAACAAAACCGTGCACGCAATTCAATGTCAAGATTCCTCATCATCCATAATTCATGGGAACAGCCATACATATTTAACTCTGGCATTTAATGCCACTCATAAAAACGGCAAACAAATCTTTCATCCATGTTTATTAAACAGTGACACGTTCTCTATGGATCCCCACATGGAAGAGATAAAAATGCTTAAAAAATATCGCCCGAGACAAGTTTCCCTTCCCATTACAAATCAAATTCTTTCTTCATTCATTACAAGTTCTTTCCAAATCTAATACCATGAATGAGCAATGAAAATTTGTCGAATGAGAAAGAACAAAATTGCTACCAACTAACTAACGGACTATAAATGATAGATCTAACTATCCATAATCCATAACATACATAATGGGTGTGCTCTGCTGCTAGCAGTTAAGAAACTATATATACATGACTTGGTGCCGATGGCACGTAATATATTGGTGGGATCAGGAGAGAGCCCAAAAGAAGAAAAAAAGGTTCTTTGCACAGAAGTATAGTATAGTCTAGGAAATAGCACGACTGACTGACTAACTGGGAGCATCAATAAAAAGTACTACAACACACACAGTCGTACAAGATACCTTCACTTGACTCCATAAGAAAAGACGACTATCTGCCTAAACTAACTACTACTACTCCGTTTTTGGTAGCACCACCACCAGCATAATCACATTATGTAGTCGTTCCGCAGTCCTACTCACCAAACTATACTAGACTACTGCTCAACGGCAATAGCCACCACCCCTTTTCTTTCTTTGCACACAAATGTAAGAAAATATATATGTGTCTCTGTGTTGTGCAAACAGGAGAGAGAGGATGATAATATTTGAGCCAAGTGGTAGAAAAGATTCGAGTGGTTGCGTATTCAATATGGTCCTTCCTTCTAGCAATACGAGGATGCTCAGAATGCGCATCGAGTTTCATTTCCAACGCAAGCTCAATGCCAACAACTCACACACACACACACAACTAACTCTCTCTCTCTCTCTTTCCACTCTGTTCTAACTGTGTGCAGCGTGTACTATATGCGACGAATGGAATGACGAAAAACGACTATATATGTACAATAAAGTACTATATCCTACTGACTGACTAACTAACTAACTAACTAACTGCCTGCCAGTGTGAAAGTGAGTGACCTGCTGCTCGTATGGACTCACTAAAGACTATAGCATTCCTTCTCATAGCACGCACACGACTCTCTGCTACATATTCTGTAAAAATCATAATAAGAATGCTAATGGTTGTTAGTATGGCTAGCTAATGCACTGAAACAATGTGAAATAATGGCACAGAATCGGACAATTTGTAAGTAGCTACAGTAGTAGTACAGGTGCTATATGGCTATTAGGTCCTTCCTATTTTTTCATGATGGGAGTGCCATGCCATAAGAATGCTGAAGCAAGTACAACCATCAATGTACATTATGATTCTTGGTTTGTCAAATACTTGTTCTAAATGTATGTATGCATGGACCATGAACTGGTCAGTATACTATTAATTAGAGTAGATAATATTTAAATACAATAATTAAGATACGTAAGGTATGACGCCTGGCATAATTAAATTCTACATGTTTGGGCGACTTTGTAACTTGGACACATTTTCCCAAGTGCTCGTGCCCTGGGCCATTTTTAATGAGTGTCGTGTGCCAAGTCCACAGGACAAGAGTGCATACAAGTTGTTTAGCTCTTTTTGTATGTGGCACAATGATGCAATAAGATGTGTGCAATAACTATATCTACATGCACTGTTGTCCTGCTCACACACAATGAGACTCAACCCGTGAACCGCAGAGGGGCAACTGTGAGTGGGCAACACAAGACACCTTTTTATTCACTGGCAACAATCAAGGTGATGACAATAAAAACGTTTTTCTGTTTGTACATTCGGATTCCAAAGGCGTTCTCACACAGGGTGGCAAGAGACCATGCCGAGTGATAGTCATTTCATGTTCACCCATAAGAAAACATGTTCTCGTCTCCCGGGGGATCTGTCGGAACGTTCAAACGGAGATTCCTCTGTGCTGCCGTGTATACTGGTGTTTTGTGTGTGTATACAAATAGTAATTGAACCATTTTTTTTCCAGTCGGAATGTTTTACAAGCCAAATCTTATTATTATTATCATCATCACCACCGCTTGGTTATGTAAGCATAAATAACTGCACGGATAAACATAGTTAGTTAGTTAGTTGTTCTCACCCCTTTATGGGCAAGTTATTAGCATGATCTTGGGAGGGATTTGGAAAAATGCAATGATAATAATAAAAATGAATGTGAAGTCTTGTAGAGCTGTAAAAAACCAGTGTAGTTTGCATATTAACTAGACACAAAATTGCTAGTTCATTTATATTTCTTCCCCCCTGTAGCTTGGAAGCACACGAATATCTACATGTTGGTTACCGTAATAGAAGCCACAGACACTTGTATTACTTGTAAATTAGTTCCATTGCGGTTTACAGGGAGCTTGGGGATTCCACATTGTGTGGCATACGTTTACTTTTTTCACCATAATAACACTAACACTGGAGTTAATACTCCCCTTTGCATATATACGTACATCCGCTTGATTGTTAACAAAAATAAAATCATACAACCAAGTAGTCATCTTGTCTTTTGCAGCAAGAAAACCTGAGAGAGTCTATGCATAAAGTAAGTAACTACCAATGTAGAATATCTCATTAGATTAATGAAGTGAAACGGCTATGCTTCATCCCTCGTAAATTGGATGACTACTTGAATTTCCTTATACACTACAATTTTTAAGCAACTTACTGTGAGTGAAAGAACCATCTACTCGGCTTGATTCAATCCAATGCATTATTTGGCCATTAACTAAAAATGAAACTAACAAGGCTTGTGTATTTAGCACCCTAGCAGTGAAAAAATTATCATGGCATTATTACCAATGAAATAAGTTAGTTAGTGAGTTAGTTACTCCCTTTGATCTCATTGTTAGCACACTTTCCCTTCAAGATGACAAATAGGTGGAAGACATGCACCATGAGGCTAAACAATGTGTGCTCCATGCTTCAAAGAAGTGCATTCGCAATTACAGGAAAAATAAACAAAAGTCTTCACATTATAGAATCATATGAGAATAGTGTTGTAAGTACAAGCGTGCCCAACATGTACTAACCCACAACACGATAATATTATGACACTGACCTCTCCTTTTCATAAAAGATCAATACATAAAACCCTATAGGTCGTACATACTAACTGACTGACTGACTTAGCACACTTATACTGGTCTTCAACATAGATGTTTGAACCCTTTGGCTGGCATCTATATTGAAAGCACTCTAGTCTGCCGGCCACTACCGCTAAACTTATAATATGCTTGTACATTTTACCCCTATGCTCTGCTCATGGCAGAAGAGTGAGAAAGTGAACAACACCAGAGCTAGCTTACCATACTACTTACTGATTACATACATAGGAAACACGAATGTAGTACAGTACAAGATTGCAAACAAAACTGTTTCTTATACAATTGGAAGGGGGATGTTTCACCCTGTTGAGCATTTTATGGAATGCACTCTTTTCCCTTCTATTCAATGCTCTGTAACTTATATGATTGGGAAATTGACCACTGACTAGTTCATAGCCACCAAAATGGGCATTACTTTAGCTTTGTGGTATATTTTTTATGTACAGGGCGCAGCATAATTACTACGTGTCTTGATTTTGCTCCAACTGATAATCATGTCAATGATATTTTCTGTATCATTCGAGCAATCTAGTTAAAATAACTTGTAGGTATTGTATTGTCAGTTTCTTTGGAACGTAATGAGCACACTGAATAATCTTATGCATGTGCACTGAACAATGATTCAGGTAAGCCATATTTACGCGACCGTTCCAGGCTATAAGGATAATAAGGAATGCATGGTGGATACCCATCTATTTGGTTAGTTAGTTAGTACGTGCATTATTTTATTAGGATCATTGGGTGTTGATGAAGACAGACTTACTTGGAATTTAAGTTAAGAAATAAACATACATGATGATGTGAATATATTTCTCTGGTATGCTTAAATACTTACAAGATAATCAGAGAAACAACATTGGTTCAAAAACTGTCTGATTTGGTCGGCAAACTCACTCACACCATCAAACTGCTTGATCAGACTGTATTGCTGTTGGGAAAGAATTTTTTTACTGTGAGTTTCCCCAAGGTAAAAAATATCTATATGTTGTGTATAGTTAGTAATCGTGGAAATGAAATGGTTCATCCAATCAAGAGCATTCAACCAGAAACACAATGTAGGAGGAAAAAAGTTTATCTCATCTTGAGATAAAAATAGGAAAGACACCGGTTTTTTGCTTCCATTTGTAGCATATGAAATGAATACAACTCCAAATATATTTGTAGCTGGTCTTCCACACTGGTGCTCTAGTTAGCTAACAGATTAGAAAACGGGACCAAAGAAAATCAAAGATTTAGAAAAAATCCTAACTCATTTACTTGCAGCAAGGTATAGATAGATAGAAAATAAGTTTTTCTATATTCTCTAAGCGTTATTCAATATCTCGTACGTTACTTAATCACTAACCAACTATCGTTTAAGTTGCATTTGCTTGCTCAAGCCTCCCATTCCCATCTCAATTCCAATAAATGTTTGTAACAAGCCAGTAAGTAAGTAGGCAAACCCTTGGGTAAGAAAAAAGAAGATGCCAAGAGATGTAGAAAAAGAAAGACAGAGATGATATGAAGTTGAAGAAGAACAACAAGATTTCTATTATTTTTTTAGAGCTTCTCGCAACATGTCTTGTTTGGTGGCTACATTTTCTTTTTTCCCATTTCGGGCCATCTCTTTAAAAAAGTGTAATTATCTGAAAACTCCCAAAGCTTTTGAATTCCATACAACAAACGTATTAAATATCCTCCCTCTTCAAGGATGAATGCATCTTTTGTCCATCTTTCATTCTTCTACGTGAATAGATAAAATAGGATTTCACATGGATACTTGTACTAGCTCACGCTCAGACTGTAGTTATATACACAAGATGCTCGTTTTAGACACATTATTGCTCTTTGTGGAGAACAAAACAGGGAAACAAAGAGTCACAGTCTCAGGCATTATCTTTTTATTTACTACATGGCAGCCTCCTCATTTTAGTCATTTGCTTGGACCCAGATTAAATAGTCAGTCAGTCAGTCACTAGTAGAATCCTTTATCAACTCCGCACATATAGGTAAATAAACATTGGAGTACACAATAGGATCATTCAAAAGGTTACCTTATGTCAACTAACTACCACCCGCAAGTGGTAGCTTACTTACTTGGCTTTAGGTACGAATATAAAATCCTACTAACTAGCTGTATAACTAGGACCCAATACATCGAACTTGTGTAGCATATAGACCTTACCCTCTTATCATATATCGAAAGTCATTTCTCTTGTACTGATTCAAAGGTGCAGTGTACCGTAAATAGCTTTGCTTCTAAATATGTTCAAATTTCATTTCATGCTTGTGTAATGTCATTTTCCATCACTTCCGCTTGAATTCGGTTTGAAGATGCTACTTTCAATCCTAGGCATGGCCAGTTTGTTGGTTACATTGGATGCACTTTTGAGTGGTTTGTTTTTCTTTGTATTGAACACACATATATGTTATATGTTCAGTCTGCTGTCGATTTGGATACATGTTTGATCCCATATAAACAACAGTGCTAAATACAAAAAGTATATTTTGAGCATCTGCCATACTATCACTGGAGATAGGCATCGGTGGAAAATCCATCATATCTCGGTAACCAGGTTACCATGAAATTTGGGGCCAGTGGGGCCAAATTGGCCGCGAGGCGGCCAACTTGCAAAATATTTGATGTCGGATGAAAAAAATTTACTA
>Ga0210040_10005772_pt1 | contig 15636 bp, 11 predicted proteins | sample CryGeyCG12114_NA_FD_185462 | JGI IMG/M metagenome (GOLD analysis project Ga0210040, IMG submission 185462) | Groundwater microbial communities from aquifer - Crystal Geyser CG19_WC_8/21/14_NA (SPAdes) (version 2) | ecosystem: Environmental > Aquatic > Deep subsurface > Groundwater | place: USA... | reverse complement strand
GATTACCGGCATTGGCAATATACATTACGTCTTCGGCTATAACCAAATCCCAGGGACTATTGGGGTTAACGGGTTCGCCCCATTTTTCCTCGTAAAAATAATAGTCTAATTCGCCGGTACCGGCTGCCGTTGTTACTACCTTCTCCACTAAATCTACCAGGCGGATAGCATTGTTTTTGGCATCGGCCACGTACAAAATATTGCCCTTTAAAGCTAAGCCGTGCGGTTCGTTAAAAGAAGCTTTTTGGTAGTTTCCATTTCTAAAACCAACTTGTCCGTTACCAATTATTTCCAGCACCTTTCCGTCCGCGCTGATCTGCAAAATACGGTTATGCCCACTATCCGACACGAACAAGGTGCCTTCCGGGCCCGCTATTATTTTAGCCGGAAAACGCAGCGTTGTTGTATCCAGACTTTCTTCCGGACGGAACGGAAATACGGTGCGGTTTAATTTATCGTCAAATTCCTGAATGAGGCGTTCGATATTGGGTTGTACTATTTCGTAAATGCCTTCGCCGGCCTTCTGTCCGATTACATTGCCATTGGGGTCGATGAGTACCAACGTGGGCCAGGCATTAATAGCATACTGCCGCCAGATTTCGAAATCCGCATCGTTTACTACCGGGTGCTTAATGCCAAATTTCAGGATAGCTTTGCGAATAGCATTTTGAGTTTTCTCGGCATCGAACTTAGCCGAATGTACGCCAATTACTACCAGTTCCTCAGGGTATTCGGCCTCCAGCCGGTTCAGTTCCGGAATAATATGCTGGCAGTTAATACAACCTAGGGTCCAGAAATCAAGCAAAACTATTTTACCCCGAAAATCAGCCAGCTTATACGACTGATCGGTATTCAGCCACCCGTGCCGGGTGTTAATTTCAGGAGCACGTACACGTCCGGTTATCATAATTGTGGGTAATAAAAAAGTGATGGGTTTTGCTTTATTATAAAAACACCCCCGAAGCCCGAAATGTTACAGGGTGTTGGAAAGGAATGTTTCAATCCTTGTTTTGCTGGATTAAGTGCTAAAAGGCCACAGTAACGGCGATATATTCCGGCTTGCTGAGGTTTCAATCCTTATTGTGCTGGATTAAGTACTTGAAAATAAGGAATTACAAATTGCGCCAGGTTGCTTTTCTGATTTCAATACTGGACTAAACCAATCAATCCATATTTTAATCTCTGTTCCGGTGGATAAGCGCCGTTGTAAGTTTACAAAACTCTTCTACCGAATCAGAATTGAAACGTTAATCATTTTCCGGTTATTAAATTCACGTAGCGGCGTTACGGTGTAACGCCGGGGTAGCAACAACCTGCTTCCCCGGTATAAACTATTTTTTCACAGCCTTATTTATGACAGGTATTTTTCCGTTTCCTTGCTGCGTGGCCAACCGATTGGGACCTGCCAATTCGGCGTTACAATGTAACGCCGCTACAAACTTGCCGGACCAATTGGGTATAATGGGTTTTAGACTTGCTTGCCGCTAATAGGCTATATTATATTTAAACTAAAACTTTTAATTTTGCTAGCCGTCCCATTTCATCAATTACTTATCAACTATCTACCATCAGTTGTAGACTATCGCCTATTAAAATCACAAAAAGAAAGTAATTACGTTTACCTTTGTATTATCATTATAATCAACCTATGGCTCCAGGTTATTTATCTGATTTTGGCACTATGCTGCTTTTCCTGATCGGGGGAGCTTTGTTTATATTATTAGGTCTTTTTACGGCCAAGCAAATCCGGCCGCACCGGCCAAATGCCGAAAAACTGGCCACGTACGAATGCGGCGAAGAAGCGGTGGGGAATGCCTGGGTGCAGTTTAATCCGCGTTTTTATATTATTGCGCTTATCTTTATCATTTTTGATGTGGAACTGGCGTTTATGTTTCCGTGGGCGGTGGTATTTGGGAAAAGGGAATTAATAGAAGCCACGGATGGGCTTTGGGGTTGGTTTGCTTTAGCCGAAATGCTGGTATTTATCGGTATTTTGGCCTTAGGCTTGGCGTATGCCTGGGTAAAAGGCCATCTGGACTGGGTAAAACCCAAACCTGTTATTCCGCAGAGCCACTCTCCCGTACCCCCGGATTTATACCAACGGGTAAACGAACGGCAATATCCTGTAAAAGAAAATGCCTAGCGGCCAATTTTAAAGCAGCAAAGTGTTTAGCCGGCATAAGAAGTATGCGGCAGAAAAGTAGAAGAGTGCTCAATTTAGAAAAGAAAACCAAGTACCTAACGGGCTTTTAAGTAGTTTAACAATTAAAAATATACCTTTAGCTTAACTAAAAATTAGTTTGCAGGCTGCCCTCCTGTTTTAGGAGGGCAGGGATGGTAAAAGTACGCTTAACAGAAATACATCATTATTTTCGTTCCTGTTCTTAAGTAAATAGACATTGGCTACTAAGATCAAAATATTATAAAATGAATTTTCCACGTGAAAAGAATGGCGACGGCGGTATTATCATTACCAAACTGGATGACCTGCTGAACTGGGCCCGGCTTTCGGCCATGTGGCCCATGCAATTTGGGCTGGCCTGCTGCGCCATCGAAATGATGGCGGCCTGGTCGTCGGCGTACGATATCGACCGGCTGGGTATTATTCCGCGGGCATCGCCCCGGCAATCAGATGTAATTATTATATCCGGCACCGTTACGTTTAAAATGGCCGACCGGATCCGGCGGCTGTATGAGCAAATGCCCGAACCCCGCTATGTGATATCTATGGGTAATTGTTCTAACTGCGGCGGTCCGTACTGGGAACAAGGCTACCACGTGGTAAAAGGCGTCGACCGCATTATTCCGGTAGATGTTTATATTCCGGGCTGTCCGCCCCGGCCCGAAGCTTTAATCGGGGGGTTTATGAAATTACAGGAAAAAATCCGGAACGAAAGCTTACTGGCTCCTAAAGCCGTACAGCGTTTGTTGGCCAAAGAAAAAGTTTAAAGGTGTTAAGTACAATTGTAGAATTAACGATTGAGTGAATGAGTGAGTAAACATTTAATAATAAATATCTTATGTTCTTGTTTGTCTTAAATTAATTTTGTCCTCTTACTTAATTCAAAAAAAACAGCTAAGGCAAATCTCACCTTACAGGCTCCTACCCGGCGTATCTATTTACAATTTCTAATTCATAATTTATAATTTCTAATTCATAACTCCACAAGGTGTCTTTCGAAGAAATAAAAGCGCTTATCCATAATACTTTAGGGCCGGAGATTATAAAAGGCGAAAACGCCCAGGCGCCCCAGCCTTTCCTGGTTATCCAGACGGAGCGCATTGCCGAAGTTTGCCAGGAACTGTTTTCTAATCCGCTCACTTATTTTGATTTTTTATCGTGCCTGACGGGCTTGGATAACGGGCCGGAAGCGGGCACCCTGGAAGTAATTTACCATTTATATTCTATTCCGTACGATCATCACCTGGTGTTAAAAGTTATAACCGAACGAAACACGCCAACCGACGATTTACCCGTGGTACCAACGGTAAGTACTGTCTGGCGCACCGCCGACTGGCACGAACGCGAAGCCTACGATTTAGTAGGTATTCATTTTTCCGGTCACCCCGATTTACGCCGGATTTTGTGTGTTGCCGATTGGGAAGGGCACCCTTTGCGCCGCGATTATGAATGGCCCGAATATTACCACGGCATAAAAGTACGCTACGACCGGCACAACGAAGTAAACGGCTTTAAAGGCGAAACTTCTCTTAATTAAGTGTGTAGCGTTTGGCGTTAGAACCCGACTATTTACCATTCATAAAAGTCTGCACGCTGTGGACTCTTAACTATGGACTATTGATTATCGACTATGGACTATAAAACAAGTTCACCCTATTCGCAGTACCTGCTGCAGGCCGAGCCCAACTTTTTTAATCCGGATAATTTAAAACCCGGAGAAATGCTCCTTAACATGGGGCCACAGCACCCGTCTACGCACGGCGTACTGCGCCTGGAAGTAATTACCGACGGCGAAATTGTAACCGATGTGGTGCCGCACGTAGGCTACATGCACCGTTGCTTCGAAAAACACGCCGAAACCCGCGCTTATAATCTTACCATTCCGTTTGTAGACCGGCTGGATTACCTGGCAGCTATGAATTCGGAGCACGTGTGGGCCATGGGCGTAGAAAAAATGCTGGGCATAGACGGCCAGTTACCCAAACGGGTAGAATATATCCGGGTGTTGGTGAGCGAACTAAATCGGATTGCTTCTCATTTTATTGCCATTGGTACTTATGCCCTGGATATTGGCGCCTTTACGCCTTTCTTGTGGATGCTCCGCGACCGCGAACATATTCAACGGTTGCTGGAATGGATTAGCGGCGCCCGCTTGCTGTATAATTATATTTGGGTAGGTGGCTTGTATTACGATTTACCCATGGGTTTTGAAGAGCGCTGCCGCGAATTTATGAATTACCTGCTACCCAAACTAAACGAACTGGATACCATTCTGCTGGAAAACAAAATATTTATCGGCCGCACGGCTAATATTGGTATTTTACCTTTACCAGTGGCTATAAACTACGGCTGCTCCGGCCCTATGCTGCGCGGCTCCGGTTTAAAATACGATTTACGGCGGGTAGATGGCTATTCGGTTTACCCCGAAATTGAATTTGACATACCAATCGGGCAGGGCATCATGGGTACCACCGGCGATTGCTGGGACCGGAATTATGTACGGGCGCTGGAATGCCGCGAATCGGTTAAAATTATTGCGCAATGCCTCGATCAGTTACAAGGGACTCATAAACGTACTCCCGATTTTGATCCGCAGGCCATGTGTCCCAAAAAAATCCGGCCCAAAGAACAGGAATTGTATTTTCGGGCCGAAACCCCGCGGGGCGAATTAGGCTTTTTCTTCCGGACCACCGGTAAGTCCGATGTGCCGTTCCGGTGCCACGGGCGTTCGCCATGCTTTTCCAATTTGTCGGTTTTGCACGAAATTGCCAAGGGCAGCATGATAGCCGATATGATTGCGATTGTAGGTTCGGTAGATATTGTTTTGGGAGAGTTGGACCGATAAATTAAAAAATTTATATTCTTTGTATATTCATATTTATAGCTACGTATATTTTTTGTTTATATTTATATCCGCATACGTCTCTAAATATGAATATACGTCTACTAATTATCCTTTTTTTATTTAGCACCCAATCTGTTTTGGCCCAACAGGTCACCTTTTCCGACACTGTAGAACACAAAACAGCGGCCGCCAAACATAAAATACTAAAAGGACTAATTATGCCGGCCGCTTTAATTGGCGTAGGCTTGTATACTATGCAGGATCACGGCATTTACAGCAGTTTCGATGCCAGCCAGGATGCCCGCCGGTCGTTCCCTGATTTTAGCACCCGAGCCGATGATTACGTTTTTTGGATTCCGGTGGTAGGTTTATACGCCTTCGATATTTTTTCTTCCCAGAACCAACACGAAATAGGTCGGCAAACCACTTTGTTATTTGGTTCGGCCGCTTTAATGGGCGCCATGGTGTGGCCGCTTAAAAGTGTATCCAATATCGACCGACCGGATAATTCCAACGATCATTCTTTTCCGTCGGGCCATACTTCTTCAGCTTTTGTGGTGGCCGGTGTTATCGACCAGGAATTCCGGGGCAAAAGCCCCTGGATCAGCGTGGGGGCGTATACTGTTGCCGGCTCCACGGGCGTCATGCGGATTCTGAATAACAAACATTGGCTATCGGATGTGTTTGCCGGCGCCGGCTTGGGCTTACTTTCGGTACACACGGTTTATTATGTACACGAGCATTTCCTGAAAAATAAAAACATTACTTTATTTCCTGCTTCTACGTATGGTACGCAAGGTCTTACTTTATTAGCTACCTTCTGATACCATGAAAATACTGACCGCTGCGCAAATCCGGGAAGCCGACCACGAAACTATTCGGGAACAAAATATAAGCTCTGTAGATTTGATGGAACGGGCGGCACAAGCTTTTACCGGCTGGTTTTCGGCTAACTTTGATCTGCCGCATAAATCGGTATTAATTCTCTGCGGCCCAGGCAATAATGGCGGCGATGGTTTGGTGGTAGCCCGGCTCCTGCACCAGCAAGCAATACCGGTTACAGTATGGATAGTTGCCCCGGAAGAAAAGTATTCGGATGATTTTATCCAAAACCAACAACGCCTGCCTGCCGACATTCCGGTAAAAACCCTAACTACCGATTTTGTTCCGGAAATTAATGCCTTTGATTTTATTCTGGATGGCTTGTTGGGCACCGGTTTAAGCCGGCCGGTTACCGGTATTTTTGCTGCAGTTATCAAACAAATTAACAACAGCCCGGCCTGCGTTATCGCCATCGATATGCCATCGGGGCTTTTTGCTGAGCAACCGCAGAAGTCATCGGCCGTTATGGTGCGGGCGGATTATACCTGCAGCTTCGAAACCCCAAAACTGGCTTTTTTCCTGCCGCAAAACGCGCCTTACGTGGGCACGTGGCATGTGGCACCCATTGGCCTTAGTGCGGCTTACCTGCAATCAGTAGATACTAATAAATACCTGGTTACGCCGGCGTTTATAAAAAGCTTTTTTAAGACCCGCAGTAAATTCAGCCACAAAGGCACTTTTGGGCATGCCTTGCTTTTAGCCGGCAGTTACGGCAAAATGGGCGCTGCTGTTTTGGCCAGCCGCGCCTGCCTGCACAGCGGTGTCGGTTTGCTGTCGGTGGCTTGCCCGGAAGTTGGCTATGCTATTCTGCAAATTTCGGTGCCGGAAGCCATGACCATACCGGATAATAACAACACGCACATCAGCCAGCTTCCTGATTTAAGCGTTTACCAAGCTATTGGGGCCGGGCCAGGTTTGGGCAAAGCACCCGAAACCCGCGCTACCATCCTGCAATTACTAACCGAAACGCCCGCACCTTTAATCCTGGATGCCGATGCGCTGAATATATTATCGGAAGATCCGGCTTTACTGGCACAACTACCTAAAAATACCATCTTAACCCCGCATCCCAAAGAATTTGAACGACTGGCCGGCCCGGCCACTGATGATTACCAACGGTTAGCATTATTGCAGCAATTTTGCCAAAAATACACCTGCTACGTAGTTCTGAAAGGCGGCCATACCTGCATTGGTACGCCGGAAGGAAATTTATATTTTAACAATACCGGCAACCCCGGTATGGCCACGGGCGGCACCGGCGATGTGCTTACCGGTATTATAACCAGTTTAGTAGCCCAAAAATATACATCGCTGGAAGCATGTTTATTAGGCGTATATATTCATGGTTTAGCCGGTGATGTAGCCAAAACCCACACCGGAGAAACCGCTTTACTTGCTTCGGATTTAATTGCAGCTTTAGGCCAGGCCTTTTTGCAACTGGAACCAACCCGTAAGTAAAATCAGTCCGCAAGGGATAGTACCTAAATTACCTTCTGCATACACTTTAGGAAATAGTTAGAGGGTAGGAATTTTAGAGCAACTTATGTGTCCGGACTAGTCTGGTTGTTGATAGCGGCCAGAGGCCGGAAGCATGTAAACACGGGCGAGGACGCCCGCGCCCTATCCAGTCAGAACCAGAGCAAGAGGTGATTTCCGGGCTCGCATTCCTATAACATTCGGGTTTGTAATTATTTGGTTATTCCTGAGGCTTGTCTTTCTAAATTGTAAACAGCAGCACTAAAATTACGGGTACTACCAGTATACCATCGGCGGCTATGGCGTAGAAATACTCGTTCCGGCTTTCATTAGTTAAGTAGATTAAAACGCTGTAAAGAAATCCGCCACAGATTAAAGCAAAGCAATTAACACCCTGATGGGTAACAAACACGAGGAGCAGATACCCGAGCAGAATCGTAAAAGCAATCCATTTGGCCGTGCCTACGCCTACCAAGCGCGGTAAAGTTAAGGTACCCGTTGTTTGGTCGCGTTGTACGTCCCGGATGTCGAAAATAATGGTAAGCGGCAGAATAAACAGAAATCGTTCCAGGAACAAAAGCCAGCCTTTATCGGCCAGAAATTGCCAGTTTGCCGCCAACAAAGGAAGCCATACCGTTACAACTGCCCAAACGTAAGAAATCAGGAGTATTTTGAGCAAAGGCACATTGCGGAGCGGAATAAAACCCTGGGAAGTAGGTAAGATGGGCCAGGAATAGAACAAAGATAAAACCGCCAGATGCGCAAAAAGCCAGAAATGCCCCATCCGGAAGGCATAAAAAAACAAAAACAGCATGAGCAATCCGGCCGCAACTACCGCACTGGCTATTACCCGGCGGTGCGCCAATACCCAGGCCTTGCGGGGCGATACGGCCACGTGATAACGTAATTTGGTGGGCAGCAAACTATCGAAATTATACAGAAAGAAAGTAGCCAGCGCCACCCACACGCCTAAATTGAGCGGTAAAGGAAACTGAATAAGCAGGCAGGTGGTCCAGAACAAACAAAAAGCGCAAACCGAGATAAAAATATTTCCGAAGAGGAAATACTTACCTGCTTTACTTAAAAATGTAGCCGCTGCTGAAATCAATTTGTCTTTTTAAATGCGCCAGCAATTTCGCCTTTCTACGAGGTATAAATATTATCTGTCAGAAAAAAACTGAACAATGTGTTTTAACTTTATAAAGTCCGGCTTTGCTTATTTTGGGTTCGCGATGTATTGGCTCACTTTCGTACAGCTTTTAAATTCGGATGAACCTTTTGCCGGAGTTAAATGCATAACAATACGCACAGGACCATTTGCCGTAATTGCTTCCCGATTATCGAAAATAACGGCAATAAAATGGCCGTAACTTTAATATAGGGCAAAGTTAAGCTGCGGAAGTTACATTGTTTCAGATCGAAGTTGTAATTGCATTGACCGGTAAAAAATTTGAGCCCGGTAACGCCAGTATCATTAATACCAACATTACTGGGCTCAAATTATTTTCCTATAAAAATCAGATCAAGATGCTTGTGGCGGTTTCAGCTTCATAAGAACAGATTTCAATCACCCACCTTAGATATAAGCACCCTAAATTGCTTACTGGATACTTTCTTTTATTTCTCCTTTAAACGTATTATTGTACAACTCAATGCTGTCCTGAATAATTCTATAGGCATCTTGTCGGCCTAAAAAGTTTTCTACTACTACTTCTTTGTTCTCCAGCTTTTTATAGTCTTCAAAAAAGCGGCGAATTTCCAATAAAGTATGCGGCGCCAACTCCGATATATCATTTACGTGGTTTACCGACATGTCATTGGCGGCTACCGCGATAATTTTATCGTCTTCTTCGTTGTTATCAATCATTTGCATTACGCCAATTACTTTGGCCTCGATAATGGTCATGGGGTGTACGTCGATAGAGCAGATTACCAGGATATCTAAAGGGTCTTTATCGTCGCAGTAAGTTTGCGGAATAAAACCATAATTAGCGGGGTAATGAACCGCCGAAAATAATACGCGGTCCAGCTTTAACAAACCGCTATCTTTATCTAATTCGTATTTGGCTTTAGAGCCTTTGGGTATTTCTATAATTCCGGTTACAATTTCTGGCGCCTTATCTCCGTACTGCACGCTGTGCCAAGGGTTGTTTTTTCTGGTCATGTATTAGTTATTATATTTTAGTATTGCAATATTCTGATTATTACCGCAGAATACCAAAATAGGTTTTGTATTTTTTAACGATTTAAAACTTGGCGTAAAGGATGGCCGGTAGTACCGTTAGGTTCCATAATATGAAGCCACTGAGCTAAGGTGGGCGCAATATCGGTAATGCTAACCCGCTCCGCCGATGCTCCTTTCTTTACCTGCCAGCCGTACCACAATATCGGCACGTGGGTATCATACGCAAAAGCCGTACCGTGGGTGGTGCCTTTGCTTTCTTTTCCGTTATTGCCTTCAAACCAGCCGGGCAGTAAGGTAACCAGTACATCGCCGGAACGCCGCCGTAAATAACCCCGCTGCATCAGGCCTTCCAGGCCATATTCGGGTTGCATTTTGTTCAGGTCGGCGGTGGTGGTAGTTTTTAAAACGCCATCGAAACGCAAGAGGTAATTGGCTACTTTTTCCTGCATCTCCGCCATATTTATTTTTTTACTTTCTATCAGGGCATGATTTAAGTATACCTGGTAATTCATATAAGTCGTTACCCAATTACCGGTGCCGTACTGTTTACTCAGGAAAGTTTCAAGCGAATCCTGGATTACTTTACCGGACAAAGTACCTACGGGTAGTTTTACGCTGTTGGCATAAGCCGGGGCATGGGCCGCCCCGTGGTCGGCGGAAAGAAATACCAGGTAATCGTTTTTGCCCACGTAAGCATCCAGAAACTTCAGAAATTCACCTAAATCTTTATCCAGACGCAGGTACGTATCTTCCGCTTCAATGGAATTAGGCCCAAACTGGTGCCCCACATAGTCGGTAGAAGAAAAGCTTAGAGCCAGAAAATCGGTATTAGTGCCTTTACCTAAGTTTTCGGCCCGCACGGCAGCCATGGCAAAGTCTTTCGTAAGCGTATTGCCAAACGGTGTCGAGCGGATAATATCCCAGGAATTGCCTTTTAATTTAGGTAAATCGTGCGGGAATACCGGTCTTTGTTCGGCCAAAAATTTGTTTTCAAAGGCATTGTCGTCGGAGGTACTTTCGGTGTATTGGGCCAGGGGCAGTAAAGTAGTCCAGGGCTGACTCAGGTATTTATCCGGTAGCTTGCGGTTGTTAAATTCCTGTACCCATTGCGGTAATTCTTGCAGGTAATAGGTACTGGTAATCCAGGCACCGTTGGTGCCATCGTACCAGTAAGCAGCATTGGCGGCGTGGCCGGCCGGCAAAATAGAGCCCCGGTCTTTAATGCAAACTCCAATTACTTTGGATTGCATGTTGGTTGCCAGCCGCAACTGGTCGGTAATGGTGGTAGCAATTAAATTGGCCGGCGACATTTTTCCCCAGACCGAAGTGCTACCCACACTTTGTACGGTTTTATCGTCGGTACAATATACATCTTTGCCGGTAGCCCGGTCGTACCAGTTATTACCAATTATACCGTGAATAGCCGGGGTAGTACCGGTATAAATAGAAGCGTGGCCGGGCCCAGTATAGGTAGGCACATAATTATAATGCGCATTTTCGTAACTAAAGCCATCCTGTATCAGGCGCTTAAACCCATCGTTGCCATATTTATCCCAATACCGGTATAAATAATCGTATCGCATTTGGTCCACCACAATTCCTACTACCAGTTTGGGCCTTTCTAAGCCTTTCTCTTTTTTTTGGGCACTTGCCGGCATTACGGCCCAAACGGACAGAAATAAGGCATACCAAAATTCTTTTTTTCTCACTTCTTAATTTATTTTTTAATGAACGCTAAAGTGCAAAGATAAAACAGATATCCAGCTTCTGCGAAAAACGTTTTAAATAGATCATTAGCAAATTGTTAAGGTTTTATAACGTTTTTCAGGTTCTAAAAACGCCTGAAAGATTTAAGTAAAATAGTTTTAAGACTTTCTATATCCTTTTATTATACAGCATATCGGCGTAACTTACCCTTCTAAAAGAAAAGCATGCCCTTATCCAGCAAACCAGCAGTTTTAATTGTGGGAGCCGGTCCTACGGGATTGATGATGGCGTGCCAATTGGCATCCCGGAGCATTCCTTTTCGCATCATCGACCGGAAAACAGGCCCTTCGAAGCTATCGAAAGCTTTGGTGGTGCAGGCTCGTACCCTGGAAATTTTTGAGCAGATGGGTATAGCAGCAGCGGCCCTTAGACAGGGGCAAATGGCCACCGGCATCAACTTTATCCTGGAAGGGCGATCGGTTCAGCATATTAACCTAGAAGGGATCGGGCACGATAAAAGCCCTTTTCCTTATATGTACGTGCTGGAGCAAAGCAAAACCGAGCAGTTGCTTTTGCAATTTCTGGCGCAATACCACATTGCGGTAGAATGGAACACCCAATTGCTCAGCCTGGAGCAAAACGAAGAAGAAGTAACAGTTACCCTGCACTACAAAGATATATCGGAAGAAGAACTAACCGTGCCGTGGCTGGTAGGCGCCGATGGCAGCCAAAGCCGGGTGCGCCAGGAATTATACATTGATTTTTTGGGTGGCTCTTACGAACATACTTTTTTAGTAGCCGATACGGAGATTGACTGGAAATATAACCACCAGGAGTTATTTCTTTGTTTATCGGAAAAAACGTTAGCGGCTATTTTCCCGATGGCCGGTGAACGTCGCTACCGCCTGGTTAGCTTTTTACCGCCCAAACTGGACAGGAACACCAAACCCGATTTTGCCACTGTAGCTCGCTCTTTGGAAAAAGATCTGGGTTTGAATTTAAAGTTCCGGAACACCAACTGGTATTCTACTTACCGCCTACACCACCGTTACGCCCGGCAGTTTAGCAAAGACAGGTGTTTTCTGGCCGGCGATGCGGCGCATGTTCATAGTCCGGCGGGCGGACAAGGCATGAATACCGGCTTACAAGATGCGTACAACCTGGCCTGGAAATTAGCCCTAGTAATACAAGAAGCCGTGGAGCCCGATTTGCTGCTCACTTACCAGGACGAGCGGTTGCCGGTAGCCAAAAACCTGGTTGCCTCTACCGATAAGCTTTTTTCTTTTATGGTGAGCAGCAACCCGGTTATGCGGTTTTTAAGGCTGAATACCTTGCCGCTCCTATTCAAGAAAGTTTTCCGGTACAACAGCGTACGCAGTTCTATTTTTAAGCGGGTTTCGCAAACGGGCATCCGTTACCAGAAAAGCCGACTCTCCGTAACAGCCGCCGCCGAAAAGCATTTTCCGGAACAAGCCCCGCATCCCGGCGACCGTGTGCCTTATATGTCGGTTTTCAGTGCCGATCAGCAGCGGAAAATGAGCCTTTATTCGTTGTTGCACCACTCCTATTTCACCTTACTTATTTTTAAAAGTACTTTTGGCCCCGATCGGGCAGAACAGTTAAAAGAAGAATTAGAAGCAGAACTGGAAATTTATTATCCCGAACTGGTACATACCCAAATAATATATCCGCACGAGGAGAATCATGTGCTTTACGATCAGTTTGGTATTAACGAAGATGCTTTTTACCTGATCCGGCCAGATAATTATATTGCTTTCCGGGCCCAGCCGGCTAATGTGGAAAGCCTGATGCAGTATTTAACCAATGTGTGCCTGGTACTGGAACAACCCGAAACCGAAATATTCGAAGAACCAGATCCGGAATAGTGCTGCCGGTAGCGAAAAGAAGTCTCTTTACAATTTGCTGGCCGGGATTTACAAAATCATTTGGGTTTATACCCATTGATTGCTTCCGGAAATAACCGCTACCAATTCTAAAACAATTTTAGAGCCGCACTAGTGCTTCTCCAATTTAATTTTCAGAAAAATATAAAGTTTTCAGAAGTGAAGATTACTATAATTAACCAATATTTCTAATTTTTAATTTGGAGAAGCACTAGCCAACTGATGGTCGTTATTTTTTCACTTCGATTAGTTTTTACATTATCTAATGCAGAATAATGGCATTAAATCAGCAGCATTGTAACAGCTATAAGCTACCGTTTTTACTTACGTTCTTGCTTTCTCCGCTTTGCCGCAAACTTAAAATTACCAAGTTTCTGATAAAGGTACCCTCTTCTTTTGTACGCCTCGGCTAAAGAAGTTTCATCCGAAAAATACGTTTCAAATACTTTAGGCACTGCAATACGCTGGGAACTGTAAATACCGGAGTGTCCGCTGAAGAAATAGGCCGTAAAACAAGCCACGGCAAAAAGCAGCGTGTGTTCTCCCCCAAAAAGTTCTACGCCCATAATGGTGCAGGCCAGAGGCGTATTGGTGGCTCCGGCAAAAACGCCGATAAACCCCAGGGCCGCAAAAAGGCTGACTGGTGCATTCATCAGTTCCGATAGGGTATTGCCAAGGGTGGCCCCAATGTAAAATAAAGGGGTTACTTCACCTCCCTTAAAACCCGTAGCTAGAGTTATGGCCGTATAAATTGTTTTCCAAAGCCAGCTCCACGTATCAGCGCCACCGGCCTTAAAAGCAGCAGGTATCGTAATCGCTCCCGGGTACCCCGGATCTACCCCCAAGCCCAGGTAATCAGGCTTCCCGCTTATAAAAGTCAGGCCGATAATAACTAGGCCGCCTACCATTGGAATCAGCCACTTCTGCCTGAACAAGCTAATCATAAAAGCCTTTATTTCGTGTACCATTCCGGCAAACAAAAAACTGGCGAGCCCAAAAGCCGCCGAGGCCACCATCACCTTTAATAGCAACAGCAAATCCATTGGCAGGTACTCCGACAAAAAGTAAGGCCCTTGTGGCAAAACATCGATGTGGTACTGCGTATGGTACACGCCCCAGGCTGATACGGTAATATCGCCGATAATGCTGGCTAACAGGGCCGGTAAAAGAGCATCATACTGAACCCGTCCAATGGTGAGTACCTCCAGGGCGAAGATGGCTCCGGTAAGCGGCGTACCAAACACGGCACCGAAACCGGCGGCTACCCCGGCCGTAAGCACCAGGCGCATATCCAGGCTATTTAGTTTAAACCAGCTACCAAACATACCGGCAATGCTGCCCCCAATCTGCACGGCTGTTCCTTCACGTCCGGCTGAACCGCCAAACAAGTGCGTGATAACCGTAGTAATAAGTATAAGTGGCGCCATTTGTTTGGGTACACCTCCGCCAGCCAGGTGAATCTCTTCCATTACCAGGTTATTGCCTTTTTCGGAAGATTTACCAATTGATTGATAGATAAGATGGATTACCAAACCGGCTACCGGCAGCAGATAAAGCAGCCACGGATACTGAAACCGGAGGTTAATGGCCCCGTGCAACAGCCAAAGAAACAATGCCACCATACTGCCAATAGCCACAGCAATAGGTATAACCATAAGCGTCCAGCGGACCGAATATCTTAATATAACATATTGCTCAAAAGAAGATGTCTTATTTGGCATTTAATTCCTTAATAAATTGCCTTTGCTTAACTTGTATCAAATCTTAGAAAAATTATACAATCAGCTCAGGTGATGAGGAAGAAGGCGTTGTCTTGTTACCTCTATATGGCACCAAATTAAAAAAAATTAAGAATTTACCCTAATTACTTAATTGAGAGCAGGCTTTACACTGCCAAACAACTGATATACTTTAGAGAAAAGGGCTCATCTTAGAAGAATGTAATTATTTTGGAGTTTAAACAACACGTAGAAAATCTCTTATCGTATTTCTGATTATCTTCTGGCGAAAACATTAAGTACTTATACAAAAATAATAATGCCTTTTACTTACAAACATTTACTACCCCTAACCCCTGTTAAATTAATCTTGCCGGATTTTTTTGAATGTGCCAATAACCAGTAAATGTAAATTGAGCCAATTCTGACAATTTAAAGCTTAAGTAAAAAGTATTATAGTTTCAGGTAAAAGCACTTTTTGATTTTCCCTACAAGATTAGCCTCAAACAGGCGGGAAGCTTTTTATATACTTCATTTTAATTACCTAAATATTCCTTCTAATTTATCCTCTTACTTATTTCTTTTAATTTATATACCTCTTCCTTAATATTTAGAGTATGTTTAAATTTTAGAATTGGCATGACTACGCTGTTTTGATGCATACTCACTAAAGAAAAGAAAGACACTCATTACCCTTAATCACCGTCATTCCAAAGGAATCTTATCGGTTACCTGCC
>Ga0210040_10005771_pt1 | contig 15637 bp, 15 predicted proteins | sample CryGeyCG12114_NA_FD_185462 | JGI IMG/M metagenome (GOLD analysis project Ga0210040, IMG submission 185462) | Groundwater microbial communities from aquifer - Crystal Geyser CG19_WC_8/21/14_NA (SPAdes) (version 2) | ecosystem: Environmental > Aquatic > Deep subsurface > Groundwater | place: USA... | reverse complement strand
CGGCCGGTCTGGCGGTGCTCCTCGCGCTCCCGAACCTCGTGTGGCAGGTGCGGCACGGGCTGCCCCAGCGCGCGATGGGGCAGGCGCTGGCGGCGGAGAACGGCGCCGCCGTCCGGGTCGCCACCGTGCCGGCGCTCGTGATCATGATCGGTCCGCTGCTGTTCGTCGTGGTCGTGGCCGGGTTCGTCCGGCTGCTGCGGACGCCGGGGTGGCGCGCGTACCGGAGCCTGCCCGTGGCACTGGTCGTCGTGGTCGCGCTGACGGCGCTGGGCGGCGCCCAGTTCTACTACCCGTACGGCCTGCTCGCCGCGGTGTTCGCGGCCGGCTGCGTCCCGACGGCGGCCTGGGCACGGACCAGCGGACGTCGGACGGTGCTGGTGGTCCTGGTCGCGCTGCACGCGACGACCAACGTCGTCATCAGCCTCCCGGTGCTGCCGCTGCCCGTGCTGGGGCGGACCCCCGTCCCCGCCATCAACCAGTCCGTGCGCGACACGATCGGCTGGCCGACCTACGTGGGCCAGGTCGACGCCGTCCTCGACCGCGCGCTCCAGGCCGATCCCGGCACCGTGGTGCTCGCGAGCAACTACGGCGAGGCGGGCGCGCTGGCGCGGTTCCTGCCGGTCGCCCACCGCGACGTCCCGGTCGTGAGCGGTCACGACGCGCTCTGGGACCTCGGCGGGCCGTCGCCGGGCACCCGGACCGTCGTGGTGGTGGGCGGTCAGCTCACCCGGGCCGCGCCCCTGTTCACCACGTGCGCGACCGAGGCCCGGCTCGCGAACGGGACCGCTGTCGACAACGAGGAGGAGGGCGAGCCGGTCGCGGTCTGCCGCGGGCCGGTGGGGTCGTGGTCCGAGCTCTGGCCCCGGCTCCGGCACCTCGGCTGAGCGCGTCGCCCGACCGCCCACCCGCCGTCCGGAGCGCCGCCGCCGAGGCCTAGATTTCCGCCAGGGCCAGAGGGGCTGGCCGACGAGGAGCACACACCGCCATGGCGATGGAGAACGACCTGCACCAGCTCAAGGGCATCGGGGAGAAGCACACGCAGATGCTCGAGAGCATCGGCGTCGACTCGATCAAGGAGCTCAGCCACCGCAACCCGGCCTCGCTGACCCAGATGATCCTCGATCGGCACGGCCGCGTCGTCGGGGTCTCGGAGAAGCAGGTCGGTGCCTGGATCGACGAGGCGAAGGGGCTTCAGGGCTGACGCTTCCGCCGCTGCCCTGGAGGGGCGCGGAGAGGCGCCGGGGTCAGGCGGCCTGGTCCACGCGGGCGAGGACGTCACCGAGCGCCTCGCCCGCGGCCCGCGCCTCCTCGAGCGTGACGTCGAGGTGGCGCCTCGCCCGCGGCCCGCGCTTCCTCGAGCGTCACGTCGAGGTGGGTCACGGCCCGTACGGTGCGGCTCCCGACGGTCCCGACACGGACGCCCTCGGCGGCGGCCGCAGCGACGACCTGGCTGGCCGGCACGGACCCGGTGTCGAGCGCGACGATGTTCGTCTCCACCGCCGAGGGATCGATCGCCTGGGGGGCGCGTACGGCCACCGCCTCCGCGAGCGCCCGTGCGGCCGCGTGGTCGTCGGCCAGCCGGTCGACGTGGTGCTCCAGCGCGTACAGCCCGGCCGCCGCCAGGATGCCCGCCTGCCGCCACCCGCCGCCGAGGCGCTTGCGCTGGATCCGGGCCCGGGCGATGTCGCTCGCCGGACCCACCAGCACCGAGCCCACCGGCGCCCCCAGGCCCTTCGACAGGCACAGGCTCACCGTGTCGAACATCCGGCCGTAGGTGTCCAGCGCGATGCCGGTGGCGACCGCGGCGTTGGGCAGCCGGGCGCCGTCGAGGTGGAAGGCGATGCCGAGGTCGCGGCACAGCTCGGCCGTGTCCTGCAGCTGGTCGAGCGGCTGCACGGTGCCACCGCCGAAGTTGTGCGTGTTCTCGACCGCCACGCAGGCGGTCGAGACGAGGTACGGGCCGGCGTCCGGGGACACGATGGCCGCCACCTCCGCCGCGTCGAGCCTGCCGTGCCTCGACGGCCAGGTCCGCATCGTGACGCCGGTCAGCGCGCCGTGCGCGCCCATCTCGGCCCGTGCCACGTGCGCGTTGACGTCGCAGAGCACCTCGGTGCCCGGGGCGACGTGCAGCCAGACGCCGAGGACGTTGGTCATCGACCCGGTCGCGCAGTAGAGCCCGGCCTCGTGCCCGAGCAGGGCGGCGGCACGCTCCTCGAGCGCGTGGATGGTGGGGTCCTCGTCGTACACGTCGTCCCCCACCGGCGCGGCGGCCATGGCCTCGCGCATGGCGGGGGTCGGTGCGGTGACGGTGTCGGAGCGCAGATCGATCACTGCTTGACCCTAGTCACCCGCAGACCACGACAGTGGTCGGTCCCAGCGGCGGATGGTGCTTCGCGTACGCCGGGAACGACCACCTCCGATGAACGAGCAGGCTGCGGCGACTAGTCGCAGGAGCAGGTGCCGTTCATCGAGCGCTGCATGAAGCACTCGGGGCAGGGCTCGCCCCACAGCTCGCTGACGAACGGCCCGCCGCCGTCGCCGCTCTGGAACTCCGGCAGCGGCACGAACTCCTCGCCGATCTGCACGTACGTCTTGCCGGCCCACGCGATCGCCTTGTCCTGCAGGGACAGCGCGACGTACGAGCGGCTCTGCGGCAGGTGGATGCTGTCCCACTCGACGCCCTTGAGGAGCTTGATGAGCCTCGGGCGGACCTCCGGGCTCGCCCCGAACTCACGCAGCGCGGAGTCGAGCGACTTCTGCGGGATCCGGCCGACCCCGTCGAGCTCGGTCCGCGTCCAGCGGCAGAGCGGGAGCGAGGTGTCGCCGTCCGCGACGGGCACGACCTCGAGACCGACGATGTGCGGGCACCCGCGCAGGTGCGTCCGCTGCCCGCCCTCGGTGCGGTAGAGGGTCGCGGTCAGGGTGTGGAGGTCGTTCTTCGGATCGGTCTTCGCCTTGGTCACACTACTTACAGTGACACAGCCGCTCGAATCGGCTCGAATCAGAGCGAGACGGGCGCGTAGGCCTGGACGGGGTTCGTCCGCCGGATACGCCCCGAGGTGAGCCGTTCGGCGACCAGGAACGCCAGCTCCAGGCTCTGGTTGCGGTTGAGCCGCGGGTCGCAGAGCGTCTCGTAGCGGTTGACCAGGTCGGCCTCGACGATCTCGTCGCTGCCGCCCACGCACTCGGTCACGTCGTCACCGGTGAGCTCGACGTGCACGCCGCCCGGCCAGGTCCCGAGCTCCTCGTGGACGTCGAAGAACCCGTTCAGCTCGTCCATCACGTCGGCGAAGGCGCGGGTCTTGTAGCCGTTGCGCGACTCGAAGGTGTTGCCGTGCATCGGGTCGGACACCCACGCGACCTGACGGCCGCTCGCGGTCACCTTGGCCACCAGCTCGGGCAGCACCTGGCGGACCTTGCCGGCGCCCATCCGCGTGATGAACGTGATCCGGCCGTCGACGTGGTCCGGGTCGATCCGGTCCGCGAGCGCCAGCGCGACGTCGGCGGTCGTCGTCGGACCGAGCTTGATCCCGATCGGGTTGTGCATGTGGCGCATGAGCTCGACGTGCGGGCCCTCGAGCTGCCGCGTCCGCTCGCCGATCCAGAGGAAGTGGCCCGACGTGCCGTACGGGTGGCCGGTCCGCGAGTCGACGCGGGTGAGCGCGTGCTCGTACTCGAGCAGCAGCGCCTCGTGGCTGGAGTAGAAGTCGACGGTGCGGAACGTGTCCTCGTCGATCCCGCAGGCGACCATGAACGCGAGCGCCCGGTCGATCTCGCTGGCCAGCTGCTGGTACTGCACCCCGGCCGCGGACGTCTTCACGAAGTCGGCGTTCCAGCTGTGCACGCTGCGCAGGTGCGCGAACCCGCCGGTCATGAACGCGCGGGTGAGGTTCAGCGTGGCGGCGGAGGCGTGGTAGACCCCGAGCAGCCGCTCCGGGTCGGGGATGCGGGACGCCTCGCTGAAGTCGAAGCCGTTCACGGCGTCGCCGCGGTAGGCGGGCAGCGTCACCCCGCCGCGGGTCTCGTCGTCGGAGCTGCGGGGCTTCGCGTACTGCCCCGCCATCCGGCCGACCTTGACGATCGGCACCTGGGCGGCGTACGTGAGCACGACGGCCATCGACAGCAGGGTGCGGAGCTTGCCCTGGATGTTCTGCGCGGTCACCCCGGCGAACGTCTCGGCGCAGTCACCGCCCTGGAGGAAGAACGCCTCACCGGCGGCGACGCTGGCCATCTTGGACCGCAGCGAGTCGCACTCCGCCGCGAAGACCAGCGGCGGGAGGACCCGGAGCCGCTCGACCACGCCGCCGAGGGCGACCGGGTCACGGTAGGTCGGCTGCTGCCGGGCGTCGAGGGCGTGCAGGTCGGCGAGGGACGGCACCCCCGCCTCGCTCAGTCGGGCCTGGACCAGTTCGGACATCCCGCAAGGGTACGGGAGCACGCGGGTGGGACCTCCCGGTTTCCAGGCGGCGGCACCGCGGCCGGTGAGCCCCCGAAGAACGGCCTCTGGATGCCCCACCACGCCCCCTGCGCTGGTGGAGGAGCCCCACCCACGCCCCCTAGCTGGTCCAAGGGCCCGGAACGGGTTGGCTCAGCCGCGCGCTGCAGAGGACGTCGACCTCTTCGAGGCCCTTCGACAGGCTCAGGGGACGTTCGCGTCGCCCCTCCGACCTAGCCAGGGACGTTCTCGTGGCACCCCTCGTTCGCGAGGCGTCTCAGGCCTGGGGGCTGACCTCGTCCAGGGCGGCGGCCTTGGCCTCCTCGGCGGCGAGCTCCTTGGCCACGGGGGCGTAGAGGTCGACGTACTCCTGCCCCGACAGCTCCATGACCGCGTACATGATCTCGTCGGTGATCGAGCGCAGCACGAGCCGGTCGGCCTCCATCCCGGCGTAGCGGGAGAAGTCCAGCGGCTCGCCGAAGCGGACGGTCGGGCTCACCACCCGGCGGATGATCTTGCCGGGCGGAGCGATCACGTCGGTGCCGATCACCGCGGTGGGGATCACGGGCACCCCGGCCAGCAGGGCCAGCCGGGCCACTCCCGTCCGCCCCTTGTAGAGCCGGCCGTCGTGGCTGCGCGTGCCCTCCGGGTAGATGCCGAACAGCTCGCCGCGCTCGAGCACCGCGAGCCCGGCCCGCAGCGCCCCCTCGCTGGCCCGGCCGCCGCTGCGGTCGATCGGCACCTGGCCGGTCCCGGCGAAGAACCGCCTCTGCGCCCAGCCCTTGACCCCGGCGCCGGTGAAGTAGTCGGACTTCGCCACGAACGTCACCCGCCGGTTGAGCGCGAGCGGGGTGAAGAGCCAGTCCGCGTAGGACAGGTGGTTGCCGGCCAGGATGGCTCCGCCCTCGGCGGGCACGTGGTCCGCGCCCTCCTCGACCGGGCGGAACAACCGGGTCACGACCGGGCCGAGCACCACGTTCCGCAGCACCCAGTAGACGCCGCGCCCGGGTCGGCGACCGTCCGCGCTGGCGACGCGCAGCGTGCCCGACGCGTCGACGGAGACGACGTCGGTGGGCCCGGCCGGGTCCGGCGCCGGGCGCGGCGACCTCACGGACGCGGTTCCGGCACCGGCGGCGCGCTCCGGCCGAGACCCGGCCGGGCCACCTCCACGGCGTCGACGGTCCTGCCCTCGCGCAGCGCCTGCTTGACGCCCGACGCGTACGTCTCGACGTAGCGCTGGCCGCTCAGCGCCTGGATGGCCGCCATCACCTCGTCGGTCACGTGGCGCAGGACGTCGCGGTCGTTGCCCGCGCCGGCGTACGCGCTGAAGTCGAGCGGCTCGCCGAAGCGGACCACGGCCCGGCGCCAGCTCGGTGGGCGCGTGTGCTGCACGCCGACGGGGATCACGGGGACGCCGGTGGCCAGCGCCAGCCGGGCGACCCCGGTCCGGCCGCGGTAGAGCCGGCCGTCCGGCGAGCGGGTGCCCTCGGGGAAGATGCCGACGACCTTGCCCTCGCGCAGGGCGTCGAGCACGACGTCCATGCTCGACGCGCTGGCCCGCCCGCCGGCCCGGTCCAGGGGCAGGATGCCCACCGCCTTGACGAACCACGCCACGACCGACGAGAGCGGACCGCGGGCGACGAACAGCTCGGCCTTGGCCGGGAAGGTCATCGTCCGGGGGAGCATCGCCGGGATCACGATGGGGTCCCAGCCGGAGATGTGGTTGCCCGCGAGGAGCGCCCCGCCGCTCATCGGCACGCGCTCGGTGCCGGAGGTCCGCGGGCGCACGAGCACGCGGACGAGAGGCCTGAACAGCGCGCCCTTGAAGAACGTGTAGTACGACATCTCGACCTCCGCAGCGCCGGCCCGCACGACGCCGGCGGGTCCACCGCACCCTAGTGGGCGGTGCTCGAGGGGCGCTCCAGGTGGGAGCATGCCCGGGTGGACGTCGCCGAACGCCTGGCCCGCGCACCCGAGGCCGCGCGGGTCGACCCGCTCGCCGCTCCGTATGCGGGTGGGCCCGAGCCCGGTCCGCCGGTCCTCGTGCTCCACGGCTTCTCGGGGTCGCCGCGCTCGATGCGGCCCTGGGCCGAGCACCTGGCCGGCTACGGCTTCCGGGTGGACCTGCCGCGCCTGCCCGGCCACGGCACCACCTGGCGCGAGCTGAACCTGACCGGGTGGCAGGACTGGTACGCCGCCGCCGAGCGCGCGCTGCTGGACCTCGCGGACGCGACCGGCCAGCCGGTGGGCGTCGCCGGGCTGTCGATGGGCGGCGCCCTCGCGCTGCGGCTGGCCCAGGTGCACCCCGACCTCGTCCGTGGCCTGGTGCTGGTGAACCCGGTGATCAGCATCGTCGACCCGCGGATCAGGGTGCTGCGACTGATCCGTCTCGTGACGCCCTCGTTGGGCGGCATCGCCGGCGACGTGGCCAAGCCCGGGGCGGACGAGGGCGGCTACGACCGCACCCCCCTGCACGCGCTCCACTCCCAGACCCACCTGTGGGCGACGGTGCGCCGCGAGCTCCCGCGCGTCCGCACGCCGCTGCTGGTCTACCGGTCACGGCAGGACCACGTCGCCGACCCGTCCTCGGTCACCCTGATCGGGGAGGCCACGGCGTCGGAAGACCAGACGTTCGTGGTGCTCGAGCGCAGCTACCATGTAGCCACGCTCGACCACGAGGCGGAGATGATCTTCGAGGGCAGCGTCGAGCTCTTCGCCCGGCTGGCCGGGTGAGAGCAGATCGCTGGAGCCCGGGGAGAGGGTCACCATGGCGGAGCAGGACCACGACCGCGACTCGATCGACCGCGCGTTCGCCGAGCTCGTGGCGGGCTACCACCTCACCGCCGAGCGGTCGGTGGAGCCGCGAGCGCTCGAGCTGACCCCGGAGCACGCCACCAACGAGGAGCCTCGCGTCGACGCGGCCGACTCCTCCGACCCGGTCGTCCTCCCGGTCCGTCCTGAGCTGCCGGCGCCGACCGCGTGGCGTCCCGGACCGGTCGGCGCTCCCCCGCCCGACGAGCGCTACGTCCCCGACCCGCTCCCCCCGCTGTCGCGCCCCGGGGCTCCTGCCCTGGTGGGCTGGACCGGCGTGCTCTTCGCCGCGATCGTCGTGCTCGCGGCCGGCTTCGGTCTGGACCTGCCGGCCTGCGTGCTCGCGGCCGGCTTCGGTCTGGACCTGCCGGCCTGGCTCGGCTGGATCGCGGTCAGCTGCTTCATCGTCGGGGCGGTCGTGCTGCTCACCCAGCTGCCCCGCCACCGGCCGCCGGAGGCGGGCGACGGCGCCGTCCTCTGACCCGGACGGGGGCGCAGGCCGCGACGGTCAGGCGCTGAGCTCGCGCCGACGGGCGCGGGCCTCGCCCGGCTGCCGCTCGGACCGCTGACGGCGCCGCTTGCGCCGTGGCCAGAAGCCGGAACGCGCAGAGTTCGGCGGCTCCTGCAGGGCGAGCCGGGCCAGGTCGGCCGCGCCCACCAGCCCGGCGTCGTTGCGGAACCTGGCCAGCTCGAGCCGCGCGTACGCCCGGAACCCGCGCCCCGTCAGGGTCGCCTGGTAGGCCTCGCGCGCCGGCCCCACGAGCAGCTCGCCCGCAGCACTGACACCGCCGCCGATCACGACGACCTCGGGGTCGAGGCCCGCCACGACGTCGGCGATGCCGAGGCCCAGCCACCGGCCGACGTCGGCCAGCAGGCCCACGGCGACCGGGTCGCCGGCCATGGCCGCGGCGGTGACGTGCGGCCCGGTGAGCGCCTCGGGACCGACACCGAGCGAGGTGCGCAGGGCGTCCGCAGCCGCGTCCCCGGCGCCGAGCAGCGACCGCGCCTCCCGGACCAGGGCGTTGCCCGAGGCGTACTGCTCCCAGCAGCCGCGGTTGCCGCACTCGCACCAGTGCCCGCCGGGCACCGCCGTCTGGTGACCCCACTCGCCGGCCATCCCGTACGTGCCCCGGAAGAGGTCGCCGTTGATGACCAGGCCACCGCCGATGCCGGTCCCGAGCGTCAGGCAGACCATCACCGACGACCCGGCGCCGGCGCCGAAGCGGTACTCCGCCCAGGCCGCCGCGTTCGCGTCGTTGTCGACGATGAGCGGGAGGTTGATCCGCTTGGCCAGCGCCTCCCGCAGGGGCTCGTCGCGCCAGGCCAGGTGCGGGCTGAACCGGACGATCGACTGGGTGTTGTCGACCCACCCCGCGGCGCCGATCCCGACCGCCGCCACCGGGTGGTGCGCGCGCAGCCGGTCCACGGCGTCCACGATCGCGTCCTCGACGGCCCTCGGGTCGTGCGACGGGGTCGGGACCTGGGACCGTTCCAGCACCTGGCCGGCCTCGTCGACCACGCCGGCGGCCACCTTCGTGCCGCCGATGTCGACGCCCACGCTCAGCCGCTCGGGGAGCGGTCGCGGTCGGGGCTGCCGGACGCCGGACGGCCTGGTGCCGCTCAGCCTTCCACCCGGCGCTTGAGGCCGCGGAGGGCACCGTCCACGATCGTGCGCTCGGCCTTGCGGCGCAGCAGCCCGATCATCGGCAGCGACGTGTCGACCGCGAGGGTGTAGGTCACGGTCGTCTCGCCCTGACCGGGGGTGAGGACGTACGAGCCGTCCATCGCGGTGAGCCGCCCGCCGCGCACGAGGTGCCAGGACACCCGGGCGGGCTCCCAGTCGTAGGCGAGCACGTAGGTGTCGGAGAACAGCGGGTGCGCCAGCACCATCTCGACCTCGTCGGCCAGCCCGCCGTCCCCGCTCAGGACGGTGGCCCGTTCCAACGAGTCGACCCACGCCGGGTAGGCGTCGAAGTCGGCGATCACCGCCATGACCTCGGCGTGCTCGGCGTCGATGACGACGCTGGAGCTCGTCTGGCCTGGCACGCGCTCAGGGTACGGGATCGGCGTCGAGACCGAGCGCGGCGCGGAGCGTCCGCCGGGCCTGCTCCGGGCCGAACCGGTCGGCCACGTGCTGCCGGCCGCGCCGGCCCAGTGCCGCGGCTCTGGCCGGGTCACCGAGCAGCTCCAGCAGCGCCCGCGTCCAGGCGGCGGGGTCGTCACCGGGCAGAGCGTGCCCGGTGACGCCCTCCAGCAGCGTCTCCGGGGCGCCGCCCGAGTCGCCGACGAGGACCGGGAGCCCGCAGCAGGCCGCCTCCAGCGCGGCGAGGCCCAGGCCCTCCGGGTTGAGGCCCGCCCACCGGGTCCGGACCGGCAGCGCGAAGACGTGCGCCGCCCGCAGCTGCTCGGCGACCTCGCGCGCCGGCAGCGCGCCGGCGAAGGCGACCGTGCCGGCGATCCCCAGCCGGTCGACGACGCCGTGGAGCCGGGCCGCCTGCGGGCCGTCACCCACGAGCACCAGCCGGGGCTGGGCGGCCGGACCGAGCCCGGCGACCACCCCGGGCCACGCCTGCAGGAGGACGTCGAAGCCCTTCTGGGCGACGAAGCGCCCGACGGCCACCACGGTCGGCGTCGTCCCCGTCGCCAGGGGGTCGGCGGCGGGGCGGAAGACGTCCGGGTCGACCGGCGGGGGCAGGCGCAGCAGCCGGGAGCGGGCGGCCGGGCTGAGGGCCGGCGCGATCCGGTCGGCGGTGAAGCCGGAGATCGTCGTCAGGTGGTCGCAGGCGTCCCCGACCCGCCGCAGCGCGGTACGGGCCCCCGGCACGGTCGCCCACCAGACCTCGTGGCCGTGGGTGAGCGCGACGACGGCCTCGGCCCCGGCCCGTCGCAGGCCCGGAGCCAGCAGGCCGAGCGGCATCGCGGCACCGACGAGCACCCGGCTCGCGCCGTGGTCGCGCAGCAGCGTGGCCGCCCGCCGGGCGACCCGGCCGGTCGGGAGCAGGAGGCCGCCGTCGCGCACCACCGGGAAGCCCCGGGCGGCGTCGCTGGCCGCCGCCCCGGGCGGGCCGGAGGTGTAGACCACGACGTCGTCGTCCAGCAGCCGGCAGGCCGCCGCGACGAACGACTCGATGCCACCGATCCGCGGAGGGAAGTCGTTGGTCACCACGAGCGTGGTGGGCACGGGTGCGGTCAGCCCGGCCGGTCGGCGGTCGCCTGGCGCAGCGCGTCGCGCCACCAGCGCAGGACCACCGCGTCGTCGACGCCCAGCGTGGCCCGAGCGGCCGCCTCGACCGAGCGACCGTCGTCCAGCGCGAGGTAGAAGCGACCCAGGTCGCTCCCGCCGCGGTGCTCGTCGACGGCGAGGCACACCAGCCACGCCTGGGCGTACGCCGCCGTGACGTCCTTGCCCCCCGCGGTGAACGAGGCGTCGGCCGGCAGCCGTCGGGGTCGCTCCCCTGCGCTCAGCACGGCCCGCTCGTCGCGGCGCTGGTCGGGGTGGGCCTGCAGCGCGACGTGCTCGGCGAGGCCCTCGACGGCCCACAGCGGGGCGTCCGAGCCGGCGGACCGCGTCGCGACGTGCACCGTCTCGTGCACGAGCGTCGTGCCCAGCTCCGCGTCGGAGTCCTCGGCGGTCGCAGGGTTGACGACGACCCGTACGGCAGCCCCGGTGGTCGGGCCCTCCGGCCGGGTCACCGCGGCCGTCGTCGCGTAGGCCGACGGGGCTGCTCCGAGCACCCGGGCGAAGTCGGCCTCGCTGCCCGGGACCTCGACGAGCAGGTGCCCGTCCCACCGGTCGCGCAGCGGCCGGGGCAGGTCGTCGTGGGCGTCGGCCGCGGCCCGGCGGGCCAGGGCCGCCCACCGCGCGGCGTCCTGCCCGGGTCCGACGAGGACGGTCACGTCCCCGCGGCTCACCCGGGTCACCCCGGCCAGCCACCACAGGGGCGTGGCGGGGGTGTCGAGCGTCGTGCCGTCGTCGGTCCCTGCCAGCACGTCGCCGTGCGGGCCGGGCACCAGCGTGAGCCACACGGTGGCGGAGGCGTCGGCCCGCTCGCCGCGCAGGCGCCAGACGAGCCGCGCCTGCACCACCCGCGCGCCGGGGCCGAGGTCTGCCCGTCGGACCGGTCCCAGCGGCTGCTCCGCACCGCTCAGGCGCACCCGCAGGCGGGCCGGCGCCAGGATCCGCAGGTTGTCGAAGAGCAGGGCGGACCGGACCGCGAACGCGGCGTCCCGGGTCGCCACACCCGCGTCCCAGCCGGCGCGGTCACCCGCGACACCGGCCGCGAACAGGCGAGCCATCGACGTCTGCGCGTCGACGGGCGCGGGGGTGCTCGCGGGGCTGCTCGCCGGGCTGCTCACGAGTGGCGTCGGCGACGGGTCCGGGGACGGCTCGGGGACGGCGCACGAGCCGAGGCCCAGCGCGAGAAGGGTGACCAGCCCCACGATCGGGCCCGGGCGACCGGCTCTCGACATGTGCGGGACGAGCACCCGGGCCGTCATGCCGCGGGTGCCACTGTCCGTGGAGGAGAGGTCAGGCGGGGCGACGGGCGCCGGCGAACGGCATCGACGAGAGCTTGGCGTAGCGGACGTCCGTGCCCGGCCGGGGCGCGTGGATGATGGTGCCGTTGCCCACGTACAACGCCACGTGGCTGATGCCGCCGTAGAAGAAGACGAGGTCGCCCGGCTGCAGGTCGTCGCGCGAGACGGCCTTCCCGTTGCGGAACTGGGCCTGCGACGTGCGGTTGATGGTGACGCCCGCGGCCTTCCAGGCACCGAGCGTCAGGCCGGAGCAGTCGAACGAGCTGGGGCCGGTGGCGCCGAAGCGGTAGGGCTTGCCGAGCTGCTTGCGGGCCCAGGCGAGCGCCGTCTGACCCTTCTCGCTGCCGGCCGCCGCCGTGTCGGACGTGGTGGTGGTGTCGGGCGTGGTGCCCAGCGCACTCTCCGCGAGCGTCTGCGCGTCCTCGGTCTGCTTCTGGTCCTGGCTGGCCAGCGTCTGCTGCTGCTCGGTCGTCAGCTTGGCGAGCACGGCCTTGGCCTCGGTCAGCTTCTTGTCCGAGCCGGCCTTGAGGGCCGCGAGGTCGGACTCCTTCTTCTGCAGCGCCGCCAGCTCGGTCTGCCGCGACTTCTGCAGGTCGGTGAGACCGGCCCGCTGCTGCTGGAAGTCCTGCAGCACCCGGTTCTGGTTGGCGCCGACCTTCTCGATCGTCGACATCTGCGAGAGGAAGCCCTCGGTGTCGGAGTCGAGGAAGAGCTGGGCCGCCGTGTCGACGTTCCGGTCCTGGAACTGCGCCAGCGCGGCCTGCCCGACCTGCTTGCGGAGCGCGTCGACCTTCTGCGCCTGCACCTGGGCGTCCTGCTGCTTGAGCGCGAGGTCCGCCCTGGAGGCGTCGACCTGCTGCTTGACCGCGAGGTAGTTCTGGTCCAGCGCCTCGGCGTCGACCTGGAGCTGCTCGATCTGGGCCTTGGCGTCGGCGATGGTCACCGCCGGGTCCGCCGAGGCGGTCGCCACCGGCCCTGCGAACATCGCGGCACCGAGGGCGAGGCTCGAGAGTCCGAGCGCCACCCCTCGGGTGGCTGCTCTGGTGTCGCGGAGGCGTGGGAACACGCGGTATAACCCCTTCGTCTGACGGCATCCGGTCCCGCCCACACCTACGTGGTCGACCCGGAATGGCGCTGCACACCCAGGACCTGCCTGGACCCCTTCACCCAGTGTGCCCGACGCTGACGACGGGCGGCGCTGGCCGAAGCAATTCTCAGCGTTGTCGAGGCGTGATCGACATCCTTGTCAGCGGATCGTCAATGGTTCAAGCGCCTCGGCGTGCCTCAGGCTAGGTCACGATTTGGTCACTGGCAAACCCCGGTCACCCCTCCGAGCCCGTCACGAGACCTCGAAAGATGTCCGGCTCCTCCAGGCCCTCCCAGTCCGCAGGCCCGGGCGACGGAACGCTCCGTACGGGCCGGGCGCGTGGGACCAGGCGCAGCGGCGGCACCAGACCGGACCCGGCCAGCGCGGACAGCGCCTGCTGCTCGTCGCCGTCGAGATCGACCCGCGGACCCGGGATCCCGAGCAGGACGGTGACGACGCAGTCCGTGCAGGCCGGCCCGCGGGCCGAGCAGGTGTCGCAGTCCACGTGCAAGGTGTCGCGCTCGCTCATCGTGGTCCTCCCCTGGTCGAGCCGGGTCTCCCCGGCTTCGTGTGTGGTGCTCTGGGTGCTGCTGCGGGTGGTGCTGGGGTCGGCGGGTCGGTGGCGTCCCCTCACGCCACCGACCGCCTGAGAGCACTCTGACCACCCCCACTGACACTCCTGGAGACTCAGGGGATGAGCACCACCGACCCGGCGCCGCCCGCACCTCGGGAGCCCCGCACCGCGCAGGCGCGGGAGACGTACTCGCACGGCCACCACCGCTCGGTCCTGGCCGCGCACGCGCGGCGCACCGCGGAGACCTCGGCGGCCTACCTGCTGCCCCACCTGCGCCCGACCGACCTGCTGCTGGACGTCGGTGCGGGACCGGGCACCATCACCGCCGACCTCGCGGGCCGGGTGGCGCAGGTCGTCGGCCTCGACCCCGCGCCCGCCGCCGTGGCCGCGGCGCGGGAGCTCGTCGCCACCCGCGGCCTGACGAACGTCCGCATCGAGGTCGGCGACGTGTACGCGCTGGACGCCCCCGACGACGCGTACGACGTCGTGCACGCCCACCAGGTGCTCCAGCACCTCGCCGACCCGGTGGCCGCGCTGCGGGAGATGCGGCGCGTCTGCCGGCCCGGCGGGCTGGTGGCGGTGCGCGACGCGGACTACGCCACCATGACCTGGTTCCCCGAGACCCCGGCGCTGGAGCGCTGGCTCGCGCTCTACGAGACGCTGGCCCGGCGCAACGGCGGCGAGCCGGACGCCGGGCGGCGGCTCAAGGCCTGGGCGCTCGAGGCCGGGTTCACCGAGGTCGTCGCCACCGGCTCGGTGTGGTGCTACGCCTCGCCCGAGGACCTCGCCTGGTGGACCCAGACCTGGGCCGAGCGCCTCACCGCGTCGTCGTTCGCCACCTCGGCGCTGGCCCAGGGCCTGGCGGACCGCCCCGAGCTGGAGCGGCTGGCCGAGGGCTGGCGCGCGTTCGGCGAGGACCCGCGCGCCTGGTTCCTGGTGCCGCACGGCGAGGTGCTGGCGGGCCTGGCGGACCGCCCCGAGCTGGAGCGGCTGGCCGAGGGCTGGCGCGCGTTCGGCGAGGACCCGCGCGCCTGGTTCCTGGTGCCGCACGGCGAGGTGCTGGCGGTCGCCTGACGGCCCGCCCTCCCCTCCCGCCATGCGCCCTCACCGGGGAGCGGTCGGTCCAGGACCCGTACGCGGCGCGTCGCGGCACCGGGACGACCACTTCCGACGGAGGTCAGGGAGCAGGGACGCCAGACGCGCCGGTCGAACAGGTGTGCGACCCGTTCTGTCGGTGGCGGGCCGTACGGTCTCCGCCCATGACCACCCCGGCGGCGCAGGCGAGCTTCGACGACCTCGGGACCCCGCTGTCGGAGCTCACCTACTGCGTCGTCGACCTGGAGACCACCGGGGGCGCCGAGACCGACAGGATCACCGAGATCGGCGCGGTCAAGGTGCGCGGCGGGGAGGTCGTGGGCGAGTTCCAGACGTTGGTCAACCCGCGCACCCACGTGCCGCCGCTCATCGCGGTGCTCACCGGCATCACGAACGCGATGGTGGCGGCCGCCCCGACGCTGCGCGAGGTGCTGCCCGCGTTCCTCGCCTTTGCCGAGGGCACCGTCGTGGTCGCGCACAACGCGCCCTTCGACACCGGCTTCCTGCGTCGCGCCTGCGAGGGCCTCGGCTACCCGTCCCCGCGCTGGCCCGTCCTCGACACCGCCTCGCTGGCCCGGGTCATCCTGCTGCGCGACGAGGTGCCCAACTGCAAGCTCGGCACGCTCGCGCGCCACTTCCGGACCACCGTCACGCCCAACCACCGGGCGCTGACCGACGCGCAGGCCACCGTGGACGTGCTGCACGGGCTGATCGAGCGGGTGGGCAACCTCGGGGTGCACACCCTGGAGGACCTGCAGGAGTTCAGCCGCCGGGTGTCGCCGCAGCGCCGCTCGAAGCGCACCTGGGCGGCCGGGCTGCCCGAGACCGCAGGGGTGTACCTGTTCGTGGCCGAGGAGGCTGCGGGCGCCGGGACCCCGGGCGGGCAGGCCTCGCGCCACGTCCTCTACGTCGGCAAGTCCAAGAACCTGCGGGCCCGTGTCCGTACGTACTTCACGGCCGCCGAGAAGCGCCGGCGGATGGACGAGATGGTCCGGCTGGCCACCGGCGTGGAGACCATCCCCTGCGACACCCAGCTCCAGGCCGACGTGCTGGAGCTGCGGCTCATCGCGGCCCACGCGCCGCGCTACAACCGGCGTTC
>Ga0210040_10005770_pt1 | contig 15642 bp, 5 predicted proteins | sample CryGeyCG12114_NA_FD_185462 | JGI IMG/M metagenome (GOLD analysis project Ga0210040, IMG submission 185462) | Groundwater microbial communities from aquifer - Crystal Geyser CG19_WC_8/21/14_NA (SPAdes) (version 2) | ecosystem: Environmental > Aquatic > Deep subsurface > Groundwater | place: USA... | reverse complement strand
TTGAAAAATTTTCGAAATCCAAGGGATGTAAAATTTTAGCAACGAATTGAAATTCAAAGTTTTTACCTATAGTCAATAGGTTATTTACGCTAATGTAATTTAAAAGCCAAAATACTGAAGTTCCCACGTAAATCCATTTTCAGTGTTTTCACACATCATTTGTCAGGTTATGAAAAAGACGAAGTACAAAAAATTTTTGAAATCGAAGCGCTGGAAAACTTTTAGCAACGAATTGAAATTCAGTGTTTTACCCATAGTTAATAGTCTGTTTTCACCAAGGTAAATTTGAAATCCGAAATACTCAAATTCCCACTAAAATCCATTTCTAATTTTTTCACACATAATTTGTCATGCTATGAGAAAGACTAAGCAAGAGAAATTTTTGAAATCAAAGCGCTGAAAAACTTTTAGCAATAAATTGAAATTCACTGTTTTACCTATTGATAATAGGCTATTTTCACAAAGGTAAATTTACCAAATTACTCAAGTTCCCACCTAAATCCATTTCCAATTTTTTCACACATAATTTGTCATGTTATGAGAAAGACTAAGCAAAAGAAATTTTTGAAATCTGAGCGCTGGAAAACTTTTGGCAATGAATTGAAATTCAGTGTTTTACCCATAGTTAATAGGCTGTTTTCACAAAGGTAAATTTGAAATCCGAAATACTCAAATTCCCACTTAAATCCATTTCCAATTTTTTCACACATAATTTGTCATGTTATGAGAAAGACTAAGCAAGAGAAATTTTTGAAATCCAAGCGCTGAAAAACTTTTAGCAATAAATTGAAATTCAGTGTTTTACCCATAGATAATAGGCTATTTTCACAAAGGTAAATTTGAAAACCAAATTACTCAAGTTCCCACCTAAATCCATTTCCAATTTTTTCACACATAATTTGTCATGTTATGAGAAAGACTAAGCAAGAGAAATTTTTGAAATCTAAGCGCTGGAAAACTTTTGGCACTGCATTGAAATTCAAATGTTTTTTTATAGTTTATGAGTTAACTACACCCAGGTAAATTTGTAAGCAAAAAGCCCAAATTTTTACTTAAATCCATATCTAATTTTTTCACACATGAACCTGCATGTTGTAAAGAAGACTAAGCAAAAGAAATTTTTGAAATCTACGCGCTGGAAAATTTTTGGCAATGCATTGAAAAATTTTTACGTATATTTAAGAGATTAAAAAAAAAATTCAAAAAAAAATCTGAAATCCAAGCGCTGGAAAACTTTAGCAAGTCTCATTTCATTTGTTCTGCGTTTGTGACTCTATCTCGGGCTCTGCCAAGTTGTACCAGAAGTTTTTGGATTCTGCATGGTGAATGGAATAGTTTAATCTGGATGGAATTAATGTATTGCTTTTGGAACTTGTCTTACTTTTTGAATACCAATACAAGGGATCGCTAGTACAAGGAAAATTTTCTTAGTTAGTTATAGTTGATGCTCACTCGGATGTATTAAATTTTTTTGGTTTATTTAATAAATGAACGTTTGTATGCTGAATACTTTCATGAGCTGTTCAAAATTCTTGTTCCCAAGGGTTGAATGAAATGAACAGTTTAATTGATTTTGACCTTATCACCTCGTTATACATACCAGAGTGGAAACAGAGGCGTTGGTTACTTGGTATCCATACATTTGACACTCACTCATGGTCTCTTTGTTTCTTGCGTCGTACATGATGAGATGATAGCTTAGGAGGAGGATTAGGATATATTGTAAAGTTTCTGTAAATGTCCAATTACTTACTGGATTTCAAAGCTCACTCGCTCACTCCTTCAATATTATTATTTATGCGGATGCATGCATGTGTGTGTATGTTGTTAGTTAGTTATGTGTGCGCCTACGGGTTTGTAAATTCTTGGCTTCTGACTTGTAGTTAGTTAGTTGCTACTCGTATTAGGTGGTTCAAATCCGACAACTGACTTTGAGGCCAAAGTTCTATATGCTAAACTGGATGTATGGATGGAGTAATCACCATTTTTTAACACAATACATGCAGCACAAGTTCACAATGTACACCTTTTTGTATAGTTGATCCTTTATTCTTTCATATAGGAATGCAGAGACAAAGAAAGGAACTATATGGGATGAAAGGAAGGGGAAGAGAAACATTCCATTGTCTTTAGGAAAAGGAAGTGTAAATTACTCTATGGAGAGCAGATTTTTTTTTCGTTACTATCTCGAATTGGAGATGAACTGATGATAGAAAAGTTGTAGGTTTATTGGTTAGGTAGTTGGTTGAACTTGACTAGTTAGTTATACCAGAGGAAAAGTTAGTTTTGTGTATGTTTATTTGACTCGACTCCATACCTCACATGAACGCACACAGGTTGTATGCGAGCCAAGAAATTTTCATGTCCCTTTTCAATTAGTGATGGATGTGCACATTTTTTTCATGTAGTAGATGCTATTGTAGTGTAGTTTGTTATTTCGTATCTTTTGCTATTATAACTACTGCATGTTCAAAATTAAAATGGAAAACTTCAATCCAAAGTTGTTTGGCGCTGGTTATTTTTTTCTAGCTTGCTGAAAAAATTCAACAAATGGCCATTTAACCAAAAAAAACAAACTTACTGTTATGGAAGTCTATTTTGATTTCGTACATGGAGTAGTAACTAACTAAAAAGAGAACTGCAGATTGTTGTATGACTTCTTTGTTGGGCACTAGGCTGTAACGTCTTTTAAAATTGTTTGCCGAAAACTTTTTTCATTCAATCTCTCTTATACATTCGTAATTCTTGTTTTATTTCATTATAGACTACTAAGAGCTATTTGTTGTTTAGTTTTTCCACTGTCGCTTGGTTGATAATGTTTGGGCTAACTGTGTTAAATAAAATGCCATTGGGAATATTGCATTGCGGATCATAGTGTACATGTGTGTGCACTAGATACAGCGTTACAGAGGATGCATTTTTTTGCTTATATGTAGTTAGTTAGTTTGTAGTTTTAGTATTGAAAGAAAAGTGTTGTAATACCAACTGCCGCTTGATTTTCAGGGCTTTTACTGACATAAATGAGGCCTATGCATACCCAGCGTACTTTTTCTTATGAATGAAAATAGTTTCCATGTAGTAGTTTGCACGTAAAATGCGTTCACGTAGGTAACAAATGGTTTTGTACGCTAGTTTACGTTACTTACTACTGCCAGTAAGTTAGTTTGCTACTTGCTGTACTAATACAAGCTGCAAGAAAGGTCCATTGCTTGCGTTAACTAACTTTGTTGTGTGGGATGATGATGGCAAAAGTTGTATCCCCCTTTCATTCTCCATAAATTGATGCGTACAAAATGCGTGTGAGTGAGCTAGTGAGTTCCCAAAAATCCTGGGACTTGGTGTCTCTATGAGTTGGAGTTCCATGCACTCTGTATTGTGTATTTTTTTACTCTACAGACTGTTGGTTGGTTAGCTAACGAACTAACTAATGGGGTAACTACAGCTGCATGTGGTAATGTACACTAGCTAATGACATTTAGATCAGTGTTTTTTTAATGGATCCTATAGCCGAGCGGATAAGTTGATAATGTGTGTACGGGTGCTTATTCTACGGTTTGTAAGTGCAATTTATTTTAGTTGAGGAAGAAACTTTTTAGCCTTATTTTATGATTAGATGGCTTAGTTAGTAACTAAATTTGTTCTGTGAAATTATATTTAGTAAGTTAATAGTTATTCCATCGAAAGAACTGATTATTCAGAGGATGATGAGAGAAATGTTTTTAAAAGGGATTCATAATCTTGAGATGTTTTTATTGTTATTTAGTTAGTTAGTAATGGAGTGGACACTATTTCACGCATTATGGGCAATTTATTAATCGTTTAGCGTCTGAAGACATTGTTATTCCTTGTTGGTAACTTCCGTTCATAATTTGTAGTCCTGGGTTAGTTGTTGGTAATAATATATTTACTTATTTTTCTCTTCTCAGGCTTTTTGTATGTAAAAACTTTAATATTTACGCATTATACCATAACTACTTTTCCTTGCGCTATTTTTTATGTCGGGAGTACACAATGGAATTCTCTGTGCGTAAATTTACATCCAGTGGGTGATAGTGAGTAAGTGAGTGATGTTGATGATAAGAAAAAATGCTAGTTAAGTTACAGTTTAGCAGATGTAAAGTAAGTAGGTACTTTAAAGTTTCAATGCGTGTAGATATTTTTTTTGCTTTGGTACAGGGAAAGAGACCATTGGTAGAAACTATAGATGATAAGAGAAATGATGAAGAAGAGGGAAGATAGGATTTGTCGTGTCGTCAGAAAATCTTAAGCCTTGTATACGTATTATGGTTCTCATGCTCATACAAGAGTACTACACTCACGTTCCTTTTAGCGAGCAAATATCATACCCTTTCCTTATGGTGTACAGCATGCATTCTTTAGTTTAACAATAGAGAACACTTTTAAGTGCATATGAAATAATTTCAATTTATGCTTCCGTCTATGGTCCATCTTAATCAATCTTTATGGCGTGGATTGTCCATTCTCATTTCATATCCAATCGAATTTCCTTTGCCTTCGGGGCTCAAAGAATCTTCATGTTCCACAAACTAGGTTTAAATTGGTTTATATTTTTCAGCAAAGGCAGTGCAAACCTTGTCTCATTGTTAGAAACAACTGAACTAACTAACTAACTGGTGAACTTGCAGCTAGTATGTAGTAAGCGACGCATAGTTGCAGCATGAGTATTTTTGAAGGGAAATGAATTGCATACCTCTCTCTCCCAATGTAGTTTCAGGCTGGAAGGACTAGTAGAATAGTAGTAGTGTGTAGCAAGCAAAAGAGCATCTTGTTGCAATCTGCACATTTGGCAGAAGAAGAAAAAATGCGAAGGAACAGGTAGTTTATATTGTAGCTAGTTATGGTGAGCCAGTTAGTTGTCTGTATAGTAGGAGCTTCATGACTCTAGCGTGCAACCAGAGCAGGATATGGTGTGTAGCTTTTTGTTATAGTTAGTTAGTAAATAGTAGTCGGCGGATTATCATATAGCCAGCTAGTTGGTTAGTACGTAAGTAACGTAGTAGTAGAAGTATGCGGAGTGTACGCACTAGCTATAACTAACTACGTTGTTTTGTTACAAAGTGCGTATGTTTTAATGCGTGCATGTTAGTGTTCGTTAGTTAGTAGCTCTCCACTGTTTACTTTGACAATATATGGTACAAGTGAGTGCGGATGGTGGTGGTAGCTGGGGTTTTTTATACAATGAGTAGAGTAATCCCATAGTTTGTTCCGGTGTCAAGAAAATTTTGTTCATTCTGTTGTGTGTTGAAGAGATAGTACGTAGGGAAGAAAAGACAGGATGAATGGGAGTTGGTTTTTGTTAGTTAGTTAAGGAATAGAAGGTATTTTTAGTTCAATTTTTGTGACTTTGTGACAATGTCCTGATGTGTCCAAAAGTGCATGACATTGGTTATGAAATAATAATGGTGAGAACTTGTGCAAGGTGTTTTGTTGTCCACAAAAATTGGACAGGGATAAAAATGATGAAAGGGTGAAGAATCATTTTGCACACTGAAGATTTTATGTATGTGGAATGAGTGTGTTAAGAATGTTGTTTTGTGACGTTATGATTTCAGAGGAAATGTCCGATGGAATTTGCCCGGTTTTGATTGATAGAAATTGGTTAGCTAGCTAGTTTAGTGTGTACGGCTACGGCAATATAAAGTGAAGGGATTTGTACGAAGGATTGTGTGACTTGTGATAATGATGAGGAGAAGGGATAGTGAGGATGCTGACTCAAGTGCTTGGTTATGGGGTTTAGGTCAAGGAGAGGAGCAGGAGCTGGCCTCCAAAATGCTTCAGATCCAGTCGAAAAGATTCTACTTGGATGTGAAGGAGAATCCTCGAGGTAGATTCATCAAGGTGGCTGAAATTGGTGCCGATGGACGACGGAGTCAAATCTTCCTTGCATTGTCCACGGCAGCTGAGTTTCGGGATCACCTTTCTTCGTTTAGCGACTACTACGCTTCCCTAGGGCCTCCTAATCCTGATAATGTTCCTGAAGATGGTAAACTCAAGTCGGAGGTGATGATCAAAACGAATCGTCGGTACTACCTTGATCTAAAGGTGAGTGCAAAGCATTTTTTGCTGTATGGGATGATTTGCTAGAAAACTGCATTGTTTGAAGCTTAACTTTTATGATCGCGTTGTTTGTTTGTAAGTTGAAAAGCTAATTGCGATAGTTATGCAATGCGTTGTACGAAATCACGTCAGTGATTGCACAAAGACACTCGTTGCATTTTTTAGCATTCAATTCTATTCAAAATCTTTGCTAACTTGTTAAACCCAAATCAATAAAAATCTGCTGGTCTTCTATTATAATATTTGTCAGATGAGTCAAATTTTTGTAGGATTTCTTCAAACTTTGATGTTGATTACTATCAATGGTATTTTTCTTGTGTGTGTAACAGGAAAACAGTCGGGGTCGATTTCTAAGGGTGTCTCAAACTGTCTCCCGAGGTGGACCTCGATCGCAAATAGCAATTCCTGCCCAGGGAATGATAGAATTTCGTGATGCACTGACAGACCTGTTAGATGAATTTGGAACGGATGATGGGGGCTTTCGTGGAGAACTGCCAGAAGGTCGTCATCTTAGAGTGGATAATAAGATCTTCTATTTTGACATTGGACAGAATAATCGCGGTGTCTTTATGAGAGTATCGGAAGTAAGTTGACTAATGACAATTTTCTCCTAACTGGCTTGTTTGTGTAAGAAGACTAGTTATTGTGTGTTCGAAATCAAAATGGACTTCCATAATAGTGAGTTTGCTGTTTTGGTTAAAATGTCATCTCGTTGACCTGTTGTGAGCAAGATAGCCCGGAAAAAACAACCAACGCCAGATAACTTTGGATTGAATTTTTTCCATTAATTTAATTTTGAACATACAGTAGTTTAGCTAGTAAGTTTGTTTATTCTTGATTCATCCGGAGCAAGGAAATTATAATTTTTTTTAAACTTGAGTTGAAGTCGTTCGTAAAGCGCAGCAATATAGTTAGTTAGTTTTTCTGAGCAGCATTCTCACTATTAGTAATATTTTACAATAGATCCAGAGCTGGTTGAAACATTATTAGTTCATTGTTTGCTAGTGTTTGTGAAAATATACAGAAAGTGTCTTAAAAGATGCGTTGTTTGCACTCAGATGCTTAATCTCTGGTATGCACTTGGGAAACTTCTCTCTCCCTGTGCATGTGTGTATTGTAAACATGCAGTAGTATTAGATGGGAATGCAAAGAGTTTTGAGTTCTTGACATTCCTTTCTCTCTCTCACTCACTAGTTTGCACACATGCATAGACAGCACGATTTGAATAATATATTCTAAACAGGATTGCGTTTGTGGCACTAGTAGTTAGTTAGTCAGTCAGTTTGTTTGTAAGAGCCCATGGTAGTAGATTTTATGATATGAGAGTGAACAATAAGTTTTAACTTTGTGATCTCCACTGTGGCTATTGGTCTGAAGATAATCACTTAAGATATTATGAGAAAACTAGAGTCCACAATGTCATACGCACACATTTCTCGTTCAGTTGGGTAGTTGGGTTATTTAAGGTTGGACTTGGAAGGTGTGAGTTGGACGAAGATGCAATAAAATTGTAGTATAACGATTTGCAGGGAAAGAATTGCGTTTGTTTGGCTTGGTTGGTTATAAATGAGCCTTTAAAAATACAAAGATTATTTTGGGTTAGAATTAGAAAAAAAATTCTTAACTGTTCTGTTTAAAAAATCCCTTCATTCCAATTACAACAAGACAAGGAACGGATATGTGTGCAAGCAGTAATGTAGTAGATGTCAAATGACGATGGAGAGGAGAATGAAATGAGATGGATTGCAAAGGACGCTACGCATGCGCTCATTGCAATTTTCGCTTCCTTTGTCTTGCTGAATTTGTGTAGAACTTCTTTCAATGAAGGGGAGACTTGAAAATATAAAATTCTCGATATCTTTGAATTATTTGATCAATCATTCAGATCAGGGTATACGAATACATACCCTTCTTTATTCATATACCCTGATTCAGATTAATGTCAGGATGTAATTCATTAAGTTTTGTTTCAGACTTAAGACTGTTGTACTTTGACGACAGTTTAATATTGTTTAATAATTTTTCCATTCAATATTTTATCACAATAAACCAAGATTAAGGGGTTTACAGTGATCGCAAATTTCAAAATTATTTGAAAACAGGTGGTGACAGGCGGTGTTGTGTGAATTTTCTACAAACTGAGTTGAACTGATTTAGTGATTATGACAAGTCTGAATGTATTTATTTGTTTTGTAGGTAAAGACGAATTTTCGGAATGCCATTACCATTCCAGAAAAGTCATGGTCGCGGTTTCGGGATATTTTCACTGACTATGTGGATAAGATGAAACAGGAAGGGAAAAGTGGGACTGGAACTGGAGGCACTTCTAGTGCAACTTCAGATGCACCAGTTCCGCCATCAACTGCCACTACGTCAGACCCGCCCAAATAATTAGGAGCTGTGGGTAGTGACCAAAAATGTAGCCATGAAGAAAAAAACACGAAGATATCGGAAATTATACTTTAAGGCATCGTAAATTAATACTGCAGCATCAAGAAGAACCTTTCATTTAGAAGCGAAAAAACTTACTCGCAATATGTATATTTAGAGAAAACTGATGGTGTCTATACCCTACTACTACACAAGTTTAGGGAAAAGTAAATATGAATCAATGTTTTTACTGCAACTTGTTTAAATTTGGTCCACAATTATATTATGCTTTAGGATTGTATGCTTTAAGAAAATTTCGCTGATGATATAAAATTTATTTTACATTCTACTTGCTAGTGATGAACAAGTTGAGTCATTTAGTAGAGAATTGAAAAAATATTTCTTTACAAGTATACTATATGCTGTTGAAATATTTTTTTTATGCTTGGAAAGCATTTTTAGTTGTAATATTGTCAGTCGAGTCGTCATAGAAAATCAACCAATCACCAGTTGTGTTTCAGTTTCTTTTTGTTTCACTATGTAAAACATGTCAACGACTCAAGTGAAAGTTTTTTGAAGGGATGATACAGCAGACCGGGTGTGTTTTGGATTTGTGTGGGGGGAATGAAAGATTACTGTGTGCAGTTTCTAGATGTAGGAGATTCAAATAATTTGTGGAATGATGATGATTTTCAATGCAATAGTATGCATGATTTACCTCAAAGAAATAAGGCATTAGTACTCTATCCCAGTACTAGACTCCATTATTACCTGTACTGTACTGCGATTTTTATAAGTTGACAGAAATAGACGTGCTAAGCTACGAACTAAACGTATTTACTAAAAAAAACTTATAGCTAACTATTTTGAAGTCAGATTTGTTCTTGTGGATTAGTGCTGTGACCTCCACTAACTACTGAAAAGAGTCTATGTAAACTTTGTATATAAAAGTTTATAGAAATTGTTACTAAAATAGTTTTAGAACGCAGGCGTGGTGAGGATTCTTTTCATTATTATTCATCTCGGCTGACCACTGAATATTAAAATATATTGTTACTAATCAATTCTTTTTTCCCTGGTGAACTACTCTTTGTGATAGTGTAAAGCTTTAAGGAAAGGAAATGTAGCTTACAAGGTGTAGGAATAAGCACAAAAACGAGACACAGTTTCTGTTCTGTGCGTCCATTTTTTATCCAGTTGAGTTCTCATTTGTTCTGATGCTTTACAAAAACGGAAACCAACCCAAGTTTCTTGAAGCAAATTGTCAGCGGAACTGTTTTATGAATTGTTGCACACCAGTATTAGGTAATTAGGTTACATCATCATGGCGTAGTAGTTGTACTTTGATTGTTGGGAATGAGATATCTGGATGGAATCTTTAGTTTGTAACGTGACACTGGAATGGGTAGGTAGCTAATAAAGTATGTAGACATGAGACATGTAACTAACTAACTAACTATAGAATTCAGATCCTGGTGTGCATTTTTGAAATGTAGCAAGTTAAATATGAATGAGCGATGGACAAGGTGGTTTCGTTTGCGTGCAGTGATTATAAAATGGGATGTGTTAAGGAAAGTATATATAAGCTTGTGTATCCGTGCCGTTCTCTGTAGGGATGATAATGTATGGTACTTTGTTCTGTGGTTGGTAAAAAAAAACGTGTGGTGATGTTAAGGCCCTGTTTGTGGTAGGTAACAATAATACTATGTCGAAAAGTTGGTGTTTGTTTGTGGTGCTATATAAGAAGGAAAGTTAAAGCGCAATGTTTCTGAATGATTGGGATCACCACCAGATTAACTTGTAGGAGTGAAAGTGGAAGTTAGTGGGTACTACAGAATGGGAAGGGATTTGTATAGTTAGTTAGTTAACAACGGTGGTAGACTGCTTGGGCGAAATATTATAGACTTTTTTCGTTGAATTCATAAAGTATATTGATGATTGGTGAATTGAGTTGATTTTTAATGGATAGCTGCCGTTAGTACAGTAATTGGTTTATATGTTCCGTGGAACGTACAAGAAATGAAATTGTTGATTGGTATCTTTAACTTTCCGGTAAAATCTTGTTTTATCAAAATAGTGCTGCAGTCTACAACTAGGGAAATAATGTATGGTAAATTAAAACCATATGGTGATATTACTAGACTATTCATTATACCTTATACGTTATGCAAGATGTTATTTAGTAGTAGTAATGTGCGTATATAGGTTTTTTATGTGGCTTCTGGGGGGAAAGTTCAAGTGTGTTTGTTTTGCTTCTTTTTTACTCATCATTGTTGACAAGTTAGTTAGTTAGTTCAGGGGGATTAGTTTCATTCGTGAAGAGCTTCTGACTTTTAGTAATTTATTTATTACCAATATTGATGATTGATTATATATATTTTTTTGTGTTATGGCACTGTATTATGGGTGAATGTTGTGAATTTCTTTTGTTCTTTTTGATGTGTGAGTAATAGTGATTGTTTTAGAAGTTATTTATGAAAATCCGGTCCCGGTATTCATGAAACCTGTGCATCACACTAATATGCAACACACACAGATTTGATGGATGAGAAGGACAGATTAGTCTGTTCTGTTGGTTTTAAAAAAGTGTCCCTTTTGACTTTGTTGGAAAATGCCACCTTTGCAACTGCTGTTGTTATTTTTAAGTTAACTTGAATTTTTTAGAAACATTATTAAAGAGATGTTGCAACATTAATTTTGTGCTTTCTGTTCGCCCTTTTTTCACATTTTATTTTACTTATTTTGCTCTACTTGGGCGGTATCCTAAGGTGCGTATGATTATGAAGACAAGAATTTAAGGATTTTGATTTGAATTTTGTTTCAAACCCAACTGGGATATCTAATGATACATTTGTTAGGAAAACAGATGAAGTTAACATGGTCAATTTACGTATAAATATTTGCACAGTATGTTGTATAGTGATGTGAAGCTTTGTTGTTAATACGACCGTAGTTGTATGCATATACAATGTCACATTATGCAGACTGCAATAGGAAAACTGGGGACGGCATTTTTTAACTCTCAAAAAAATCATCATCACTGCCAAGGAGTCAGCATCAGTCTGATGTATGATTCCCACTTTATTCTAATAGCTGCGCATTCTAAACTACTAACTGAGAGCATGTAAAAAATGAGTCCTTTGATTTTGGGGTTTCAAATTGAAGTGCATAGTTTTTGAAATGCACCTATTGTACGCAAGTGGTGATGACTGCTTTCTATTGTTGTAGATCTTACATACTAAAAATGCGCGCGACTTCACGGTGTATGTAAATCTCCCATATGAAAACGAGCCGACTTTATCATGTAATCTCATATTTCCGATTGTATGGTATATAAAATTGTTCACCTTATGCGTATTTAGCTAACTAACTAGATAAGTAAGTGACAGTAAAAAAAAAGAACAGACAGACTCAAGTGGTAACTTAACTGCCTCTACTGCTAGATCCTGAAAATCCTCGGAGTTCATAATAAAAAATGCTATATATATCTAACTACGGTACTATGTGAAATTGCGAGACCATAGTTAAATAAAATAGAGAGAGAGAGAGAGAGAGATGTTAAACATGAGATAACATTATTATATACATATTATATGAATACTGTTTAGCTAGCTAGTTAGTTGGTTAGTTTAAGTAACATGATACAGATAAAGTCATACTACTGCCACTTTTTGTATAAAAAAAACATCAAATGAAATAAAATATTATACTGACAGAGTGAATGAATGTTGTGGGTTGAAAATGAGGGAGACCAAAGATACTGCGATAGATAAAGTTTAATGATTTGTAGCAATTTAATTGCGTTTGGTTGTATACAACACAACACACGATATATAAATTTCATAATAGTCAAAGATTACTACTACTAATTTAGCCCTTAGCTGTAAAAGTATTTTTTCCTGTGTACCCGTACTTATATTTAGGATTTTGTGTAACACTAACTGACTAACTATAGCTAATCTTGGTTTAGTGAATATGTATTTACTTTCAGTCAATACCAGTGCTCAAGTTTGCACGGTTTAATCACACTAACTATGATAGAAAAGTTAAAAAATATGAAATTATGAATTCGAGCCCTTGTCCCAACGATACCTAAATATCTCTCTGCTATCAAATTATTCAAAGATGCCTTATACTTCAAACTAACTAAAAACTAATATGCTTCCCATAGTGAGCTCTGAGATCCAAATGTCATCTAAGAAGCAATGCAATCGTATTCTTCATAACATATTTATGGTTTGGAACGAATTGGTGCTATACACTCGTGTAAACCAAAAAATGTGAAGTAGCTAACTAACTATAATAATGTACCTTTAAAAAGGATCTTTGGGAAACAAACTATAGTACAGTGAAATTCCGGTTTCCGGTACTATATTCCGACGGTGCAACCAAGGCATAGTATTTTATGACGACAGTTAGCGAGTAACCAAAACTACAAACTATGAGTCCTGAATATTATAATGTTTGTTAGTTGAACAGAAATACATTACTTGGGATTTCTAACTAACAAACTAAAAGATCCGTTTCCATCTGCGAGTCCATTACCAGATCTGTATATGCGATACGCTGAGAAATGAATGCTTACTTAATGTTGTAGTAGTATTGGTGTGCAAGCAAGCATATATAGTCTGTTAAATGTTAGTTAAAAGCCGGAGATGTTTGAGGAGAATATAATGGATGTACCTAACTAATGTTTTGTTCTAAAAATTTAACTAACAATGAGAGTTAGTTGTTAAGTATGACAGGAGGGCCGTGAGAGTGAAATAATATGGAGAGAATGTTTGTGCTACGCACTAATGGGGATCTATAGATCGTTCATATAATAATGCATTTTGTCTTATTATATTTTCCGTGGAAAGGTTTTGATCATTTGCTGCTAGGTGATGAAACGTGGTTAAATTTAAGTTGAGTGAACGAATTTGGCTTTGGATAATGTGGATCAGTTTTTTTAGAGGAAAACTGTAGGGTAATCTGTTTTCACTGCCATTTGTTATTGGCCAATGACTAGATAGTTTTATTTATTTCAGTGTTAAAAATTGGAATTTTTGTGCTGGAGGGTGTGGGTTTTTTTTGTGGTTCAATGAATTCGTTGGTGCGAGCGGAATTATTTGGATTCACGCAGGATTGTTATGATGGTTAGTTAGGCAGAGCTATTATGTGATTACGGCTATGAAAAATAATGAAAATTATTGGTGGAATCTAGTTATTTGGTATATAGTGATACTGCACATTGATAAATACAACAATAATACTATAAGTTTATGGTCTTAGCATCCAGTGTGTGATTTTTTTGTATTTCTTCATTTGCATCAATCAATATAGGGGGAGGGAGGGTGTGGGCACCTGACTTTGTCCTGTAGAATGGGAAGAGAATAATTAGATGATTGCATTCGTTGTCATTTGGTTCTTCAGTGTGTGTGTATGGAATGCATATGAAAGAAAGCTGTGGGTCTCAGCTACTTCAGAGATATATAATATAAAAAATAGATATCGTCTGTTTTGTCTATCGATGTAATGCTATGTTATTAACATATACGACATGTACCTGTTTTCTTTCTTGATGGGTTCAATAAAAATGTAAAGAAATACTTGGTGGATGGTTTTAGAAGCATTGCATGTTATCGTTAAGTTCATTGAAGGCAATTAGGCAATCATTGTTTACAACACATGCCAAAACTATACGTTTCATCGATTTTACCCAAATTTTTTAGTACTTATTATTTCTTTTTTGCACATTTAAAAACTTCCACAGGTTAGGACACACAGAATACGTAAGAATACCTTTACTTTTGGAAGCTGATAATAGTTTCGGTAAATTGAGAATGGAATGCAATATAAAATATGCAAACTCCCAGTCATAACTATAGAAATTACAAAAGCTGTAAATTGTTTCAACCAAATTGAGAAAATATTTTAAAACTACTTGGTCACAGGTTTGGGGATCCAGCTCTGAGCTATTTGATAATTCTTGTTGCAAAAATACTAAAGGATGGAACATTGTAGGAAATAGACAAATATAATCAGTGATGTCTCTGCTACTCGATTTCAAGGATTCTATAAGTTTCGTTGAAAATTCTAATACTTCGGAATGTTTCTGGTTACTAGAATTTAATCTGAGGTACAATTTTTGCATAATTTTCATAAAATTAGTCGTATTTCTAACACAGAACGGAGCAAGGGAGTTCACTTCATTGGTCTCCAAGCATTTAGAAAGTAGTGAGTCAACTTTGTCTGGGCAAATTTTCATAAGATTTGGAAGCACAGATGAGTTGGAGAAGGTTAAACCGTCACCTACAATTTTTACAATAAGCATTCAACATGGTCAATGTCACTATCGTGTGTAAAAAAATTAGTGTCCAACGACGAAATAGTATGATCAATCATACTTTTTCCATACTCATTCCAAATGGACTCGATAAATGCTTCCGTCTCCACATTTTCATTAGTGGTGGCAGCTTCAGTTTCCAAAAGACGTGAAAAAAATTGATCAAAAACCTTCATAAAACGGGTTTCTTGGGCTTGACCTGGAAAAAAACTCTATATCGGATGAGAAAACTAGCCTTCCACTCCTTCAAAACAGAGTCGCAAAAAGTTTTAGAATTTCTCATACCCGGGTATAACTTTTGGTCTATTTCATGTTCTTGAAGCATCAGCTTGAAAAGTCGAGTCGCCAGATCCAAAATATGGAAATGTTGTAATTCGTCAGAGTCCAACATGGAGGAAAACATGGTGAAAAGAACATCCTTAACTGGGGTGCGGTACAACCAAGGACCAACTTCTTCGTACGATACTGATGCGCCACTGTTACAATGTCGAAATTTGTAAAATACAGATATATCTGGATCAAGGGGTGGCTCTTCCATTATAGTTTCAATGTGTTTTTGTAGCTTGAGCAGAGAGCAGCGCTTAAAAGAAAACAAACTAACTGGATTACCAAAAGTAACTTTGAATTTATTACACAAACTGTTGACGATAGTATTTTGTTGTTAAAGTTGACCGAATTAATCGTCAATCCACAATAGGAGTATTACAGTAATTTATTACAATTTCTTATATTTTATTTCATGTTTTAATCAATTTTTATGTTAACTTTGACTTTCCCTTTTAAGATTAAAAGAACAACAACAACAAAGCAATATCATTTCTTTCCCGCGTTTAAATAGCACCTCTTGACTCATTGATTGTGTTCTACTT
>Ga0210040_10005768_pt1 | contig 15646 bp, 1 predicted proteins | sample CryGeyCG12114_NA_FD_185462 | JGI IMG/M metagenome (GOLD analysis project Ga0210040, IMG submission 185462) | Groundwater microbial communities from aquifer - Crystal Geyser CG19_WC_8/21/14_NA (SPAdes) (version 2) | ecosystem: Environmental > Aquatic > Deep subsurface > Groundwater | place: USA... | reverse complement strand
AGAACCCTGGAGAGTCCGTGACACAGTAGCGTAGTACTTGCAGTCCACTTGGAGATCGGAAAATATCGCTCCAGCGGCACCCAATATAGCTGATCGAAAGGGACATTTGCATCGCGAATCTGAAATCTGTCAGCGAAGGTCTCACGCGCCAATGAAGTGATCCCCTTACTGTCATACAGCTCGTTTGAGGGTGCACGGAAACGCGAGCAAGTGGGATCGTGCAGTGCAACATTGACAGGCTGCTTGTTTTGACGTTGAGATTCCGTCGACTTCCAAGACACTTGCAGCTCTCTACGGCCTCTCGGCTTGCACTCGACGCTTCGGACCATCTGTGCCAGACGCTTTGCTACCATGCTCTTGAGGCGAGGCTCATCCGTGACATGAGAGGCGTGGTCAGTGGTGTCCGGAAGGAACGACAGTATGTTGTCCCATAGTTGTATGGCCACATGATCACAAGCGAAAGGGTGGGTGTCGGATGGTTCTGCCTCGCCACATACTTCATCGCCGTGGGAGCCGGCATACGTCAGAAACCTCTCGTTGATGCCCACGGTGGAGTCGTGGAGTGCAACATCGATGCCGAGTCCTTCACCGCTGACGTACTTGATTTGTATGCCTTGCGTACGAGGATACGACAAGAGACAGCATCTGAGCATCCAATCGAGGTTCTTTGCGAAAATACTGTCGGGTACTGCGACTTCCTGTGATTTGAGTAGCCGATGCTTTTGCTCTTCCTGAGGTGTGCGGCACAGGTTGTGATATCGAAGTAGCCTCCAAACATCTGCGTTCACTCGAAAGGGACGCATTTTCAGGTTGTTGATGATGATGTGGATGCCCTATTGATCTTTTAGATAATATGTTGCTCGAAGGGAAAGTGCACTTACGTTGGCCCCGAGTTCTAGAGCGTGGTAGAAGGGGTCCCGGTTATGCGTGTCCTTGTTCATGGTCCGCATATGGTTCCAGACGAGTCAAGTAACATCTTCGTCGAGCCAGCGACTGCCTATGCGCAGAGTGACGTCTGCCACTTCTTCAAGGTCATTTATTGCCATGATCGTATAATCTGCAATGTATTTAGCAGTTGAAGTGCGAAGGATATGTGCCTATATGTCGTTGATGAAGCGTGATTCCTTGAACGGATGGCCCGGTCTGCTAACAGCTTAGCGTTTACGGTTAGTATAGCTATCAGCGAAGTTGTAGCCGTAACGATAGGACTTTCCCAGAACGTTACTGAAAGGGAGATAGAGGCTACGGAGGTACAGCTTGTTTGCGTAGGTCTTGTTGAGTATGAGATCCCTAACCCTATGGACGGTAGCCGCCCTATATTAGACTAGTAAAACTAGTCTATTTAAGGGTTCTTATCTAGTCTTAAATAAGGTAGAAAACTACTTTATATTAAACTAGTAGATAGTAAAATTAAGCTAGTATTTATAGTCTAATATAAGCTAGTTTTCTAGCTTTATAAAGAGTAGATAAACTACTTTTATATAGTACTTATAAACTACTTTTATATAGTACTAGATATTTATATATAGAAGTAGCTAGCTATAGTATAGTATACGTAAATTAATATATTATATAACTAAAATATATATTTATTTTACTACTTATATCTTATTATATAAAATTACTAGTAATTTTATATAATAAGATATAAGCTAGTAGTAGACTATATATACTATAGTAATTTTTTATCCTCTTTATACGCTACTATATTCTATTATAGTAGATTACTAGTAATCTACTATATCTTATTATAGTAGATTACTAGTAATCTACTATATTCTATTATAGTAAATTACTAGTAATCTACTATAATAGGATATAGCACTACTTATACCTTTATACTACTACTCTTATACTATACTTATTAAATATACTTTAAACTTTCTACTATACTAAACTATACTTTAGTTAGTAATAGTAGGCTTAGTATCTTATTATAGTAAATTACTAGTAATTTACTATAATAGAATATAGGTAAAACTACTTACTACTTATATAACTATTAGTAGAATATATAGGATATCTAAAGAAAGCTTATATCCTTTATTAGTATAGCTAGTAAAGCTTATTATATATACTATCTTTCTTAATAATATATTATTTAGTAATAATCTTCTTCTTTACTTTAATATTAATTAATATAATTTTAACTAGACTAATAATATAGTTAGTAATAATCTAGTAGCTATATACCTTACTACCTATAACTATTATAATTCTATTCTTATACTTATAATTAATACCTTTAATAAATACTAAATCCTATAGCTATATAGTATATTAATTTCTTTAAATATAAGTAAAGTACTTAACGTAGCTAAAGTATAGTAGTAATATTAGGATATAGTTATAGAGTAGATATAGGAATAAGTATAAAGTAAGGATAGTATATAATTATTAGAAAGGATAGACTAATTACTACTAAGAAAGGTAGTAGAAGGTCTATCTTATATAGTATAAAGCTACCTTATACTATATAAGTAGAACTAGTACTCTTTATACTATAGTTTTAATAATATCTCTTTTTTTATAGTTAATTACTCTAATTAAAGTACTTATAGATACTATATAGTATAGTAAGTATAGATAGCCTATAGTAGACTAGATAAGTATAGAGTAGAAAAAAGTAAGTATAGATATATAGTAGAGCGTACTATAAGTATATTACCTTAATAAAGTAATAATTTACTTTTACTTTCTTTTTTACTTTTTATTTTTACTTATAGTATATAAAGTATATAGGCTAAGTAAGTAAGCTAGTAATAAGAGTATATAAAGAGATCTTTTAACTCTTTTATTCTATTACTTTTATACTTTACTTCTAAACTTTAGTAAGTTTTTTAACTTTTATCTTTTTTAGTAGTTAATATACTTAAGTATATAATAGCTTATTATAGCTTAAAGTACTTTTAAATACTTTATAGTACTACTATTAGAGTAGAGTAGAAGCTAATAGTATAATAGAGACTACTAGCTATCTATTATACTCTATTATAGCTTTATTTATACTCTTCTTACCTATATTACTTTTATATAACTTTCTTTACGCTACTATAGATTATTATAAAGTCTCTAATTTTATTATAGCTAATAATATACTAACTTATTACTATTACGCGCGCTATATAGCCTATTTTAGTAAAGATACTTTCTTTATATTTAGTAAAGTTAGTTACTATATACCTAACTATAATAATAATAATCTAAATAAACTTTTCTCTACTTAAGTTATATAGTTTAAAGATAGTACTACTACTTAAGATATAAAGTATATTAGCTATTTCTTTAATAATTAGCTATATATTACTATAAGTTAACTTAAAGTAGCCTAATATAAGCTATTATAAGCTAATCTAGTATATACTAATATATTCTTAAGTTTCTAAAGCTCTTACTAGTAACTTTAAAGAGATTTATACTTTACTTTATAAGATTAAAGCTAAGAGCTATATAAGCTATAAGCTTAACTTTAAGTATATTACTACTATCTTAGCTTAAGATAGCTAGCTTACTATAGCTAGTAGTAGTATTAGTATCTCTTTTTACTTTAAGTATAAAGTCTACTATACTAAAGAGTAGCTAGATAGTTTTAAAGTAAGTATTATAATACTAGTACTACTAGTAGTAACTACTCTAGGCTAGTATAAGCTATTATAGTCTTATATAAAGTATAGTAAAGCTAACTACTATATAGTACTTTATATATCTTTTATTTAAGTAAGCTTAGTACTTACTTAAGTACTATTAAAGAAGATAACTCTCTTTACTTAGGCGTTACTTTTAAGAGCTATAAGTACTCTAAGCTAGATATTACTACTAAGAATATAGCTAAGCGCTCTCTTTAAAACTTTAAAGCTACTAAATATACTTATAAGTACTTTAAAGATAGTAGAACTCTTAAGAAAATAGTAAGTTAGCTTATATTAGCTTATATTAGCTTATACTAACTTTCTCTTAAGCTAAGCGTACTAGTAGTAATTATATTAATACTACTAGTAAGATTTATTATTTTAAAGCTATAATCTAGGACTTAGTAAATAATACTATAAGTAAGTTAAGTAGTATAAAGAGCTAGATTACTAAGAAAATTAATACTACTAAAAAAGAGTTAAGTAACTTTAAGAAGTACTTTACTTAAGTATTATCTAGTATTTTATATAAATATAGACTAAACTAAGCTATTTTACTCTAGATAGAAGTAGTTAAGCTAAGATAACTTAAAGGTTTATTTTTAGCCTACTAAAGAGTTTCTTTTCTTTAAGATACTTAATAAGAATTCTACTTCTCTTTTTATAATAATCTTATATAACTACTTCTTTTCTTAATATAAGTTCTTTTATAATTATCTTTAAGCTTAATATAGTAGTATTCTAAGAGTTTATTATTATATATTATTAATAATTATAAGATTATATAAGCTTACTTACTCTATATTAGGCTATTCTAGTCTAAGCTATATTAGTATAGCTTAAAATAAAGGCTCTAGTATACTAGTAACTTAATTTTTATTATTTTTACTTCTTCTTTTCTTTAGTAGTTAACTTTAATACTTTACTAGCTTTACTACTCTTACTTTCTACTTTAGTTATATACCTACTTTATCTTAGAACTATTTAATTATAGTTCTTAAAATATTTAGCTTTAGTTCTTATAAGTTCTCTTTATTAAAGTAACTATACTATTTAACTAAATATTTCTACTAGTTATCTTTATTCTTCTTTTAATTAACTATTCTATCTACTTTATATATATTATCTCTAAAATTATAGAGTATATCTATAATTAAGATATTAAAGTATAAAATAAGTCTTTTTAAGTTAAAGAGCTCTAGTAATAAAGTATAGAATACTAAGTAAACGCTATTTAATCTTAGTAGTATTACTTTAAACGCTAATAGACTAATTTTAGTCTTAATAGTTCCTAGACTAATATACTTCTAGTCTAGCTTATATTTTAGCTTTATAAACTATATATAACGCGTAAAAACTATTACTTTATTTTCTTCTTTAAAGAGAATAGGTAATCTCTTCTTATTAGTATATACTTTCTAATAAGTATTTACTATAAAGATCTTTTTATAGTATTTTACTATAGTCTTAAGTACTTATATAGTAAGTATATTTACTATATATAATTTTCTCTTACTTAAAGGTATATTAGGCTATTTTAAGCTAGTTAGGCCTATACTATAGTTAGCTATAAATAGTATTATACTTATAGTAGAGTATACGCTATTATTATATATAAACTCTATAAGTAATAACTATAATACTTAATTATCTTACTTAAAAGTATAGTAGTAGTAAAAGTACTATTTAAAAGTCTAGTTCTACCTTTTAGTCTACTTATCTATTTAAAAATAAAAAGCTAATAAGAAAACTCTCTTTAAGTTAAAGTAATATTAGAAAGTATTTTAGTATTTTATATTTATAATAAAGCTATAATCTAAGATTACCTTCTTTAGAATACTATAAAGATAGATAACTTCTCTAATTTATACTTAAGCTAAGTTAGTACTATCTTAGTTACTTTACACTAGTATATAGTATACTATTTTAGTTAAGTAGTATACTATTATAAGTATTATATTATATACTAAACTAGAGAACTTACTTAGAGGAAGTTCTATAATAAAATTTATTATAATATCTTCTTATAGTCTTTAAAGTAGTAGTAAAAGAGTAAGTAGCTTATATAGCTTATATTAAGCTAGAGTTACTTTATAATAAAGTATATAAGCTTAATAATAGTTAGTAATATCTTTTTATATTCTTTTCTAAGTATATTAGTATTAGAGCTTCTCTAATATATATTATATACTAAAATAACTAGCTATTAAGTTATTATAGTATAGCTTTATAGCTTCTACTTTCTCTTTAGTAGTAGTAAGTATTTTTATACTATTATACTTTACTATAAAGTAGTCTAAGCTAGTTTAGTTTACTTCTTTTAATAATTTATTAGATATACTTTTAGAAGTCTCTTTTAGTATACTTTCTTTATCTATAGCTTCTAGTTCTCTAAGCGCTATTTATTTAGCTTTTTAGAACTAGTAGAAAGCCTTCTTTAGCTTAAACTATTTTTTAGTCTACTTTAAAGCTTATATAGTAATAGCTACTACTAAAAGTATATTTTTTCCTTACTTAGATAAGATATTATATAATAGTTATATAAACGCTTAATTATACTTCTAAGCTAGCTTCTAAGCTTTTACTATATAGTTAAGCTACCTTAAGAGGCTATCTATAGAGTTAGTAGCCTTAAAGTAATAGCTAAGTATAAAATTATATTATATTAATACTAAATATAACTATACTTAGTAGTAGTTAAGGGTTTTAGTCTCTATAAACTACTTTAAGTTCTAATAATTAGTTAGGATCTTAAAATAGATACTCTTAAGGTATTATTACTAGTATTCTAGACTTTTAATAATTATAAGTAGCTCTTAATTATATATATTATAGTTATACTTTACTATAATTAGCTTATATAAGAAGAAGTTAATAGACTACTATTAAGGCTTTTTATCTTCTTTTAGTACTAATTAGCTTAAAATACTATATATAGTACTACTAGAAGTATTAACTTCTACTTTTATTTCTCTTCTTTACTTAAAATAAGCTAAAATAAGAACTTTTAAAAATATGTCTTTAAGGCTTTAAAAGGTAGCTTTACTTTCTTCTCTAATATCTAAGTATTAACTCTCTTCTCTCTTTATTTAAAGGCTACCTTTAGCTATACTTAAGCTCTTCTAGATTAGAATAGTTAAAGGTAATACTAATTTAGAAAAACTAGTAATAAATTAGTAGTAGTAGTTTATAAAGCCTATAAATATATAGATATTATAAACTATATATAGTAGTAGCTATTCCTAAATAGTCTTAACCTTTTTTAGGTTAATACTAATACCTTCTAGTATAATAATATAGCTAAAGTACTTTATATACTATATATATTATTTATACTTCTTAAGCTTAATATATAGCTTTATATAGCGTAATTTTATAAGTACCTCCTTAATATACTCTATATACTATTTCTTAGTATTAGAAAAGATAAAGATATTATCTAAGTAGATAATATAGGATATATTAATTAAGCTAGCTAATATCTTATTAATAAAGCCTTAAAACTAAGCTAGAGCGTTTATAAAGCTAAAAAGTATAATAGTATACTTAAAATAACTATACTTTATATAAAAAGTAGTTTTCTACTTATTACTTTCTCTAATCTTAAGCTTATAGTATACCTTTTAAATATTAAGCTTTATAAACTACTTAGCTTAAGTAAGATACTCTAAAGACTTTATAATTAGAAAGAGAAAACTTTAGTTCTTAATAATAATCTTATTTAGACTTTAATAGTTAATATAAAGGCGTAAGCTCTTATCTTTCTTCTTAGTAAAAAGTATAAGTACTCTTACTAAGGATTTAGATTATTAGATCTACTCTTATACTATATATTCTTTTAAGTACTTTCTTAAAATCTCTAACTTAGTTAGTAAGAAGTTATATAAGAGTTAATAGAGTAGTATAGCCTTAAGTACTAATTTAATAGCTAAATTATATTTACTATACTTAGTAAGGATCTTAGAGTTATCTTCTAAGCTTACGTTAGTAAACTTAGTATACTTAAGTAGTACTTTACTTATACTAGGTTATTCTAGCCTAGTTTAGCTTATAAAGTTAATAAAATATATATATAGATCTATAATAAGATTATATATAATTTTCTTAAACTTAATAGTATCTTTACTAGCTATTTTCTAAAACTAAGCTATATCTTTAGCCTTTATTCTATAAAAAAGTATACGCTAGCTAGTATAGCTTATTTTAAAGTTAACTATATTAATCTAAAGTAAACTAAAGTATACTTTATATCTTACTAGTTTTACTATAATAAATAGTATATAGAAAGTCTTAATCTTTCTATAAGAATTAGTAATAGTAGTATCTATAGTAGTAATACTATATACTAAAAGATTACTTCTATTTATACTTTTAGTAATAAGCTTTAAGAGAAAGTTAATTAAAAAGTCTAGCTCCTTAGCTAAGTTAGCTAAAAGTAAATTAAGCTAAGAACTTCTATTAATTAAGGCGTCTATAGAGGTACTTAATCTTACTAATAGCTTTACTATTAAGAGATATAATAGTATTAGGTATAAAGCTTTTCTAAAAGTACTAAAGTTCTTTTTCTTAAAGTTTAGTATAATATAAGTAGTAAAGTAGGCCTTTAGTTTTTTTACTTTTTACTTTTTCTTATAAAAGATTAGCTAGAGCTAGACTATAGCTTATTAGACTTAAGATAGTTAAGCTTAATATACTTTACTTTCTTATACTTATAGTAAGTTAGCTTTAAGTAGTTTATATTAGCGCTACTTACTATAAGCTATCTTAGGCTATTTTAGCTTAGAGTAGTATACTTAGCTTTTTTTAGAAGTTTTTATATCTTCTCTTTCTTATTTAAATTTATATAAAGCTAGTACTTACTCTTCTTTACTAAAGTATTTTAAAGTTTTTTTATTTTATAGTTTTAATAATAGCTAAAGTTAGTAGCTTCTTCTAGTAGAGTAAGTATATTATATTACTCTATTAGAAGCCTTATAAGATCTTTATAGATATCTTTTTATAGTACTACTATAAACTCTAGTACTTTTATTATCTTACTATATAATAAACTAAGTTCTTCTTAATATAAGTAAAGATAGTCTAATAAGTCTATTAGTAATTAATTTATATACTATAAAATAGTATATAATACTTTATAAGCGTATTATTAGCGTTCTTAAAATATCTTAAGAGAATTAAGTATAACTTACTTAAGTTTATACTAAGTTAGAAGTACTAACTTTAGTAAAGAAGCGTATATACTCTAGAGAGACTTTAGTAGCTCTAATATATATATTATACTAAAGTTAATCTTTAAGTTATTTATAGAGAAATTTATAAGTAAGTATTTAAAATATAGCTTATAGTTACGTTTCTAATAGTTAAACTTAGTATAATTATATTAAATAAACTTCTTAAGAGCTTTAAGATATAGTAAAGAGTATAATAGCTTAGCTAATATAATTATTCTTTTTACTTACTTACTATACTCTAAGTATAAAGTAGTAAAGTTACTTATATTAAAGTAAGCCTTTATTACTCTTAGTATATTTAGCTCTTCTTAGAGAAGCTTTTATTACTTCTATATATATAAAGCTTCTAACTCTTTAAGTTATATAGTATATTCTATTTTAAGTTAGGCTATTATAGCTTAGTATAGCTTAGTAAAGAGTTACTAAGGCTTATTAAAAGTTAGCTACGCTCTTTTATTATTATTAGACTTACTTTAATAGGCTTTATCTTAGAAATCTTTATTTTTAACCTCTATAATTTTAAGAGTAGAAGATTTTAAAAGATTATTAAGGCCTAGTTAGCCTTAACTCTCTTATAGAGTCTCTATAACGCCTAGTCTAGGTCTTAGTTAAAGTACTATCTTTACTCTTCCTATTACGTATTAAAGGAGAGTAATTAGAATATTAGGATATAGTTATAAGGTAGATATAAGAATAAGTATAAAGTAAAAATAGTATATAATTATTAAGAAGGATAGACTAATTACTACTAAGAAAGGTAGTAGAAAGTCTATCCTATATAGTATAAAGCTACCCTATACTACGTAAGTAGAACTAGCGCTCTCTATACTATAGTTCTAATAAGTAATATCTATTTATTATAGTAGAAGGTAATATAAAAGTTATTATAATTATTTTTAGTCTACTATTAGAATACCTCTATAATAATAATCGCGCTAAATAGTAATTTAATACTACTAAAGACCTCTACTAGTAGATTATCTACGTTAACTTAAGTATATACTTTCTTTACTATAATATCCTTAATAAAGCTCTTCTATATACTTATATCTAGCTATATATATATTCTTTATTTAGAGTATAGCTAGTAAAGCTTATTTTAGTATAGTTAGTTAATTATTATATATTAATCTAGGTAGAGTTTAGTTATTATATATTACTCTTTATCTATAGCGCTATTTATTAAGCTTAGTATTATATTTAATAAGCTATCTACTTTACTTTTAATATAGCCTAAGTAGCTCTCTAGTAGCTATTATATAAAGATTAAGGCTAGTCTCTAGTTAGTAATATTAATAGCTAAGTAGAGTAGTAAGTATAGCTATAGTATATAGGCTTATATATATAAGAGGTTATCTATACCTTTACTTAAGTTATAAAATTAAGTATAGTATAGCTACTTATACGTCTATATAAACTAATATAAAAGTATATTAATATATTTAATATCTATAAGCTATACTAACCTATTTAGAAGTAAAGAGTATAAGTTACTAAAGTCTTTAAAGTTATTATAGTATACTTATAAGATAGTACCTATAAAGAAAGCTAGACTATATACTAGTAGTAAAGCTTTCTACTTAGCTATTTTAAAGTTTATATATTAAGCACTAATAGCTCTTACTAGTAGGCTAATATATATAGATATAGTCTTCTTAGACCTCTATAGCGCCTTATTAATATACTCCTTATCTATATATAAGATATAGTAATTACTAGTATTTCTTTACTATCTAGTTTAAGTATTCTTACTTTACTTAGGCTTACTAATAGAGTCCTATTTAATACCTTATAGTATATAAAATAGCTTACTAGTTATATTAAGCGCGATAGTATATATAGTATTAACTAGAAAGCTCTTAGGCTAGTATAGTATATATATATCTTAAAGATAGCTATAGCGTATAATACCTTTATTCTTACTATTAATATTAGGCTACTAGTTAATCTTATTAATAAGATCTCTATATATTAGTAGTAATTTAAGGCTCTATAACTTATATAGTATATAATAATAGCTAGTTTATAGGTCTTAAGTAGCTTTAATCTTATACGCTTAGTATAAGTATATTTTATATTACTAGACTCTTTTATACCTATAGCTTTTACTACTACTTAACTATCTCTAGTTATAAGTATAAAATATAATTAAAGGTTAAAATTAGTACTACTAGGCCTACTTCTATCTACTATAGTAACTCCTTATTCTAATATTATCTTAAATTCTTATACTAGTAGCTATAGGAATATATCTAAGTACTTATTATAGTAATTACCTAATATAACTAAGCTAAGTAGCGTATTTACCTTTATAAAATAAGAGTATAGTTAAATATTTAGTAAGTATATAAATATAACTATTACCTTATACCTATTCTTATTAACGCGCTTATTTATAAGTATAATCTTATTAAGTAATAGCTAGTATACTACTTTATAGCTTTTATAAAGAAACTTATTTTATTATAGTTAGTAGTATATATAGCTACCTATCTAGTTAAATAAAGTAGTAAGTATACTTACTAAGTTATTAGTAAAAGTACTATAGTAAGACTATAACTTAAGTATTTAAGTTAGGTTATAGTATTATTAAATAAGTTAAGAAGTAATAAGTATATAGTTAAACTAGGTATTAGGCTTATCTAGATCTAAAGCCTTTACCTTCTTCTTATATTAGCTCTTAGAGTAGAAGTTATACTATTATTTAGCTATATATTCTCCTATAAATACTATATAACTATTACTATACTTATTATATTTAATAGATAGTACTTATATAACTTTATATATTATATTACTATATATATTACTATAGTATAGTTAGATATTAAAATATATACTTATTACTTCTTAAAGCGTTATTTATACTCTTTAACTAATATAGTAATAAAGATAGTAGAGTTTAAAGTATTTAAGTAGATACTTCTTATTATTTAGGTTAAGTACTTTATATTAGTTAGCTTTATAGTCTATATAGCTATACTTAGGTTTATTATAAGTACTTTAGTTTTTTTTACTAAATATATTAAATACGCTATCTAACCTACTTAACTAGTTATTAATATTATATGTATTATACGCTATATCTTCTTCTTATTTAAAATAGAGTAAGTATTTATTTTTATTTATAAGTAGAAACTACTATATAGGAGTACTAGATATCGTATCTCTATTACTTATAGTATTATTAACATTTAGTATAGCTATACCTATTACCTCTATAATATCTTCTTTACTTAGGCCTTTAAGCTACTAAGTCTTAATTACTTTTACTATATAGTATATAAACGTATATTATAATATAATATAATAAGATCTTAAGTATAAGTATATACTATATCTATAGAGGTACTCTTTTAATTCTATAAAGTAACTAGATAAAAGAAAGAGATAGTAAGTAATATAAGAAGTAGAATAAATAAGTAGTAATAAGTAGATAGATACCTTCTTAGGCCTAGAGTAGGTATAGTATCTAGTTGGGCTAGTTTATCTAGTAGATCTAAAACTATATTTAGTAAAGCTAGTTTTAGTATATACTACCTCTTATATCTTTCTTATATATAGATATTATATTAAACTAACTTATATATCTATACTTATTAGGATAGTATATATCTTTTTATACGTTCTTTCTTCTTATTATTCTTTATCTACTATATTATATAATACTACTTACTTTATACTATTATAGTAGTCTAGTACTTAATTATAGAGCTCTAGAGCTCTATTATACTATAGTAGAGTACTATTATAGTACTCTAGTACCTTATTATACTATTACTCTCTTAGCTAAATTCTATCTACATCCTATAGCTATTATCTCTATATTTATAGATATAAAGACTATAGTAATATACGTTACTTACCTCTTTCTTAACCTTAAGTATAAATATAATACTATATACTCTTATAAGCTACCTACTCTAAATAATATTAAATTAATATTTAATTATATATAAAGCGTATATAAAACTAGTAGTACTAGTAAACTAAGTATAGAGAGTATTTTCTAGTTATATATTACTATAGTAGTTAACTACTATAAGTATTTAGTATTTATCTCTTTATTTAGCTATAATAGGAGATGTATATATCTTACGTCTAAGAATTTACCTTCTTACTATCTACTATATTCTTTTAAAACCTATACTATATTAAGATTATATTATTAGATTTACTTATATATATATAGTATACTTACTAAGATATAAGACTAGATCTTAGGTATAATCTACTACTATAGCTTTATATACTATATTAACTAATATAGTTAGAGCTTATATCTAGTTATAAGTAGTATTTTAAGAGTAGATAATACTACTTATAATAGAGAGGTTAATAGTAGTAGGTATATAGACTTCCTAGTTATAGAGTACTACTAACTACTATCTATAGTACTATATAAAGTACTTTTAAGATAGAGCAGCTAGTATAAGAAAGTAGTAAGCTAATATAATTATACTATAGTATTATTTAGTATTAAAGTTAAGCTTAATAGTAGTAGAAAGCCTCTTACGTAAACCTTAAGCTTAGACCTTAGTTAGCTTAGTTACTAGTCTAAACCTATCTTACCCTCTTTACTATCTTATTATAGTAAATTACTAGTATTTAGTTATATTTTAAATATAGTACTAGAAGTAGTAAGTATATATCTAATTATTATAGGCGTATATAGAGTATAATCTTAGTATTATATAGGCCTCTTTATAAAATTAGTAAAAGATATACTTAAAGTATACTCTAACTTATAAGTATATTATCTATAGAAGTATCTTATTATAGTAAATTACTAGTAATTTTATATAATAGGATATATCTAATAACGTAGTCCTATATATACTAGTTTTACTTATCTCTAACTAGTTAAAATAGCTAGCTATAAGCTATATAAGACTTATACTACTCTAACTTTAAATCTTACTATTAATACTTAGTATATTATAAAAATACTTTATAATATACTTTTAATTATAATAAATAGTTCTTTTATAAGTTAAGCTATCTTATAAGTAGTATATAAAGTCTATAAAGATATTAAGTTTTTACCTACTACTAGTATATAGCTTAAATTATACGTTAGAGGCTAAGTTAGCTAAATTTAGAGACCTAAACCTATACTAGAAGATATTATAGTTAAGGATATTACTATATATATATACTACTATTAAAAGCTATTTATAGATAAAGATATTATAGAGCTAGAGAACTAGCTCTAGCTATTATAGGATTATATCTTCTTTATAGTTAAGAACTATAGTACTAATATTATATAGAAGAAAGCTAACTATAATAAGATAGTAAATAACTTACTTACTATTAAAAAAAAGTAGTATAGGTTTCTTTTTTACTTTATAAGGAATTAAGTACTACTCTAGCTTATATACTCTATATATAAATAATAATAATATTATACTAACTATAAGATAAGAAATAAAGTAATCTTATTTTAGTAATCTAGGCTTATAAGTAGGCTAGACTATATAAATAAAAGTAAAATAAGTTAAAGTTATATATTAGTAAGGAAGTATAGTATTAATCTATAATATAAGAAATTCTATAAGCTATATAGTAGATACTACTAAAGTAATAAGTAAGTAAGAGTATCTAATAAAGCGTATTACTACTACGCCTATAATTAGAATAAGAAGTATATTCTTAGTATAGCGCCCTCTATACTAGAAGGTAGTACTATTAGCTAGCTATCTAGTATTATTATTTAGCTCTTAAGTAGTCTTATATAGTATAGTAGTTTATCTAGCTAAGTAATACTATATATAATATTTAACTTACCTCTTACTAGCTCTAAGCTAGTATACTATAATTATAGTTTTATATTTACTAGTAAAATAGTAAATAATACTATTATATATACTTAGCTAGAATATACTAGTAGAGCTTTACTAAGTTATATAAAGATAGTAGTTATACTATACTTTAATAGTAGTTAATTTATAGTTAATACTTATATACTAAGATAGAACTTAACTATACTAGCTAAGTCTAGCTATTATACTAAATAAGTACTATAGTTCTATACTAGAGACGTAAAGCGCTAGTACTTTTTAGTAAGTAAAATAGTAAGTAAACTACGTATAAAATAAAGCTATAGTTTAAAGATACTCTAAGTTATTAGTAATAAGTTATTAAGTAGTCTTATAGATAAGTCTAGTAATAAAGATAGTATAGAAAAAGTAGAAAAAGAAGTAAAAGAAGAGGTAGAAGAAGAAGTAGAAAAAGAAGTAAAAGAAGAAGTAGAAGAAGAAGAAGAAGAAGTAGAAGAAGATAAAGTAGAAGAAGAAAACGTAGCCTATATAAGTTTAGAAGTTAATATAAAGAATTATAATAATAACTAAGATATAGACTATATAGTAGTACTAGCTATATTATAGCTTATATCTAAGCTTAAGTTATAAAGGCGTATAGTTATAAAACTAAGAACTTTAAAAGTATCTTAGTTAAACTCTATAGCTATAAATTTTACTATATTATTTATATAAGTTTTACTAGTAACTATACTATCTCTAGTATTAAGCTATAAAAGTTTAAAATTACTAGTAAAATTAAAGCTACTACTAAAGCTAAAGCTACTACCTAAAGCTAAATAGTTAGATAGAAGTATAAAATAAAAGAGAGAGCTACTAGTATAAGAGGAGTTATAAGAGTAATAATTAATTTATTCTTTAATAATTAGTATTTATAAGCTAGAAGAGAAAGTACTATCTACTAATACCTATACTATTAAGAAAAAGAAAAGAGTATAGTTTATAGTTATTATATAGCTACTTT